>Ga0334899_1000014_pt1 | contig 310019 bp, 254 predicted proteins | sample GraSluR3_MG_FD_207219 | JGI IMG/M metagenome (GOLD analysis project Ga0334899, IMG submission 207219) | Sludge microbial communities from methane-producing bioreactor in Wageningen University, Netherlands - Granular Sludge_8_08-R3 | ecosystem: Engineered > Bioreactor > Anaerobic > Unclassified...
TCGCCTCGCCCTTGTAGCTGCTGAAATATTCAAAGGTTTCAAGAGATATGCTAAGCTTCCCTACAAAGGATTAGCTACGAAGGAGGTGCAGTTGTCATGTTTCTGAAAAAAAACGGGTGGATGGCAGATATATCCAAAAAGTATTTGACCAAAAGAAGCAATCCCAAATCATGACTCGCAAATAAATGTTTTATGAAGGAGAAGCGATGAGAGATAGAGATTCGGTCCGCAGATTTATGATATCGCTCATACAACCTCTGTTACCCCTTGAGGGGAAGTATTCTAACCGATAATCTATAAATAATACAGGAGAGAAATTATGGAATATCCTTTTGATAAAATAGAAAAAAAATGGCAAAAAAGATGGCAGGAAGAAAAAGTATTCGAAGGTGAAGATTTTTCTAAGAAGCCGAAGTATTATGTGCTTTCGATGTTTCCTTATCCATCCGGTCCGCTTCATATGGGACATGTATCCAATTATTCGATAGCCGATGCCATTAGCAGATTCATGCTGCTAAAAGGTCATAATGTGATGCAACCGATGGGATACGACTCTTTCGGAATGCCGGCAGAAAATCAGGCGATCAAGACGAACTCACATCCACGGGAGACGACCGATGCCAATATCGAGATCATGCGCAAACAGTTCAAACAGATAGGTTTCGGCATCGATTGGAGGCGGGAGCTCAGCACCTGTCACCCGGAATACTATCATTGGGGACAATGGCTGTTCAAGCGGCTCTATGAAAACGATCTTGCCTACAAACGCACTTCTTATGTAAACTGGTGTGATGAGTGTCAGACAGTGCTTGCCAACGAGCAGGTGGAAAACGGTAAATGTTGGCGCTGCGAGAGCATAGTTCGTCAGAAAGAGCTGGAACAGTGGTTTTTCCGTATCACCAAATATGCCGAAGAGCTTCTGGATTTCTCAACTGTGATAGATTGGCCTGAAAAAGTGAAGACTATGCAGACCAACTGGATCGGGAAGAGTTATGGAACCGAGATCTATTTCAAAGTAGAAGACGATGAAAAGATCATTCCGGTATTTACTACGCGTCCGGATACGATCTTCGGTTGCACTTTTATGGCACTTCCACCGGAGCATCCTCTGATTCAAAAATGGTTGAAATCAGAGTCTGAAGACAGCGAACTTAGCCAGTTTTGTGAGCGTGTGATCAATGAAGATAAAATGGAGCGCGTAGCCGAAGATACCCAAAAAGAGGGAATGTTTACCGGACGCTATGCGATCAATCCGGTAAATGGAGAGAAAGTGCAGATCTGGGTAACCAATTATGTACTTTTGGATTACGGAACCGGTGCTGTAATGGCAGTTCCGGCTCACGATCAGCGTGATTTCGAATTTGCCAACAAATACGATATCCCGATAAAAATTGTCATCCAAGACCAGGAACATTCCCTCCAGCTCGATACTATGCAGGAAGCTTATATCGATTCCGGTATAGTGGTAAATTCAGATCAATTCGATGGAGTGGATAGCGAAAAATCCAAGCAAGCTATCAGCAAATGGATGGAAGAGAACGATATGGGTAAAGCCACGGTAACTTATAGACTGCGAGATTGGGGCGTTTCCAGACAACGCTACTGGGGTAATCCCATTCCCATGATCTACTGTGAGAAGTGTGGAACAGTACCCGTCCCCGATGATGATCTACCTGTAGAACTACCGGATAATGTCGAGATCGGTAAAACCAGACAGAACCCACTGCTCTCCGTAGAAGACTGGGTAAATACCACCTGTCCCGAATGTGGCGGCAGAGCCCGACGGGAGACAGATACGATGGATACATTTGTAGATAGTTCGTGGTATTATGCTCGCTACACGGACAGTAAGAATCGCACCCTACCGTTTGATCCGAAAAAAGCGGATTATTGGCTACCTGTAGATCAATATATCGGCGGTATAGAACATGCCTGTATGCATCTGCTCTATGCCAGATTCTTTCATAAATTTATGCGCGATATCAAACTGGTGAAAAATGACGAACCATTCGCCAGACTTCTTACCCAAGGTATGGTTACCAAAGATGGCGCCAAAATGTCCAAATCCAAAGGGAATGTGGTTGATCCGCAATATATAATCGACCGCTATGGTTCCGATACAGTCCGACTGTTTATGCTCTTCGCCTCTCCGCCGGAAAAGGATGTGGAATGGAGCGATGAAGGGGTGAAAGGAGCATTTCGGTTTCTGAATAGAGTTTGGCGTATATCCATAGAGTATCAGGAACTTATTACTTCTTATCACCAAAAAGAAGAGGTTGACGATAATATAAGCGAGCCCCTCAAAAAAATGCGTTATAGCACTCATTTCACCATCAAGAAGGTAATCCATGATATGGAGAAACTGATGCAGTTCAATACAGCTATCGCGGCTATTATGGAGCATCTGAATGTAGTTTATAGCATAAAGAGTGTAGAAACTCTCACCGAAGCGGAGAAGGTTATCTTTGCTCATTCTTGTGCGGTAATACCGCGTCTGCTCTATTGCTTCGCTCCACATATTGCCGAAGAGCTCTGGGCACTCTTCGGACACGAAGATATGCTACATGCAGCCGGACTTCCACAATATAAAGAGGAATATCTGCAATTGGAAGAGGTCGCTTATGTAATTCAGATCATGGGAAAAGTGCGTGGCAAGGTTTCCGTTCCGGCAGATGCAAGCGAAGAAGAGATCAAAAAGATAGCTCTTGCTCACGAAAATGTGCAAGCTCATATTGAAGGTAAAGAAGTGAAAAAGTTCATCATCGTGCCCAATAAGCTGATTAGCATAGTAGCAAAATAAAAATGATTTAGGGGAGATCGACTTCTCCCCTACTACTTACCGATGAATCTGTTCTCAGTTATCATTCTGGCAATCGGATTAGCGATGGATTCCTTTGCTGTTTCGGTCTCACAAGGACTGCTGATGAATAGATTCCGCATAAAAAGAGCTTTTCTGATAGCAATACTATTCGGCGGATTCCAAGCAATCATGCCGATGATCGGTTGGATATTGGGGCTCAGAATTGCTGATATTATGCAGCATTTCGATCATTGGATCGCTTTTACTATCCTGTTTCTTATCGGATCTAAAATGATCTTGGAATCTTCAGCATTATGTAACAAGAAAACTGAAAAAGTTCAATCAGCATCATTCGCTACTCTGCTAGTTTTTGCCGTTGCTACCAGTATCGATGCATTTGCTATCGGACTAAGTTTTTCTATCATCGGCATCACTATCATCACTCCAATAATAATAATCGGGATAATAACTTTTGTCTTCTCATATATAGGTGTATTTATAGGTAGTAAGATCGGGCATATATCCGAAAACAAGATCGAAGCCCTCGGAGGGATTATTATTATTGCTGTTGCTATCCGCACACTTCTGGAAGGACTTTTAGCTTAGATTTTTCACAAAAAAAATGGTGCTGAAGGGGGGATTCGAACCCCCACGAACGTATTGTCCACTAGACCCTGAACCTAGCGCGTCTACCAATTCCGCCACTTCAGCACACAAAAGGTAAAAAAAAATGCACCGATTTCCAGTCAAGAAAAATCAGTCTTATAAATATCATAACCAAAAAAGGTAAGTTTTATCAATATGATAAATTGCATTATCTCCTGTATTTGCGAATCATTTTGTATCTGACTAATATTATATTAGTTGTGAGTTAATTAACATTTGGAACGATTTATGCACCTGATATAGATAATTGAGAAATCAATACTTCCCCCCTAACCTCTCTGCTTTACAGCGGAGAGGTTTTTTTTCTCAATGAATTCGATCTATCACTTGACATATGCGAAAAATTTGATAATATGTTTTTATATAAATTTAAGAGGGGGGAAATGGAGCAATGAATAAGAAAAAATTTTTTGTAATACTGATAGTAATGTTAGGAGCACTTACTTTATATTCTACTGTCACTTTTGAAGAGATAGTCAATCTATCCAACACCCAAGGGTGGAATTCATCAGAACCGCGATTTTGGGCAGATGGAGATAATTATTATCTTGCTTGGAGTAAATGGGGCGATATCCAATTCCGGCGCAGCATCGATGCAGGTGAGACTTGGGAACAGGCAATTGAGCTATACACCGGATTCGATTATGGTGGCAGTTATCCGGCCGTAGCCGCCTCCGATGATAATGTTTATGTAGTTTATTACCGCAATACAGCGGGTGATAGCCAGATCTTTATGTGCAAATCTCATGATAATGGGCAGACCTTTTCCGATGAGATCCAGATAACTACGGCAATTCGCGGTGCTATCACTCCAATGATAACCGCTGACGGAGATGATGTGTATGTTGTCTATGAGGATAGAGATGTAGATTGGACTTATCAGATCTATCTGCTCCACTCTGATGATGCGGGGAACACTTGGTCTGATCCCGTGCAAATATCCGACCCGGCATATCATTCCAGATGGGCTCGGATCGAATTGGATAACGATATGCTCTATGCAGTTTGGAATGCTAATGTCGGCGATGATTATGATGATCTTGATATCTTCTTTAGCAAATCGGAAGATCAGGGTACTACTTGGAGCGATCCTGTAAACATCAGCAATAATATGGCATATAATGCCAGATTATCACTTGCAGCCATAGATGATGATATCTATATAGCCTCTTCTGCCAAGATAGATGGTATTCAAACCGATATCATGTTCTATCAATCTTCCGATCAGGGTGAGACTTGGACAGACGGTGTTAATCTTGCCGATAATCCGGGTACTTCAGCTCGACCGGATTTATTTGTCGCTTCATCTCCAAATAGTGCGAATAGGATATATCTGATCTGGTCAGACAAGACCTATGCTCCCGACTATCAAGCTTATCTGCGTTACTCTTATGATAACGGGTCTACTTGGTCGGATAATGTATTGGTTTCTCAAGAAACTGGTGATGCGATATGGCCACAGATGATCGGTTTTGCAGGCGAAGGAGAAGATACGATATATGCCGGTTGGGCACACGCAGCTGCCGGAACTTTTGATTACGAGATCTATGGTAGACGAGGCACGAGTGATTACATGGATCTTGGGTTTATTACCGGTACTGTTACAGATGATGAAGGAACATTGCTGGAAAATGTGAGTGTCTCTGCCGGAGATTATTCCACCACCACAGATGAAGAAGGAGAATATACCCTTTCTGTAGAAACCGGCACTTATGATGTTTTTTGTTTGAATCAAGTGGTAGAAAATATCACTGTAAATGCTGGTGAGACGGTAATTGTAGATTTCGTCATCACTCCCGATCCGCCGGTATTATTCCCGCCCACGAATTTGGAAGCCACAATTGATGAAGATACTATCGAACTTAGTTGGGATCCACCATTCTCGAATGGAGAGTGGATACACTGGGATAGTGGTGAGAACTATGATGCTGTCGGTGGTGAAAATGTACCTATATTCGATGCAGCTATTCGATTCGACACAAACGATCTCGCAGACTACGATCAGCATTATCTTACTCATATCACTGCTTATTTTGAAGATGTGAATTGTGATATCTTTATCCGTATATGGCAGGGCGGTTCACAACAATATGCCGGTGAGTTGGTATTGGAATTTCCCGTACTCGAACCGGAAGCGGCAAGTTGGAATACCATAGTCCTCCCCACTCCTATTATGATAGATTCTTCTGAAGAATTATGGATGGGATATCGTATCATCAATCCGCAAGGTGTATTCCCAGCCGGTATAGATGATGGTCCATCTGTTCCTTACAAAGGTGATATGTTGCTTTATGGCGCTCAGTGGGTCAGCATGGCTGATTATCTCGGTTGGGATGTGAACTGGAACATCCAAGGTTTTGTCACTCCCTATGAATCCGAAGAAACCCGCCTGCTTACCACAATCAATTCTGATAATGGTAAAGCAACCGGAATGCCCGAACTAAAAGGAATCAAAAGACACCCTATCCCTGCCAATCCTTATGAAGTTCTGGGATACAACATCTATCAGAACGATGATATGATCGAGGAAATGTATATCGATCCTATCCCATATTATATCACAGATTTACCAAGTGGGATGTATCAGTTTTATGTAACTGCTGTATATGAAGAAGGGGAATCTATTCCATCAAATACAGTGGAAGCCGATTTGACCGGTGTTGTAAATGACGAGATCTTTTCCGTTACTACTCTGAACAAAAATTATCCCAATCCATTCAACCCGGAAACCACAATTAGCTACAGTCTCAGTACTGAACAACATGTTCTGATCGAGATTTACAATATCCGCGGTCAGCTTGTGAAAACATTGCTGGATCAGAATCAGGAAGCTGGTTATCATAGCGTTGTCTGGAATGGACGCGACGATAGTGATCGTGCAGTTGCCAGCGGGGTGTATTTCACCAGATTTCGTGCTGGCAACCATGTTAGTACTAAAAAAATGATCCTGATGAAATGATATAAGCTCAGAGTATATATAAGTTGGCAGGAGAGTGCCGGATGCGGCGGAAGATTTCCGTTACTCAGATTACATTCGTCACTTTCTGCTTGCCTTTGCTTTATCCATCGAGAAATCACGACATTGTAGATTGCTACATAATGTTTAGCGGTTTTCTCCGATAAGAATGGCACTATATTATTGACACAAAAACTGTAATCAAAAGTTTGGAGCAAAATAGGAGAAGCTATGTATAGATTGGAAGAAATGCATTTGGAAGAGGCGAAGAAGATCGCCTTGAAAAATAGAAAACGGAAACGTTGTGATAACTGTTATGAGCGAGGCTATATAGGTTTAACACAGCAAAACCTTCTGGTTCCATGCACAAAATGTGTGGATATAGACAAACTGATGGAAGAATGGAAGGCGTATGTAGCTCAGTTTCCAGATTTGAAAGAAGAATTTAGTGACTTATGGGAAGAAGAAGGAGAAGAAACGGAGAAAGAAAATGTATAAATCTGTAGATCCAAAAGAGCAAGTATCGCAATTTGAGAAGCGGATCCGTCAATGTTGGGACAAAAACAAAACAGCAGAGAAGAGCATCGATTTTCGTGCCGGTAAGCCGAAATTCGTCTTTTTCGAAGGACCTCCCACTGCCAACGGTCTGCCCGGTATTCATCATGTTATTTCCAGAACGATCAAGGATACAGTTTGCCGCTACAAAACCATGAAAGGTTATCAGGTAAAACGAAAAGCTGGGTGGGATACTCATGGACTACCGGTAGAGATCGAGGTGGAAAAGACTCTCGGACTTTCGGATAAAAAAGAGATCGAAGCCTACGGAATAGAAAAATTCAATCATGCATGTAAAGAGTCGGTTTTTTCTTATGAGAAAGAATGGCGTGAGATGACCAAAGTGATGGGATATTGGATTGATCTGGGAAATCCGTATATCACTCTTACTAATGAGTATATCGAAACTGTATGGTGGATATTGAACCAATTTTGGCAAAAAGATTTGATCTATCGTGGTCATAAGATCGTTCCCTACTGCCCGAGCTGTGGTACTCCACTCTCCAGTCACGAAGTAGCACAGGGATATCGAGAAACCGAAGATCCCTCTGTTTTCGTCAAGTTCAAGCTAAAAGGAGAAGAAAACACCTACTTTTTGGTATGGACAACCACACCATGGACTTTGATATCTAATGTAGCATTGGCGGTTAATCCATGCGAATCTTATGTGAAAGTAAAATATCAGGATCATTATCTGATCTTGGCAAAGGCACTGCTCTCGGTACTGGGAGATGAATATGAAATTGTGGATGAATTCGTAGGTGAAAAAATAAAAGGTGTGGAATACGAGCAATTATTCCCATTTATAAAGCCGAATAAGAAAGCATTTTATCTCATTACCGCAGATTTTGTATCGATGGAAGACGGTTCGGGAGTAGTACATATAGCTCCTGCTTTTGGTCAGGATGACTATGAACTTGGCAAGATATATGATTTGCCGATAATACAACCGGTAGATGATTCCGGAAAATTCACCGCTGAAATTTCCGATTGGGCTGGCGTGTTCGTGAAAGATACAGATAAATCGATCATCAGGAATTTAAAAGAGCGAAAGCTATTGAACAATCGTAAACAGATAGTTCACAGCTATCCGTTCTGCTGGCGTTGCGATTCACCGCTCATCTATTATGCCCGTTCCGGTTGGTTTATAAAGACCAGTCAGTTCAAAGAGCAGATGATGCAAAACAGTCGAGATATAAACTGGTATCCCCCGTTCGTGGGTGAAAAACGGTTTGGCTCTTGGCTGGAGAATAATGTAGATTGGGCAATCTCCCGTGATCGTTTTTGGGGTACTCCTCTCAACATCTGGACCTGCGATTCTTGCGGAAAAATGGATAGCGCCGGTTCGATCGCAGAGTTGCGTGAGAAAGGTAAGCTCAAGACCGGTGAATCTGTACCCGAAGATATCGAGCTGCATCGTCCTTATGTGGATGATATCGAATTCACTTGTTCGGATTGTAACTCGAAAATGCACAGAACTCCTGAAGTTATAGACTGCTGGTTCGATAGTGGTTCGATGCCGTTCGCACAACATCACTATCCTTTCGAGAATGAAGATATTTTCCACAGCGAACTTTTCCCCGCCGATTTCATCAGTGAAGGGATAGATCAAACCAGAGGTTGGTTCTATTCACTTTTGGCAATCTCAACATTGCTGACCGGCAAATCAAGCTACAAAAATGTGTTGGTAAATGATCTTATCCTTGATAAAAAAGGCTTGAAAATGAGCAAGAGCCGTGGTAATTCTATCATCGGTAAAGACTTGCTTGATCTTATGTATAAATATGGAGCAGATTCTACTCGCTGGTACCTCCTTGCCGTTAGTCCACCTTGGATCCCGACTAAATTCAATGAAGCCGGTGTACAGGAAGTGGTCAACAAATTCATCGGTACTCTGAAAAACGTGTATTCTTTCTTTGTTACCTATGCCAATATAGACAATTTCGATGCAACTACCTACGAATGGACTGACGAGAAATCCGCTCAATTGGATAGATGGATCGTATCGAGATTGAACAGTCTAATCTTAGATGTAAACGAAAACATGGAGAAATACGATCTCACCCGTTGCGTACGCTCGATTCAGAAATTCGTCTTGGATGATGTGAGTAACTGGTATGTACGTCGCTCACGCAGAAGATATTGGTCTTTGGAACTTACCGAAGACAAAAAGGATGCCTATCTCACCCTGAACCACATATTGTTGACTGTATGCAAATTGATGGCACCTTTTGCACCATTCATCGCTGAGGATATTTATACCAACCTCACCGGTGAGGAAAGTGTTCATCTGCAAGAGTATCCCCAAGCAAATACTTCGGTGCTAGATACAAACCTGGAAAAAGAGATGCAAACGATCATCGATCTGGTCTCTCTTGGCAGAGCTGCCCGAAATAAATGTCAGATCAAAGTAAGGCAGACGCTTAGCTCTCTATATGTACCTGCAGAAGTGAAAGATATCATCTCCGGAAAAGAAGAGCTCATCAAAGAAGAGATCAATGTGAAGACGATCGAATATATCGAGAATAAAGATAGTTTCGTCGATTATGAGATAAAACCGAACTTCAAGGTTATGGGTCCAAAATATGGGAAGCATATGAAGAACATCTCTTCTGCATTGAATTCCATTGATGGTAGCCACATTGTTTCCGCTTTGCACGAGGGAAAAGATTATTATTTGGAGATAGACGGCAGTAGTTTCAAGATAACTCCGGAAGATCTGAATATCGACATTAAAGATAAAGAGGGCTTTGTTTTTGAATCGGACAAAGAACTTTATGTAGCGTTGGATACCAATCTTACTCCTGAACTCATCGAAGAAGGAATGGCACGGGAATTGATCAATAAGATCCAGTATACGCGTAAGGAACTCGATTTCGACATCATGGATAGGATCTCACTATTCTATCATAGCGATGCTGAGATAGACAAAGTGATGGAAAATCATGGCGAATATATCAAACAGGAAACTTTAGCCGACAGTATCCAAAAGTTGGATTCCCCCACCGAAGATATGGAGAAGTGGGATATCAACGGTAAGACAGTTTATTATAAAATAAATAGAAATAAGGAGTAGTTATGGCTAAGATTCATCCATTCAAAGGATTACGTCCCCTACCCGATAAGGTGGAAAAGATCGCTTCTCCCCCCTATGATGTACTGAATTCTACCGAAGCGAGAGAAATGGCAAAAGAGAATGAGTTTAGTTTTTTACATGTAGTAAAACCGGAGATAGACTTGCCTGAGAGTACTCACATCTATGATGATGCGGTTTATCAGAAAGGTAAGGATAATTTGCAGAAGCTAATCTCTGAAGGACATATGAAACAAGATGAGAAACCTACCTATTACATTTACAAACAAATCATGGGAGATTATGAACAGGTAGGATTGGTTGTCTGCGCATCTATAGAAGATTACGAAAACGATATCATCAAAAAACATGAACACACCCGTGCTGAGAAAGAAACCGACAGAGTGAAACATGTGGAAACCCTCAATGCCAACACCGGTCCGGTATTCCTCACTTACAAAGCAAGAAAGGATATTGATGATATGATCGCAGCATTCATCAGTCAGAATAAACCGACATACGACTTTACTGCAGATGATGAAGTGAAACATATTTTCTGGACGCTCGAAGATGATGCATTAGTAGAAAAGATCACCCGGGAATTCGCAGAAATCGATTATCTCTATGTTGCCGATGGTCATCATCGCTCTGCTTCCGGAACCATAGTAGGACAGAAAAGGCGTTCTGCCAATCCGAACCATACCGGCGAAGAGGAATACAATTTCTTCTTATCCGTGCTATTCCCACACGACCAATTACATATCATGGATTACAATCGCGTGGTGAAAGATCTAAACGGATTGAGCAAAGAAGAATTTTTGCAAAATGTGAAAAATGATTTCATCATTGAATCAGTATCCGATAATAAGCCATACAAACCGGAGGCAATGCACAATTTCGGCATGTATTTGGATGGAAAATGGTACAAATTGACAGCAAAACCGGAAAGCTTCGATGCCAAGGATCCCGTTAGCTCATTGGATGTGGCTATCCTACAGAACAATCTACTCAGCCCGATTCTCGGTATCGGAGATCCGCGCAAAGATAACAGGATTGATTTCGTCGGTGGCATTCGTGGTTTGGAGCATCTTGCCAAACGAGTGGACGAAGGCGAAGCTGTGGCATTTTCTATGTATCCCACTACCATAGAGCAGCTTATGGCAATAGCAGATGCGGGTAAAGTTATGCCGCCCAAATCGACTTGGTTCGAGCCGAAACTTCGCTCCGGACTTATTGTTCATCTGTTGGATTAGTAATGCCAAATGGATATCGAACATAAATCTTGCCAGGTGGGCGCTAAAAATGCCCACCTGTTCTTATCAAAATGAAATACTATCTCATTAGTCTCGGTTGCCCAAAAAATCTGGTGGATAGTGAACGGTTTTCTGCTATAATAGAAGCAGGTGGATATGAACTTACCACTGATCCGGTCGAGGCTGATACCATTATTATCAATACCTGCGGATTTATTCAGGATGCCAAAGTCGAAGCGGTTGATACTATTTTGGAGGCGGCTGAATATAAAAAAGATGGTGCTAATTTGATAGTAACCGGCTGTTTGGTGAGAAGATATTTTGAAGATATCCAAAAAAGTATTCCGGAGATAGATCACCTGGTTGATCTGCAAGATTTCGACAAGTTTGCTCAGATTTTTACTATCCCGACTGTTTCCAAGAAGCGGAAATTGATGACCGCCGGACATTATGCATACTTGCGTATTACCGACGGATGCAACAATCTTTGTAGTTACTGCGCTATACCGTCCATACGAGGAAGTTTGTGCAGTAAACCTATTGAAGAGTTGCTACAAGAAGCTGAGGAATTGGCAGCCGGTGGGGTGAAAGAGCTCATAATAATCGGTCAGGATATCGCTCAGTATGGCGTAGACCTTTATGGAGAACAGAAATTGGCAAAACTCCTCAAACAAATCCATAAAATTGAAGCACTGAAGTGGATCAAATTATTGTATCTTCATCCTGCTCATATCACTACCGAATTATTGGATACTATCTCCACACTTCCCAAAATCTGCCGCTATTTCGATATACCCATACAGCATATTAATGATGATATCCTGCACTCTATGAACCGGCATATCAGCAAAGCAGAGACCATAGCTTTATTAGATGATATCCGCTCCAAATTTCCCGAAGCGGTTATCAGAACGACGATTATCACCGGCTATCCCGGCGAGACAAAAGAGCATTTTGAAGAATTGAAAGAATTTATTATCGAGCAAAAGTTCGAGCGACTGGGTGTATTTGTCTATTCGCCGGAAGAGGATACTACCGCTTATGGACTCAAAAAAAGAGTGCCATCCAAACTTGCTTTAGCACGCAAAGATGAGTTGATGAGTATCCAACAGCAGATTTCCATCGCCTTTCTGGAAAATTTCATAGGAAGCTATCTGCCGGTGATCATAGATGCCGAAAGTGATAGTGATGACTTTCACTATATTGGCAGAACTTATTTTGATGCTCCCGAAATCGATGGGATTGTATATCTGACCGGTAATGATTTGGGACCGGGAGATATTGTGAAGACTAACATAACCGATTCGACCGAATATGACCTGATCGGAGAATATAAACAAACGGAGGAAATCCAATGCCGTCAAAAATAGCATGCACAGGAATCAAGCCGACAGGTATGCCCCATATCGGTAATTATCTCGGCGCTATAAAACCAGCTTTGGAATTGATGCAAAAATATGAAGCCAGATACTTCATCGCCGATTATCATGCCCTCAATTCCCTTAAAGATCCCCAGCAATTACGAGAAATGACCTACGAAGTAGCAGCTGCATGGCTTGCCTGTGGTCTCGATCCCGAAAGGTCGCTAGTTTACAAACAATCTCAGGTTCCCGAGATTTTTGAGCTAACGATAATGCTGCTTGCCTTCACGCCCAAAGGTTTGATGAACAGAGCACATGCCTACAAGGCATTAGTAGCACAAAATGAACAAATGCAGCGTGATCCCGACGATGGCGTCAATATGGGGCTCTTTACCTATCCGGTGCTAATGGCAGCAGATATTTTGATGTTCGATACTGATGTGGTACCAATCGGTAAAGACCAAGCCCAGCATCTGGAAATGACCATCGATATCGCCCAGAGCTTCAACCATAACTACGGCAGAGAGCTTCTGAAGATACCTCAACCATCTTATAATGAAGCCAGTAAGACGGTGATCGGTTTGGATGGCAGGAAGATGAGCAAAAGCTATAACAACACCATTCCACTTTTTTGCGAAGAGAAAAAGTTGAGAAAAATGCTGATGAAAATAGTTACTAATTCTCAGACGGTAGATGAGCCAAAAGATCCGGGAACTTGCAATATTTTCGCACTTTACAAACTTTTTGCCAATCAGGATCAGATAGAAAACTTAGCCGAAAGATACCGTCAAGGCGGTATGGGATGGGGACATGCCAAACAGGAGCTTTTCGAGGTGATGAACGAAGCTCTAAAACCGCTGCGCGAAAGATACAACCGGATCATCAATGATAAGGTATATATAGATTCTGTACTGGCTAGCGGATCTACACAAGCGCGTGAATTTGCAGCCAAAAAGCTAAAATTTCTCAGAAGTGAAATCGGAGTAGAGTAAATAATGAGAGAGCCAAATAAAATCATTGACACCAACAGCGGTAGTCAATAAAAGTGCTTTCAATTTTAAATAGAGGTGATTAAGATATGTATTCTATATTAATGATATTGCATGTAATATTTTCAGTAGCATTGATCGTAGTGATTCTTTCCCAATCCGGGAAAGGCGGAGCTTTGGACGGTCTGGTCGGTGGAACTGCCTCCAATATGCTTGGCGGTCAGACTGCATCTGGTTTTCTAAAAAACGCTACCAAGACTTTGGCAGTACTTTTCATGGTAACTTCCATCCTGCTGGCTTTTCAAGTTCGCGGCGGAAGACCAGGCAGAAGTGCTGTGGATAGAATGAGAAGCGAAACCGAAAGAACTCAACCGGTAGAGCAACCTACGCAGGAGACTCCTGCTGAAGTGCCGGCAGCTCCTTTCGGTGATGAATTCGAAACTGAAGAGGAATAGAAATAACGCAGAAGTGGTGGAATTGGCAGACACGCAAGACTAAGGATCTTGTGCCCATTTAACGGGTGTGCGGGTTCGAGTCCCGCCTTCTGCACCATAGTTATCCCGATAGATTTTCGTTAATAAAAATCTACCATTGTTGATTTCCGTAGATGCTCCATTCTCCATCTTCACGATAGAAATATGAGAATTCTCCCTGCTCATCGGGCGCGATGAATTTATCTTCATCCAAATAGAAAACAAAAGAGGCAACCGCGTCGTAATTATCGACTTCGATATCAATGTCGGTGATATCCATCAAAATATAATCCATCAGTCTCAAAGTCCATAAATCCTCTACCTGAGGTGTCTCCATGCTATTGTGCAAGAAATCTTCATGGTAAAAAGACATTATAGTCTCCAAATCTCCCATATTGAATGCAGATTTGATATCATCCAGAATCTCCCTGATCTTCTGTTCATGATATTCCACCTCTACCGGATCGGAAGCGCAAGAAAGCAGTATTAGTCCCAAAAGTGCAATAAAAAAAAATCTCATGCTCTATCCATAATCACGACATTCTCGATGTGATAAGTATGAGGGAACATATCGAATGCTTTTCGCTTAGTTACTTGATAGCCATTTTCAATCAGGCTTTGGCAGTCACGAAATTGAGACATCGGATTGCAGCCCACATAGATCAGATGTGGGATATTATACATTGCGATCAAGGCTATCAGCTTGGAAGACAGACCTTTTCTAGGCGGATCGAATATAATGGTATCTATTGTCTGACTACTGAGCACTTTTTCTATTTTCGCTTCTACATCTCCACTCAAGAACTCGGTGTTGTTCAAACCATTCAATTCTGCAGAGATGCGAGCATCTTGCAGAGCTTGTTCATTCTGCTCGATCCCGATGATCTTCTCAGCTTTATCTGCTATATAGATACCGATAGCTCCTACTCCACAATAGGCATCCAATACCGTTTTCTGAGGAGCAATCTGCTCTTTGATATAAGCATAAAGATCGGCAGCAACACCGGCGTTGATCTGGAAGAAAGATTTGTAATTCAGTTTGTATTTAACATCATCGATGATTTCGGTAAAATCAGGTTTACCCATCAAAATCTTCTCATCATCACCTAAGATCGTATTACCCGGTTTGGGATTGATGTTTTGCACGATACCTACCACATTATCATATTTTTCACCTATCATGCGGACTAATTGCTTGGTAAAGGGCATCTTCCTGGTTTTCGTTACGACTACCATGATGATCTCGCCGGCAGTGTTCATCCTGAAACCGAGATGCCGAACTCCCCCTGTATGTTTCTGCTCATCATAGATAGGCACTTTGGCAGCATAGCAGTATCGGACAAAATCCTCTGCGATATTATCGAAGATTTCCGGATGAAGCCGGCAGGTTTTGTGCGGGATTACTTGGTGAGATTGTTTGGCAAACATACCGATTTTGATATCTCCCCCACTTTCGGTGAGCGGCATAAAGGTTTTGTTCCTATAGTGATGGATATCTTTAGATGAAGATATAAAATCCATCCGGGGAGCTAGATGCAAAAAGATCTCATCTATTATAATTTGTTTTGCTTCAAGTTGGTGTTCATACTTCAAAGTGAGCCAATCGCAGCCGCCACACTTACCGAACAATTCACATTGGGATTTTATGCGCCGATTTGAGGACGATAGTATAGTCGAGACTTCAGCAAAGCGGATACTGCCCTTCTCGAAGATAACCTTGGCATCTACTACATCTCCCGGATAAGCATGTTGGACAAATATCGTTTTGTCTTCATGATATGCCAATCCATAGCCTTTATAGACCAGTTTTTCGATTTTTAGTTCTTTAATAAGCCTCATAGTTTCTTCACAATCTGCATAAATCTGAGTTTCCAAACCATATATATAGCTTCATAGACGATTTTTTTGGACATTTTGGAAATACCGCTCTTTCGTTCAGTAAACACGATCGGAATCTCCTTCATCTTCCCTTTTCTCACCCAAATTCTGTATTTCATTTCTATCTGAAAAGAATATCCATCCGAATAGATCTTCTTGTCCATGATCTGTTGCAGGATCTCCCGTCTGTAACCCACAAAACCGCTGGTAGGATCGTCGATCGTCATGCCGGTGATCAGTTTCACATAGCGGGAAGCCAGATAGCTCAGGAGCAAGCGTTTCATCGTCCAATGGATCACATTCACCGTGCCGCCTATATAGCGGGAACCGATAACGGCATCATGATCTGTGAGTATTTCGATCATTTCGGGTAATCTGGCGGGATTATGAGAGAAATCGGCATCCATCTCGAATATGTTTTGATAATCTCGCTCGAGCGCCCAGGCGAAACCTTGCAGATAGGCAGAACCCAATCCGAGTTTCCCCTCTCTCTCGATCAGATGTATCCTATGATTATCTTGCATGAGCGATTTCACGATCTGAGCTGTCTTATCAGGCGAATTATCGTCCACGATCAGAATCTCAATTTGCTCATCCTGTTTTAGCGTCACATCGATAATCGCTGCGATATTATCCTTTTCGTTATATGTCGGAATTATGATTAGGCTTTTCATTCGTCTTTATCCCTATTATTGACAAGTAGTTGAGCTTCGGGCACGGTTTTATATTTCTTTGCGGGAGCGCCGACCCAGATCTCTTTTGACGGGATATCATGCGTTATCACACTAGCAGCAGCAGCCACACCATCCGATTCGATCGTCTTACCCGGTAATATGGTAGAGTTCACCCCGATTCTACCACCGGTTTTCACCACTACGCCTTTGAAATGCTTGAATCTCTCCTTATCTCTTCCCAAATAGTTATCGTTACTGGTCAAGACTCCCGGAGCGATGAAGCAATAATCTTCGATCTGCGAATAGGCAGTGATATACGAATTAGTCTCCAATTTATTCCTGGAGCCGATAGTGCAAAAATTCTCTATAGTTACATTCCTACCGATTATATTCAACTCACCGATCTTCACATTCTCTCTGATAGTTGCCATATCTGCGATCAGGTTTTTTGCTCCGATCTCTGCTTGGGCATAGATTATCACATTGGTTCCAATCTGACACTTATCCCCGATTTTAGCAGGTTGCAGCTCCTTTTGCGGTTTGAATATACTACGCGGTGAGCTCAGCGGCATCTTGCCGATAACGCTGTTAGCATCTATCCTCACATGATCTCCGATAACGCTACCCGGATGAATAACTACATTATGACCGATCTTGCAGTTCTGGCCTATAACGACTTCATCCGAGATCACGCAATTGTACCCGATCTCTGAATCTTTTCCTATTTTGGCTGAATCAGATATATGCATTTTTCCTCCTGCTGTCTAGTATAGAAGTGCATTTTTTTTCAGATAGCAAAGAATCGTAAAGTATTTTTTTTGGAAAGAGAAACGGCTGACCATTTTTCGCCAGCCGTTTCGTATCTAAGTTCCGTCTGTTTTTAGACAGCGCCTTGGTCTATCATAGCGTTTGCCACTTTCATAAAACCGCCGATATTAGCGCCTTTTACATAGTCTATATAATCACCGTCGGTCTTGCCGTAAGTGGTACATTGCTCGTGAATATTTTTCATGATCTGTTTCAGTTTTTCATCCACTTCTTCTCTCGTCCAGGAAATTCTGAGACTGTTTTGTGACATTTCCAAACCGGAAGTAGAAACACCGCCTGCGTTGGCAGCTTTACCCGGTGCATACAGTACTTTTGCTTCTTGCAAAGCTTTGGCTGCTTCGGGAGTACATGGCATATTAGCACCTTCGGTAAGGCAGGTACAACCGTTTTTGATCAGATTCTTAGCATCTTCGAGATTGAGTTCGTTTTCGGTAGCACAAGGTAGCGCCACGTCACATTTCACTTCCCAAGGTCGTTTGCCGGCATAGAAAGGCACACCGTATTCATCGGCATAATCCTGAACCATATCACGATTGCTGGCTCGCATCTGCAGGAGGAAATCAACCTTATCGCCTGTGATACCATCTTTGTCGTAAATATAACCATCCGGACCGGAGAGAGTAACTACCTTTCCGCCAAGTTCGTTCACTTTTTGGATAGCTCCCCAGGAAACATTACCGAAGCCGGAGACTGCTACGGTCTTACCTTCGAAATCTTCGTTGACGGTTTTCAACATTTCCTGTGCGAAATAAACAGTGCCGAAACCGGTAGCTTCCGGTCTGATGAGACTGCCACCCCAATTCAATCCTTTACCGGTAAAGACGCCGGTAAATTCGTTCTTCAGTTTCTTATACATACCGAACATATAGCCGATCTCTCTACCACCGACACCAATATCACCGGCTGGTATATCGGTGTTTGGACCGATATGACGATAAAGTTCAGACATGAATGAATGACAGAATTTCATGATCTCGCTATCTGATTTACCTTTGGCATTGAAATCACTACCACCTTTTCCGCCGCCCATGGGCAGGGTTGTCAGACTGTTTTTGAAGATCTGTTCGAATCCCAAGAATTTCAAAATGCTCAATGTAACGCTAGGATGAAAACGGATACCACCTTTGTATGGTCCGAGTGCGCTATTGAACTGAACTCGGTAGCCTCTGTTTACCTGATGCTCACCACGATCATCTACCCAAGGCACTCTGAAGATAATGATACGTTCTGGTTCTACCATACGGTGTAAAATTTTTGCTTCTTTGAATCTCGGATTGGATTCATATACATCCCAAATAGATTCCACTACTTCCTGTACAGCTTGAAGATATTCTCTTTCTCCCGGGTTTTTGGACGCTACATGGTCCAAAAATGCCTGCATAGTCATAACGACCTCCATTTATTTATTCTTTTGAGTGCCTTTTAAAAAGAATTCATTAAATTGTCAAGCTTAGTTAATTGGATAAAAAAAAGAGTCTCAGCAATACTGAGACTCTTTCTACTATAGAATCAGTCGAGTTTACACAGCGCCTTGATCTACCATAGAGTTAGCCACTTTGATAAATCCGGCAATGTTGGCGCCATTTACATAGTTTACGAAATCATCGTCTTTGCCAAATTCCACACATTGAGAATGGATAGCTTTCATGATCTGATGCAACTTGGAATCCACTTCTTCACGTGTCCAACTGATACGAAGGCTGTTTTGGGTCATTTCCAATCCTGAAGTAGCTACTCCGCCGGCGTTGGCTGCCTTACCGGGACCATAGAGGATTTTGTTTTTCAAGAATACATCTACAGCATCGGGAGTAGATGGCATATTGGCGCCTTCGGATACACAGATGCAGCCGTTGTTGACCAATGTCTTGGCTTCCTCTTCGTTAATCTCGTTTTGGGTAGCGCAAGGAAGTGCTATATCGCACGGAATGCTCCAGGGGCGCTGTCCGTCGTAATATTTCGCACCAAATTCATCGGCATATTCTTTGATGCGACCACGAGTGACATTCTTCAGTTCCATCACATATTCCCACTTATCACCGCTGATACCGTCCGGATCGTGGATGAAGCCGCTCGAATCTGAAAGGGTGACTACCTTGCCGCCCAGTTCATTGACTTTCTGTGTGGCAAATTGAGCCACATTACCGGAACCGGAGATTGCCACTGTCTTACCTTCCAAGCTCTCTGAACGGGTTTTCAGCATCTCTTCAGCGAAATAGACGGTTCCGAAACCGGTAGCTTCCGGTCTAATGAGACTACCGCCCCAATTTAACTTCTTACCTGTAAATACGCCGGTGAATTCGTTCTTCAGCTTCTTATACATGCCAAAGAGATAACCGATCTCTCTGGCACCGACACCGATATCGCCGGCAGGTACATCTGTGTTCGGTCCGATATGACGATAAAGCTCAGCCATCAGAGACTGGCAGAATCGCATTACTTCGTTATCGGTCTTACCTTTGGGATCAAAATCGCTGCCACCTTTACCACCACCCAAAGGAAGCGTGGTAAGACTGTTTTTGAATACCTGTTCGAAACCTAAGAACTTCAGAATACTCAGATTGACGCTCGGGTGAAAACGCATTCCACCTTTGTAAGGACCGATAGCGCTATTGAACTCTACCCTATAGGCTCTATTTACCTGAATACTTCCCTTCTCATCTACCCAGGGAACGCGGAAGATTAGCACTCGCTCGGGCTCGACAATACGCTGCAGAATTTTTTGCTGCTTGAACTTCGGATTGGCATCATAAACCGGCCAGATAGATTCTACTACCTCTTTTACTGCTTGTAAAAATTCGGGTTGAGCGGGATTCTTTGCCGCCGCTTCAGACATAAACTCATTAACTGACATATACACCTTCCTCTCATTTTTTTGCAAATTGACTTTCTTATACCAAATCTGTCAACAACTTTTTACCTTGTAGGAGCATTTGATTGTATCTGTATGCATTGTCCTTGTTGATTATTGGTCGATCTTTAAATGTTTTCTAATAAAATCGACTATTTCACTCATAGCCTCTGTAGCCTCTTTAAACATTGGAGCCAATAGAGGATAGCAGTGAATCATATCTTTTCCGGGTCTGAACATTATATCAACAGCGGCTTCTTTTGCTTTTTGGTAGAATTTTTCTCCATCCTCATACAGTTCATCATCAACACCGGAATTTATTAAAATCGGTGGCAATCCTTTCAAATCTCCATATAATGGCGAGATTAGAGGGGATGTTGCATCGTTGTTTCCAACATAATAACGGCTGAAAACTGTCCATGAATTCAACGGTGCCGGCGACAACTTGTTTTTCGTTCTATATGACTCACTGGAACAAGTCAGATCTGTCCAAGGAGAAATTGCAACAGCAGCTGCCGGTAATGGGATATCCTTCTCTTTCAATGCGAGTAGAGTTGCCAAACACAAACCACCTCCGGCAGATTCGCCGGCAATAATAATATTTTCAGGTTCATAGCCGGAAGCTAGTAACCACCGATATACAGTAACCGAATCCTCTACTGCCGCAGGGGAAGGATTTTCCGGAGCAAGTCTGTATTCATATAGTAGATTTGTGACCAGAGTGAACATAGCGAATTTTGATATAATTCCTCTATGATCACTACAAGAACCGGCTACATATCCCCCACCATGCACATACAAGATCATCTTCTCCGAATCAGCATTTTGTGGTATTATCCATTCGGCATTCATATCCTGTATTGATTCTTTTTTGATGGTTATTTCCTTGGGTAAATTACCAAATCTTTTTGCCCCTTGCTCACAACTTTCCCTAAATTTTGGGATAGAAGTATTGAAATCAAACACTTCTTTTCTTAACTTCCCTTGAAATATATGTCCATTCCTTATCATAAAGTTGAACATCTTACTTTTTAAACTTGTCATTGATTTCCTTTCTTGGCAATATTTTTTGTATTACCGATAACGTTCGGCGTGTATGTGCAGTAGCGGATTAGACCTGTACTGAGCTTACCGAAGTAAGCACTTTTATGTTCGTTTAGCACAATGTTTTTCAGAAGCACAACGATTCACCTATCCCTCTGTTAGCATCTGAATATTTAATTTTTGTTGATTATCATATCAATTGTGAAATCCAAGGCTTTTTCTTTTGACACGTTATAATCAGGTAATGTTCCGTGATCATTTGCATCAGTTGCACCATAATGATAAAACTTCTTGTGTGAAACACCATAATAAAGTCCCGTATTGGGAAGTTTCTGGGTGATAATATCTCCAAAACAGACTGCTATTCCACCTGATTCTTCGCCAATGACAGTTCCCATGTTAAAATGATTGAAAGCCCATGAAAAACTTGCTGCCGAAGAAAATGTATAATGACTGATCAGTAAATAAATATTGCCATTGTAGCGAAGACTATTTTCTCGAAGTTCAATCAACTCCGGATTTTCATTTAGAATTTCAATTCCATTAGGATTTGTAACTTCCCGATCGTAATTTTCTTTATAATAGTGCTTTTGAATATCTGAAAATTTTACAATAGTTTTGCCGAATTGTGCAAATGGAACAGGAGAAATGTATTGAAACAGTTCATCGCCCAACCTTGAATTTCCACCGCCATTTTCGCGCATATCAATAATCAAGTTTTCAATGTTTTCTTTCTGTAAAACCTGAAAAGTAGAATCTAAAAACAATTTAAATTCATCTAAATCGCGAAACATTTTTATCTCAATAATGCCGATATTTTTGTCCGCTAAAATCCTGAAGGAATGTGGCTCAAAAGATTCATGATCATTATTTTGCGAACTTTTTTCGTACCTTTCTTTATGTGGAATTCCATCTACTTGTACCGAATGCTTTTTCTGCTCAAATTCATACTCAATATCAAAAAATCTCTCTCTATACAAGGCATAAAGCAGTGGTGTGAATAAAACTTCTAAACGCTCAGTTTTAAAAAAATCTTTTTCGCCACTCACACAATTCATCATCTCTTGTACTATCTCTTCTGCCGGGCGATTGTTGATCTTTGTTATATGCCCTCCGATTGGTATTGCATTTTGTGATTGGGTAAAATCATTTTGGACAAAGATGGCTTTATCCGGGTATGTTACTTTTACATGAAAAGGAAATAGGACTATGTTTGCATCTTTTCCCAAATATTCGTCTGGGAAATATGCACTAGTATGTCCATCGCCGAGTCTTACAATCAAAGGATTTATCTTTTTATAAAAGTAAAAAATGTCAGCCTCAGCTTTAAGCTCAGTTTTTAACCTTTCAATCTCTTTTCCCAGTTTATGCATTGGATACTCTGCATAAATATTCACATGTACTTTCTCAATCGTAGAAAAAAGGATGTCAATATCCTGAATCATTTTTTCTTTTGAAATACTTTTTATCTGTCCGAAAACATTTGTTATGAACAGAAATAAACTTAAACAAATAAATAGTCGTTTCATATAATTCTGTCTTTTGATTTTACTATCATCTTTGACTCCGATAATCTTTATTTTTAACTATCTAAAAATTATCCCCAAATCAGTCAAGTTAATAAAACCTCATCGGCAAATTATTTTTAGAATGATTTTACCACCGAGAGCATACTACTACGCCAAGGCTTCGTAGCACATGCAGAGAGAGTGAGAAGTTGAGAAAATGTGAATATGAGAGAGTTAGGATGCAAAAAGTGGTTAGGAGTATGGGAAGATAGGTTTGATTTTATCCACGAATTACACGAATTTTCACGAATATTCTTTTTTTTATTAACCACCGAGTTTCACCGAAGAGCACCGAGTTTTATTTATGTTTTAATCCTCTGTGCTCTCTGCGTTCTCTGTGGTTTTTCTATTTTAACAAAACTCCTGTATTCTGTTTTCTCAACTTCTCATCTTCCACCGATAAGATCTTGATATTCTTCATCTAAACCCTCACATTATTTAAATCATGTTCAAAGGTTATATGCCAATGCAGTCCTGCTTTACAATAATACTCGATCTTCCCATTCAATTGATATTCGGTGAGGGCGAAAGCATTTTGCAAACCCATAGATTTTGATTGGCGCAGATCGACATCCGCAGGTAATCCCACCCCATTATCTTCCAATTTTAGAACGACTTTTTCATCCGATTGTTCAAACAATTTTATCTTGATTTGACCTTTGCCGCCGTTGGGAAAGGCATGTTTATAGATATTGGAGATCAATTCTGTGATGACCAAACTGAGTGGAATCGCCGTATCAATGGTTACATGTATTTTTTGCAGTTCATATTTCAATTCCAGTTCGGAATTTGCATTTCGATAGCTACGCTGCAAATGACGAGTAACTTCCACAATATAATCTCCCAGATTTATCTGTGAAAGGTTTTGCGCTTCGTAGAGCATTTGATGGACGATCGCCATCGATTTTATCTTAGCGATGACTTCCCGATAAGTCTCGAATAATTTTTTATCATCTAACTGCTGTGCCTGTATCCTCAGCATGGAAGCGATCACCTGCATGTTGTTTTTGGTGCGATGATAAAGCTCTTTGAGCAACAGATTTTTTTCTTTAAGATTTTGATGGATTTTTTCTTCTGCTACTTTTATTCTGATAATATCAGCTTCCAATTCTTTGGTTTTTTCTTTTACTTTTGTTTCCAGCACTTCATTCATATTTTCTATTGTATTTCTTTCCTGATGGAGTTGATAACGAAAATAAAATTCCTTTCTTGTATAGAATTCCAAACAATAACCGCCGAACATCCCAAGCAAATTTGCACTTATCAAAAAGAAAATGTTAATTTGAAAAACACTTGGATCTCCTGCATAACCAGCGATGTATGTTGCCAGATAAGATAACATAATTATAAGTCCTGCTAATGAACTCCAAATAAAACGAAGTTTAATGAGAAGATAGCAGTAGATAAGCACAATGATAATTCCCACATAATAGGTTTGTTTACCAATTTCCGGTGCGATGATGATCATAAGTATTATTCCAATTCCGGCAACACAGGAGGTCAAAAAAGCTGCAAACTGCCACCATTTTTGGAAATTTTTTGTGAATGACAGACTGAATAGGATCAGAATAATAGGAGAAACAATAAAGAACCTGATGATGTAAAGTTGCTCTTTTATCTGCGGTAAGGCATAAGCATCTAAAATAGCAAATAAAAAGTAATAAGTAATTCCCAATAAAAAAGAAATCCTTAGAAATCCGAGAGATGAGTGATAATAATCTTTTTGAAATTCACCTTCCAGTTCGTCAGGAAAGCTCAATGTTATTGGGTTCAGTTTTACATCAAAAATCCCTTCCTGCAATTTATTGAAGACTAAATAAAATAAATTAAATTCCTTAATTTTATGATTCATCCTTTGAAGAATTCCCAAAATTTTTTTCATTATCACTACTTCTCAGTTAGCTGCGCTGAAGAGCTACCTTCGAAAAAGAGCAAATGCGCAAGATTTTGCATAATTACTATTACATCTACTATAAAATATTACTGCCATAATTTATCTATTTATAAATACTCCCAAATCAGTCAAGTGAATAAAACCTCATCGGCAAATTATTTTTAGAATGATTTTACCACCGAGAGCTCCGAATACACCGAGTTTTTTGTTTAATGACCTCTTTTGTGTCGGATATGGCATAATTTCTCTTGTTCATTTTGGCATGAAGTCTAACATCCTGAAATATATGCAGTTGCCGATTGCGGAGTGCTTTCCTGTCGAACCCCACTGCAGTTGTTGCAGGCGGCGAACTTCCAATTCAGCACGGAAACGGCAATTGATATATTTTTTGTTGGCAACAGTATTTCCTTTCATCATCAAAATTTTACTGTTAATTTTTCCGCTAGTTCTTCTGGTATAGAAGAATTCGCTTTTATTAACGTCTCTTTGTCAATGAGTGAGATAGTTGGTATAATATTTCTTACCTTTTTGATAATATCATTGTCGATAGCAAATAATTCTTCAACTAATTTGCTTGCAGCGGTATATTTAGGATCGCTGGATGTCCAGATACCGTGGCGATTATCTCTTGTATATTCAATGGAAAATAAGTTTGCAAGTCCTTCTTCTAGACAATTTGCCGATTTTATTCCAGTTGGACTTAAACAATGAATTAACTCGTGGGAGACTTGAAAAACAGCTCGATTTAAGTCATTGATACAGCTTAACGATATTTGGATAACGATATTCTTACAATCTCCAGGATACCAAATTCTAGGATGTCCATCTTGGTTAAACTCGACCCCTAATATTGAATATGATTTGTCCCGTTCTCCAAATCTTTTTTCTGCTTCTTGCAGTATATGTCCTATTTTAGACGTAATTGTCCAAGTGTAGCCATTCTGAAAAGGATGAGAAGTAAAAATTGAACTCATAGATTTATGCTAATTAATTAGTAATGTTATGATTGCACCTAAGATTGCACCAATTATACCGCTAATGAAATGATCGCGTAATTTAGACTTCCAACTATTTGAGTTTTTAATTTCATCCCGCAATTCGTTAATTGTCTTTGACTGTTTTTCAATTGTGTTTGCTAAAACATCTAGAGATTTACTACTCGAAGATATTGTTGTGAGCTTTAGCTTAATCCCTTCTGCAGTCATTGGTCGAATTTGCTCTCCAATTCGTTGGAAAACTGAACCTGCTGAAAAGACCATTTCATTAGATTTTTCAACATTGATTATGAAAACATTTTTATTATCAATAGCTATAACTTCAGTGTTAATATTCGGAATTGGTTTTAATGCAGTTCTTGCCCTTTCAATTATGGATTGAATTCTTTCGGTGTCTACTCCAACAATTTCTATTGGTTCTCTTACCCCAACTACAATCTGACCGCCTTTGTTGTTTGCGAATGAACCAATAATTTTAGATAATAAAATTGGGTCACGGAGGTCAGCTTTAAGTTCAAAAGTTTCGCTTTCTCCTTGGTTTATTTTTTCAATTAATTGTTCTGCTGTCATTGTAGATGTCGTTTTGTTAATATTGCTGCCAAACGTTTTATATACATCATGTTACCGGCTGGGCTTCTATTTTTCAGTCTTTGGATCAATTATCGCTGAGTTAAAACGAACTAATTTTTCCCAATCAATTTCTCCGTTGTCTTTGCAAAAATTGTTCGAAAATTCTCTTGTAAATATGTTTATCATTTGAGAATACGATTCTACAAATTCTTCATTCTTTTCTTTTGCTTTATGACCCAATGGTTCAATGATTTTAGTGTAAAGTTCTGTGTTACCTGAAATGAACTTCCAAAATCTTTGCCCACAATATTTGAAGTAATCTCCTTTGTCGGGTTTGTTATCTCTGCCGTAGCAACAGCCATTAACTGCAACAACATTAAGTTGCGAACAGCTTGTTCTTAACGTCCTTTTGGCTGTTTTGAAATCGGCAACCATTTTAGCAATTTGTGAACTGTTGCCCCAGTTCGGACCTGATTTAATTGTTACAATGTTTCTCGCACCATTGTTGTCAAATTCCAAGTCAATACCTATAATACCTGATTTATAACCACCATAAACTTTACCGTTTATGAAAATTGCAAGTCCTTCAAGCCAATCGCCAAAAATTGTTTCTTCGTTTGACGAAATGTGTGCATCAGCAATGCCACGAATAATTTGTTCAGCTGTTAATACATACTTTGCTTTGAATAAATATGGGTTCTTGCGTTTTAGAACTTGTGAGAGCTTCAATGCTTTAAGGCTTTGAATACGTTTTTGGTGAAATATTCCTATATTATGCTCAACGTATTGCGATACGTCTTTAAGGTTTAGCTTTTTCATACTTTGCTTTCGGTTCAAATAAATACAGTTCAACAGGTTTTAATTGTTGCCTTACCATTTCGTAGTATTCTGGAACAATGTCAATACCGATTGAATTTCTTTCCATTCTGTTTGCAACTACTAATGTTGTTCCTGAACCCATAAATGGGTCAAGAACTGTGTCGTTTACTTTAGTGAATAATTTGATAAACCATTCAGGAAGTTCTTCGGGAAATGTAGCACTATGATTTTTATTATTACATTCTGTTGCCAAGTGTAAAACATTGGTTGGATATGCTTTGTCCCTGTTTAACCAATTTGAAATGTTTTTACCAAACCCACTTCCAACTTTTGAATTATAACGGATTTTATCTGTGTCAGAAAGGTTTTTAAGTCTTGATTTTGTCCAATTACCCATTGGAACCCTAACTTCGTCCTGATACATATTGAATTTACGGTCTTTGTTGAATTGCAAAAGTCGTTCCCAAGCGTCACGGAAACGATTTGGCCACTTTCCTGGATAACAGTTTTTCTTATGCCAAATAAATTCTTCAGTCCAAAGCCAACCTTGTTTTCTCATTTCAAGAATGAGTTCAATTACGTAGGTGCTACGCTCTCCTTTAACTACTCTTTCTTTAATGTTAAGAATAAAAGTTCCAGTTGGTTTAAGAACGCGTAAGAGTTGCTCTGAGATAGGTAAAAACCATTGAACGTATTTGTCGGGATGAATACCACCGTAAGTGTTTTTTCGTTGGTCGGCATAGGGTGGGGAAGTTACAATTAAGTCCACTGATTTGTCGGGCAGTAACTTTAATTGCTCTTTGCTGTCACCCAAGTATAAGTCCGTTTTTATCTCCATTTTTTTATTGTCCTAAGTAATTTAGCAAATTAACTTTTTTATTCGTTTCAATCTTCCGAAAATATCCCAAAGTTGTCAACGGTCTGCACCAGTCGGGATTGTTTTTTTAGCCTTGCCGGTAACTTCCACATATACGCCATATGTCGTATATTCTGCCATATTGGCATATAACACGAATGTTTTATTCTGTTATTTTTCATATATCCGAAAAAACGGGTTACCGGTAATTTAATGGTTGTTTGAATACTATTTGCGATAAATTGACCTCCTCGCTTTGCTTCACATAGCCTTCCTTTTGTTTTTACCATCACCTTTTCTCCAATAACTTAATCATAGGCAATTTAAATATTATCCCCAAATCAGTCAAACGAAAAAAAACTAATCGGCAAATTATTCTATTCTCCGGAATGATTTTACCACCGAGAGCTCCGAATACACCGAGTTTTATTTATGTTTTAATCCTCTGTGTTCTCTGTGGTTTTTCTATTTTGACAAAACTCCTGTATTCCGTATTCTGTATCCTGCTCTCTAAACCCTAAACATCTCCCTTGTCCTCCGAAGCCTGTAAGGTGAAGGGGGATTGCTACTCTTGCACCAACTCACAGTTCGGTTCAATGGGGTTAAAACCCCGAGAGTAGTTGAGATAACCACACCCACGAGCTAAAGCTCGTGGCTATTCATCCGGCATTGACACCAATCAACCAATAAACTAATCAACTTCATCCTGCTATTCTTTCACCAACTCACACTTCGATACGCTCCGGCTTGCGCCGAAGCTACTCAGTGTGACAAGCTTATGACCGTTGATCTCTAAACTATCACTCTAAACTGCATATTGCATTATTCATTATACATTGTTCATTTACTTACATTCTCACCTTCTCCAATCTGATTTCTGCTTACTGCCTACTGTCTTCTGTTTTCCGTATTCCGTCTTCTGACCTCTAAACCCTAAACTGCTTCTTACATTGTTCATTAACCATTAACCATTATACATTCACAATAAAATTACTCTGCTTACCGTCTCCTGTTTCTCGTATTCCGTCTTCTCCCAAAACCAATCTTCCTATCCACCTAACTTCCCATCTTCTGTGTTCTCCGCTTGTGCTACGAAGCCTTGGCGAAGTAGTACATCCTCTGTGGTTATTTTGCCCTCATTTTTTCGGTTTGTAGATCACTGCTCTGCCGGATTGTCCGTCTATCTTTACAGTAGCGGCAGCAGGCATACGGACATGATAGAGGTAGTTTGTTTTGTTTTGCGGATTTTGCTGTTTGAGCCAGTCCCAGTTCACAAATTCATACTCGGTAGAGTTTGTAACGGTGAGGTAGCCCACTTCCAGAGCTACGAGGTTATGGAAGAAGTGACTACCCTGGGAAGCATCGACGGTGAAATTTTCGAAATTAGTCTCCACTACGACTTTGGCGTGGTTTATCTGTGCCCATCTAACCGGAATACCGAGAAACCGATCGCTTGTACCCCAGCGTCCCGGTCCGATCAGGATATACTTGCGTCCTTCTTTTTGTAATATTTTATTCAATTCTTCCAATTCTTCGGCTATTTCTATCGTTTTGGTATTATCAAAATTATCCGGATCCACGAAGACAATATCGCGGATATTATTTATAACACCGTTACCCATCCCCTTGTTGGTAGCCAGGATTACATTCTCTCTGCTCACCTCGTCGAACTTTACCTGCACAAATTCTTTGTTCACCGAGAGCGGTCTGATCTGCAGCAGGAAGAAGGTAGGATAGCCGCCGTTCTTATCCAGATTCACAGAAAATTCTATCTCCACCGGCACACCCAGACAGAGTTTGCCAATTTCCAAAATACGCTTCAGGATCTCGGGAAGCGGGAATTTATCGTAATGAGTGAGATTGCGAAAGGAGAGCACGCGCGGTCCTTTCACATGTATGCCATCCAAAAATTCGAAATGCTCATAATCCCAAACGGAGGTTAGCAGCTTAAATTCATCTCGCTTGTGAGAATTCTTTATCCGCAACTTTGCCAGATATTTATCTTCGGACATGATCTCTTCTTCTGCAGGCGATTCCATACTGACAGCATAGAATTCGCGTTGAGCGTTTTCCACTATATCTTCGGGTGGCAGCATATCCACTTTGGGTGCATTGGGCGAAAAGTGGAAGCATCTCTCTCCGTCCACGACAGCTTTACCCAGTCCTACTGCCAGAGATGCTATACCATCCTCATGCTGCATTCCGGCTGCCGGATAGAAATTGTAAGACTGTGCCGTACCGGAGAAATGGGGATAATAGTAGTTTTCCTCATGCATAGAGCCGCAGACTTCTTGGATGATCACCGCCATCTTCTCCTCTTCTGTTTTGAAATTTATACTTTCGATATACTGACGGGCATTTTTACGGAACGGTGAGGCAAACACACATTTGATCGCATCTGCGAGCCTTTTGAGACGAATTTGAAAATCAGGGTGATTGCTGGGTATCATAAAAGTTCTGTAGATCCCGGCAAAAGGTTGGGATTGGGAATCTTCCAGCAATCCGGAAGACCGGATCGCCAAGGGAGATTTATGATTGTTTAACAATACCTGCAGTTTAGCTAATAGTTCGTCGGAGAGCTTCCCTTTCATAAAAGCTTTATCTATCTCAACATCATCCATCTTGCTTATCTTTAGCGGATTCAGTGCGTTTCTCTCCAGAAACCGGTCAAATTCGTCCGTACCGATGATAGCGGTTTTGGGCAGCTTGATATTTACTGCCTCGAATTCCTTATCGAGATCCATGGTAACCAAGAGACTGTTCAAAAATGCCAGTCCTCTCCCCTTGCCGCCCAGAGAACCTTCTGCGAGTTGGACTATCTTCTCTTCTTCAGTAAAGATTGAGGGACTGAATTTGACAACTTTCCCTTTATTTTGCTTTTCCCTGACCTTTTTGATCGTATTTACCAGAAATTTTCTGATATCATCGACAGATAGGAAGTCGGAAGCCACCACATGCCGAATCTGCTGGGCAATCTGGATCTCACCATGTGCCATCAGCCAGGCGGAAAAATGGTTCCGCTCGGCATGGTAGAGCAACGACTCTTCGGGAACCCTCATAATGAGCTTTTCGAAATGGTACATCGATTTAGCGCGCGCTATCTCTTCACCTTTGGTATTGCGAAATACAAAATCACCAAAGCCGATATTATTCACCAAAAATAGTCTGAGTTCCTGAAACAATTGCTTCGAATCTTTGTTGACGAAATCGGCGTTCAGTTTACGCGCTTCCTTTCGATTCTCAACATCGGCAGATTGCATAAGGATGGGAAGTTCAGTCCTATCCTTTCTGATCTCGCGTACGAGTTTGATACCACCATGCAGATCGTGTTCGTTTCCTACTCTCAGGTTTACATTGCTCACCATGCAGATGATATGATGCTTGTACTTTTGATAGAGCTCCAGTGCAGTCTCATAATCATGTGCCATGAGGATCTTCGGCCGAGCGCGCATCTTCAGATGTTTGTTCACATCGGTCAATTCCGATTCGATCAACTCCTGTGTCAATTTCATCACCTCATTATAAAAGAGCGGCACAAAGAGCGAATAGTAGTCTATGGAGCTTTCGACCAAGAGTATCACCCTTACGTGTCCTTGATTAATGTCGTGATCTGCGTTCAGCCTATCTTCCACAGTTTTTATCATTGCGATAAATAGTTTGGGATCACCATGCCACAAAAACACATCGTCGAAAGCCTTCAGCATATCTGGGTCGCTAGTAACGATATCAATATAAGATTGCTTGTTCAATAGAAGCAGAATCGGCAGGTCAGGTTGCTTTTGTTTCAGATTTTTACATAGTTCAAATGGCGTCATATTACCGATCCTCATCATGATGAAGACCATATCGAATTCGCGCTCTTCTATCAGAGAGTAGATATCCTCTGTGAATGGTACGGTCGTGATGCGCGGTGCCATACTGAGATCGAGGGTACGGTATTCGCCGTAGATCTGTTCGGAAAGTCGTCCGTCCATTTCCAGCGTATAAGCATCGAAGAAGCTGGAGATCAGCAGAATCTCCTTCACCCTATGTTGCATAAGGCTATGAAGATTATCTTCACCATATTTGAACTTGTTATAATAATAGGTAAGTTCTTGATGATCCATTTTTTTATCCTTTATTTATAAATGAATGAGATCCCTTTTCTACCGTCCATTTTTACCACAGTCGCATGGTCGAGTTCCAGATGGATGCAATGTTCGGTTCGCTCTGTCACAGGTTGTTTTTTCAGCCATTCCCAGTTGATAAAATCCTCATCCGAATCGTATGGCACGGTGAAATATCCTACATTCATAGAGATCAGGTTATGAAAGAAATGAGTTCCTTGCGAAGATTCTACCGAGAAACCTTCCAATCCGGTTTCTACGATGATCTTCGCTTTGTTTATCTCGTGCCATTTCACCGGAATACCCAAGAATTTATCGCGCGAGCCCCATCTCCCCGGTCCGATCAGGATATACGGCACTTTGTCCTCTTTCATCTTTTCATTGAAATACGCTATCTCTCTTCTGATCTCTTCTGTTTTTATCCGGTCGAATTTTTCGGGATCTACAAAGACAATATCATTAATATCGGAGATCACGCCGTTACCCATACCACTCTGAGTGTAGAGAAAGAGATCGTCCTTATCCAAATCATCCGAATCTATATAGATCTCTTCTGTGTTGATGGTCAGCGGTCTGATCTGCAACAGATAGAAAGTAGGATATTTTTTGTTTTTGGGATCTTTGTTCAGATCGACGGCAAATTCCAGTTCGACCGGTACACCCATAGCATTCTCACCGATCTCGAGGATCTCTCTGATTATTTTTGCAAGCGGAAAGTAATTGTATTTGAGCACATCAGCGAAGGTAAGCAGGCGGGGTCCTTTTCCTTGCAATCCATCTATGATACGATTGTTTTCATAATCCCACACCGAGACGAGGTGGTTGATAGTTCCGTGCGTTTCCGCATCTTTGAGTTTCAGATTTTTCAGGGTGCTGTTAACTTGCAGTTCAAATTCGGGATTGGTAGTGTCAATGGCATAAAACTTTTTTTGAGATTCCCGCATCAGCTCTTCGGGTGGGACGATCTCCATTTTTGGATAGACCGGACAGAATCGGAATATGCTCTCTCCTTCTACGACAGCCGTTCCTAAACCCAAAGCCAATGTACATATTCCATCACTGTTTTTCAGATAAGAGGTAGGATAGTAGTTGTAAGACTGAGCTACTCCGGAGATGTGTGGGTAGAAATATCCGGAGAAATTGTCTCCAACCGCCTCTTGGATGATGACTGCCATTTTCTCTTCTTCCAGTTTATAGTTGATGCTTTCGATATAATTTTTGGCATTTTCCAGATAAACCGAGGCGAACACCAATTTGATAGCATTCATCAGCTGTTCTGCTCTTTTCATCATATCGGGATGGTTATTGGGCAGCATATAGGTAAGATAGATACCTGCAAAAGGTTGGGATTGGGAATCTTCCAGCAATCCGGACGACCTCACAGCCAAGGGATAATCTATCTTTTCCAGAAAATTACTGAGCATATTCATCAAACCGGGAGAGAGCGAACCATGCAGAAAAATCTCTTTGATCTCCGTATCACCTTTATCTCTGATCCATTCTCCGATATTCAAATTATCGATAAAATAATCGTATTCACTCGTACCGATGATAAAGGTTTTGGGTATCTTTATCTTCACATCGGCAAATCTCTTTTCGAATTCCATGGAGACCAGCAGCGAATTCAGAAAAGCCAAGCCACGCCCTTTGCCACCGAGCGAACCTTCGCGCATCTGGATCACCACTTCCTCTGCACTCAAAAAGAGCGGATCATAATGGATGATCTTGCCACGATTTTTGGTCAGTCGCACTTCTTTGAACACATTTATCAGATAATCTCGCATCTCTGAGGTAGATTCAAAATCTTCCACATTGAAAGTTCTGACCCGTTTGGCGAAGATAAATTCACCGTGTGCAGTAAGCCAAGCGGAGAAACTGTTGTGTATCCCATGCCACTCCAGAGATTCATCGGGGATAACTTTTAGTAGTTCTTCAAATTCGGCTAATGTGCGGGCACGAGCGATCTCCTTACCATCTCTGCTTCTGAAGACAAAATCACCGAAACCGAGCTTCTCGATGATGAACCTTCTCAGATCATTCAGCAGTGTTTTGGAATTCTTATGTAGGAAGGATACCCCCAGTTTTTCCGCATCTTTTTTATTCTCGAGCTCTGAAGATTGCAAGAGGATCGGACATCCGACATGATGATATTGCAAATGCTTGATAAGCTTGACTCCTGCTTTGGGATGCTCTTTCCCTTTGTAATCGTAACGGATATCGGAGATAATGGCGATGATGTACTCTTTGTATTTCTCATAAATCTCCAGTGCTTCATCGAATGAATGGCAAAGGAGCACTTTGGGTCTACCCCGCATACGCAGACGTTTATTAACATCGTTTAGCTCTTCGGTTATCAATCTCTGAGTTTGCTTCAGGATCTCCGAATATAACAGCGGGTGAAAAACGGAATAGTAATGAATAGAATCTTCTACCAGCAGTATTACTCTGACCAGACCGACTTTGGTATCGTTCTCCACATTCCATTTATCTTCCACATATTTTACCATCGAGAGGAATATCTTGCTGTCTCCATACCATACGAAGACATTGTCTATATATTTCATCTCATCGCTTCTCTTGTCTATCATGCCTACATCGCTGGAAACATTGAGAAGAAGCAGCACCGGTATCTCCGGATGCATATCTTTGATCTTGCGACTCAGTTTGTAAGGACTCATCTCCCCGATCCTCATCATCGTGATCACCAGATCGAATTTTTTGTCTTCCAAAAGATCTAATGCCTGTTCGCCGGTGGGCACACTGGTTATGCGTGGTGCAGTACTAAGATTGAGCTGCATATATTCACCAAATATCTGTTCGGATAATCTGCCGTCCTGTTCAAAAATGAAAGCATCATAAAAAGTGGAAACCAATAAAATCTCCCTCACCCGATGCTTCATCAGATTATGAAAGTTATCCTCACCAAATTTGAATTTTGTATAATAATAGTTCAGTTCCTTTACATCCATCTTCCCTCCAATATCTCTATATTAAGATATAATACTGACAAGTTGCTATTCTTGTCAAGAATTCAAATTATCATCATGTTTTGCAAAACTATCTGCCAATATGACAGAAACGTACGGAATCGGTAATTTTGCTTGACAGCTACCGCCTTTCTCAGAGAAAAAATTATTTCAAAAAAAGGATGATAGTATGAGAGTAGTGAAAATAATTATTGGATCGGTACTGATATTTCTGGCTACAGGTTTGTCTGCCTTGAGGCAAGCAGATATGAGCTGGACAAGTCCTGAGATAAAATCGAAGGTAAATCTAACTTTTGTGCAGGACTATATCGAAGAATCCGAAATCCTGCTTCCCAAGTTACCAACTATCAGAAAGGGATCTTCTCTATCCTTTGCATTAAGCTCATTTAACCGGTTTAAGCATTCATTTCAAAACTTTGTAGGCAAATCCGAGCCAGATAATCTCTTTTTCAGATACGATACTACCCAAAACAGACTCAGCCCGCACCGACCGGTAAGATCCAGCCTGCTCATGCGCTTGCATAGCGGTTTCGAATCCCAATTTTCCACTTCCGATTATGAAAATGTTTTCCTTTATAACGGTATCTATATATCCGGGACAGTGGAAGATAATCTCCAATTCTATACTTATTGGTGGGATGGGCACTTCAGAGGAGATCACGAATATGCTCTGCAATCTTCACCGATAGTAAGAGGTTGGTACAAAAGTCCCAAACATCATGGACGGTTATACATGAACGAGCTTTGGGCAAAATTATCATATGTCTCTCCGCATGCCAAATTGTCTGTCGGTAGAAGCAGACATGAGATTGGCAGCAATATCGGCGGTAGCATCATTCTGAACAATGAAAGTACAAACTACGGTTATTTTAGTGCGGAATTCGCATTGGGTCATTTCGAGCTTTCGCTTCTGCATGCCACTTTGATACCGGACAGTACTTTAGCTGAGATGGAAGATTATTCACTCTATTATGCCAATATGCTGTATGATAACAAATATCTCGTTACCCATAAATTGGACTGGTATCCATCTGACAAATTGCATTTATTTGCCGGTGAAGTAATAACTTACGGAAACAGATCCTTAGATATTAACTACCTAATCCCGCACACTTTCTGGCGTATCATCGAGCATCGGCAACATGATAGAGACAAGGTAATGATCTACTCCGGGATGACTTATAAAGCGAATGAGAATTGGACTATTTACGGAAACTTTTCTCTCGATGATTTTAGTAGTTCCGAGATCTTCGGTAATTGGTGGGGAAATAAATATGCTATTCAGATCGGAAATGCATTTAAGCTCAAAGATATCCGAACTGTCTTCGAATTCACTGCCGTGCGCCCTTGGATGTACACTCATAAGACACTCACAACGAAATACACCCACGACTCTATTGCACTCGGTTTTCCAGCAGGTGCAAATTTGATCCAATTTGCCAACGAAATGAATATCCCCATCTCGGCTGCATTATCTTTGGATATTCTCAATTCATTCACAAGACAGGGTAGTCTGGGAGCTGATCCGCATGAAAACTATGCTGACAGACCAAAGGATACTGCTAACTGGCTGGAAGGTGAGAAACATAATTACTGGCAGACTACGGTTGCTGCCACCTGTATCCTCTCGCCCCATCATCGTTTCAAGATCGGATACTCTTACAATGAGTTCATGCCGGGTTATCGTAATCGGCTCTTCCTTGCCTATCAAGCGAGTTATTGATGATCTTTTTCTTTTACCTTATAAACGCTTTTATCTTATTGCTGGCAGTAGGTGTGCTGTTGAACAAAGCCGGAAAAGAGAAACAACTATCTTTTTCCATAATAGTTCCCTTCAGAAATGAAGAAAGCAACTTATCTGCATTATTCTCTGCTCTGATGCAAATTGATTACTCGGTTGAACTATTCGAAATTCTGCTGATAGATGACAACTCTACTGACAATTCCGCTGCTTTAGCCAAACAATTTGCAGATAAACACTCGCATATACATTTCTTTAGCTTGGAATTTGAAACAGGTGAATTGGGTAAAAAAGCAGCACTCACACTGGGAGCAGAAAAAGCTCAGAATGAGTTTATCGTCTTTACCGATGCTGATTGTCAACCTCCATCAACTTGGTTGCGAAATTACACCCGTTTTATTGATCAAAAGACAGGAATGGTTGTCGGTTATAAAACCCAAAATGAAAAAAAATTGTTTTCACGTTTTATTTTGCAAGCTTCTGCCGCCATTAATTCAGCTACTATTGGACTTCATTGGCCCTTCGGTGCTACCGGTAGCAATATTGTTCTCAGAAAATCAGCTTTTGTAGAAGTAGGTGGGTTTCATAAGGTTAAGCATCATATAGCCGGTGATGATATGCTGATGGTAAAATTGATCAATAAAACCAAATGGAAAATCAGATACAATTATCTCGATAGTGTGCAGACTAGTTCGTTAACTACTCAAAAAAAGGTTTATGAACAACAGAAGAGAAAATTTAGCAAACTTCATATGTACTCTTTCGCTTTCTTAATAGTAGCCCTGATAATGTTATTCTATTTCGTCAGTTTACCGTTTTACATTATACAAAACAATGATTTCATCATTCTGATTACATATACAATTGCGCTTTTATTATTTTGGCTAGCTTTTTTGTATAAACACAAAGAGCGGTTTTATATGATTCATATTATCTATCTTCTCATTTATCCCTATTATGTCATGATATTTTCAGCTTTGGGGTATGTTTTCGGTTGGAAATGGAAATGAAATTTAGCGATAACAAAAGCGCTTGGTTGATTCTCAAAAGAACAGTGATAGTAATAATTACAGTATCGCTCCTTTATCTGATTTTCAGACAGATAGAACTCATTGAAATACTCAAACATCTAAGAAATATTTCTCCCTTTATACTATCAATAATTCTAATTACTGCTATCATCAAAACCTGCTTTGAGATAAGAAACTGGTACACCTATGTCATCATCTTAGCCAATGTGAAACCGAGTATATCAGAAACAGTTCGCTCACATCTAATCGGAAGAGCGCTACAATTGGCTTTCCCCGGCGGATATGGTGTGGTTGGGAAAGCTCTGTTTATCAACAATTCCAAAAAAAAATCTTTAGTCTCGATTGGAATTGAGAAATTTTTCCAATCTTGGTTGATTTTTCTTTTTGCTTCTATTGCCGGTTTTTTTTATTTTCACAATATTTCAGTAATTATTAGACTATCAGTCTTATTGTTGGTGTTGATAGCTCCATTGTTGGTATACTACCTCAAATTTATCTTCAAACGAAAAGACCAATACTTCAAGAAATACGTTTCATATATTCCCGAAATTGGGCTGATTCAACTGTTTTATATGTTAATTACAATTTCCCAGTATTATTTGATATTGAACCAAATCGGCAATATTTCTTTTTATCACACTTTCATCTCTGTGCCATTGATCCTGTTTGCCAATACAATTCCGATAACTTATGGTGGCTTGGGGCTTAGAGAAGCCTTTGCAATTACAGTTTTACAAAGATATGCCTATGAACCTTCCCAAGCTGTTACTGCATCTCTCACGATTTTTTTCATCAATACTGTTCTTCCCTCACTTGTCGGTGCCATCATGCTGATGTTCCACAAAAAAAAGCCCCACCTAAATAGCGGGGCTTAGTTTATAGATCTTTAGAATAGATATCCTAACTGAACAGTCAGGCTATCATCGAAATCATCATGCGAATCCATATTATATTCTATCTTGAAATAGGAATTTTCATAGGATTCGAAGTTTATACCGACAAGAATATTATTCTCTTCCTGATGTTCTCTGGTCACATAACCTACATAAGGTCTGAACAGACCATAGAGAACTCTACCGAACCTCTTGCTCACATAGGGCATCTCGAATCCGGGAGCATGGCTGATTAGTGCATAGAAGTCGTAATCATCGAATTCTTTGGCAGAGCCTGTCACACTCTCCAGTTGGAGGGCAAGATTTAATACACCGAAGGCAGTCACTTCTGCATCGAGAGCAGCTTGCCAATTTCTGTTATCAGAACTTCTGAAATCTTCCCAGCGAGCCGAAGCTCCGATATTTACATTTTCAGTTTGAACTAAATAACCTTTGCCGCCAACATCCCAAGATCCGGATAATGGCATACCTGCGTAGAGATCAAATTCTAAAAACAGTAATTCGTTATTATACACACCCAGCCATTCTGTTGGCGCTGTGTATAGTCTATGGATAGTCATAGTGTTCGAACCTTTGGCAGATAAGAGTCTTCCAAAAGGCATCGGTTGTTTACCAAGATGGAGATCACCCAATCCCCAGAGATCAAAATGTTTCCAAGCATGGGATATCTTCACTCCACCTTGACCTTCCAATCTGCTGGAATGGTCATCGATAATATCGGTTAGATTGAGATCAACACGCCAATCTTCTCCCTGCCACCAGAGGTTTAGCATGTTCAGATACATACCTCTTCCCTGTGGCTGTCCATCTTGAATCATCGACAGATTTACACTGACCTCATGACTTGCCAGAATGGAAAATGTCATTACCATAACGAGAATCAAAAAAGTTTTTTTCATACCTCTCTCCTTTATTGTTTTGTTGTACACATATTTACTGCTATTATCTGAGCGCACTAATAAATTTCTCACTAATAAATGTCAAGAAAAAAAACTCCGCAGGTGAATTTTGCGGAGTTTTTGTTTACTAAATCTACGAAAAACATTATCTAAACAGCTTCCAATCGAAACCGAAACCAAAAGCTAAAGATTCTTTTTGATATTCTTCTTCGGCATAAATGTTCCCTTCTTCATCATAAAGAGTTTTATCGGTATCGGTATATTTTGTATAGATAAAACCGATATTGAAGTCCACAGTCGGAGACAGCATAAACTTTCCACCCAAAGCACCGGAATTGGAACTGAGGATAAAGTCCATATCACTGTTATACTGTTCTTCCACTCCCATAGCAGTGTGCAAATATCCCGAGCTTAAAGTTATCATCTCATTCACTACATATTCCAAGCCAAAACCTAATTCATAGCTATTGGTATCGATAAGCTCTTCTCTACCATCCCAATCTACATCTTTATCGAAATAATAATGCAGAGAAGTGGAAAGCGTCAGCATCGGCAGAGCTTTGTATGATACACCCATAGCTAATAGCGCGGGGATATCGGCACTTGTCTTCTCACCATCGGGAAACATACCGACATCATCTTTGGTTGTGTCGTTTTCCAATTCCAACGGAGTCTTGAATTCATATTTCAAGCCAATATTCAATTGTTCGTTTGGTGAGAAGTTAAATCCGAAGATAGGAGAAAACCCGGAGCCGGTTTGTTTGGCATCCACTTCTTTATCTGCTACCTGAGCAGCCTGAGCTTCCATGCCGGCAGCCATGAAAAAATCATAAGCAAGCATCATTTCACCTTCAGGATTGATTTGTGGATGTTGGGGATCGATCATCACATCTTTGATATAGCCGTCGTAATCATTTTGAGCATAGATAAATCTTCCTCCCAAATAGGTAGAGAACATAGGATTCATCTCATAGGTTATGCCGGTCTGAAATCCCCAGTAAACCGAACTACCCTCAAAATAAAGATCCACATCATAATTATTGGTCGGGATCCCCTGCTGCGTAAGCATAGTGGGCAGACCGGAGATATCGATCTCGAAAGAGGGTAAGCCCTTCGCATACTCGGCGCTGCCACCTCCACCAAGCGGATTCATCCCAATAGAATAAACAAAACTGCCTTGTTTGTAGGCTGCATAGATCCCCGGAAATAGCGGCGCGGAGACATCTCCGTTATACTCGTTGCTGTTCAACAATGGATAATCATTGTTAATCGTCTCATCCTGTACGATAGTTTGGTTGTTGAAAGAAAAATAAAAACCGTCATAACCCAGTTTTGCTAAGCCAGCCGGATTATAGTACACAGCATCAATATCTGTGGATGCAATTCGCGATAGCATACGTGTGTAAGCAGCACTATGATTAGTGTTCGTTACTATACCACCGGCAAAACTCAAAGTTACAATAAACATCAACATACTTAAGACCAAAATAATTCTCTTCATACTCACTCCTTTTTTCATAGTCTTATGTATAAATGATCAATCTTATTCTGAAGGTCAAGTATAATTTGTATATTTACTATAATTTATGTAATAATTCCGTACTGGGGAAACATCCCATCTTCTTATTATATAATGGTTTAACGTACTATCGGGATAAAAAGCAGCTCTTCGAATTTTTCCAGTTGGTTAGCACTGGGATCGAGAGCATTTATATGCAAAGTGTAAGAGACATAATTCCGAAGCGGTTCTTTCGGTTTGAATTTATAGAGCTCAGAGTTATATTGAACCATTTCCATCTCTACATGCCTTCCGGTATCCGTTTCGCTTAATCTCGCCTCTAGATCATCTCGCAGTATAATCTCCGAAAATTCGATCTCGATTGTCGGCGTTTGGTTATTCACCGTAGAGCCATGCCGTGGAAAAGTCCTAATAACTCTGGGTGGGATGGAATCACGCACAGCAGTTCCCTCGACTATGAGTGAACAAATCGGATTGAGATTGTCCTTTTTATCCAACAAATCTCGCACGATGATGTTGTATTCTTTGCTCTCCATTGGTTCGGTTACGACAGCTGCTTTTTGCAGCTTCAGCGAATATGCCAGCGCCTCGAGTGGATAACGCATCGAATCCGCCGTAACGATCTCCAGATCACCAAAAGAAACGACTTCCTTGGAAAACTGTAATTCAATTTGATTGGCAGAGCGCACCAAAGCAGTTCTCAGATCAGGTTTGATCGTATCCTGATAAGTCATTTCAATATCTATATGAGCGATTTTGGCGCTATCAGCTTCGGTAAAATGAAAAGGTTCGGTAGCCAAATCTAATCTTCTATTATTATTCTTGTCAATATAAGCTTGGAGAAGATGTGGTTGTGGATTGAGATTCGTGATCTCATAATGATCACCGCGAACAAATCTAGAGAATACCCGCACTGAATCTGTCGTGAGCACATTTATGGTAACCGTCTTACCTTTATCTTCCTCTTCTTCATAAGAAATATTTCCGGAAATTCTATTCTCATGCAATTTGCCGGTATGATAAACGAAGGTATAATGCTTATCAAGTTCGTTACCACGTTCACATCTTATTTGTGGAGAGAAGCTAAAATAGTAGTTGGTGTCTTCCTCCAGATCCTCTGTTATACGGATAATTAGCGTATTTCTGTCCCATCTGATTCTTCTGCCGTAGATGGGGGGATAGATATACAATCCATTCACAAGCGTAGTTCTGTCTAATGATTTGGAGAATGTTACTTCCAGATCTTTATCATGAATATCGCTGAATTGTTCGGGACTGACCGCTACAATTTCCGGTTTTTCCGTGTCTTTCTCTCCCCCTGTCGGACTTTTGCGGCTACCGCAGGATAAAAGGAATCCTCCCAATAGCAATAAACTAAGCAGAATGTACAGGTTATACCGCATCAATGATTATCCTTCTCGATCTGATAGCGCCGCTTGAGTGCCGTACCCAGAGTAAGTGGATTGGTGTATTCGATATCTCCACCGAGCGGAATACCGGTAGATAGGCGGGTAATATTCTTCACTTCAGCTTCCAATTGATTAGCCAAGAAATTGATCGTAGCCTCTCCTTCGGCAGACGGATTCAGAGCTAGGATCAATTCTTCTATCTCTCTATCCTTGATTAAATTTAGCAATTTTGGGAAATTTATTTCTACCGGACCTATTCCATCCAGAGGTGAAAGCAAACTATTCAGCACAAAATATTTTCCCCGATACTGATGTGTCTCTTCTATCAGGTAAACATCTTGCGTACTTTGCACTACACAGAGCTGAGCTTCATCTCTGGCAGGATCGGAACAAAACAAGCAGGGATCGGATTCGGTGAGCATATTACAATGGGAGCAATAACCGAAGCTCTCTATTGCTATGGCTATGCTGTCCGAAAGATTGCGCGCCGAATCTTTTTCCATTGCTATGATATACATAGCCAATCTACGGGCAGATTTGGCGCCGATGCCGGGCAGTTTCTTCAGATTTTGTTCCAGCTCGGCTAATAGACCGGAAAACATGTTTTTAGAACAATCCGGGGATATTCATCCCACCGGTATATTTGCTCATCTCAGATTCACTTTTTTCCGCTACTTTTTCCTGTGCTTCTTTTACAGCAGCAATGATAAGATCTTCCAACATTTCGATATCGTCCGGATCTACCACTTCAGGAGATATTTTTACTGAGATTAGTTCATTCTTACCATTCATCTCTACAGTAACCATGCCACCGCCGGAAGAAGCTTCTACTACCATGTTACTCAGCTCTTCCTGAGCTTTCATAATATCTTGCTGCATCTTTTGCGCTTGTTTCATCAAGTCTTTCATGCCTTTTTTTCCACCAGGATTCATTTCATTCTCCTTATTTTCATTATTTATTTCAAAGATATATTACTTTTATCAGAAGTCAATTCATTTCTCTTCTTTATGTACCAAATCGTAAACTCTATTCTTTGCGACTTTATCCTGTTTGGATATTTGTGCTGCTATATCTTTGTTTGACAGACCATTTCGCTTCAACCCACGAATCTTTTCCATCAGCTCTTCATCGGAGAAATCTCTTTCTTCCGCTGCTTCTACTACTACGACAAATTCACCTTTCAAAACGATTTTCTCCGGATTTTGTATTAGAACATTCAATGTTTCTCTTTGTTGTGTTTCAAACTTTTTGCTGATCTCTCGTGCCAAGCATACTCTTCTGTTTCCCAGATTTTTTCTTAATAATTTCAGGAATTCAACCAATCTATGAGGTGCTTCGTAAAATACCAATGTCATTTTCAGATCTTTCAATTCTGCAAACAGGTTATCACGATCTTTTTTCTTTTCCGGTACAAATCCGACAAAAGCGAATCTTTGGGTCGAAAATCCGGAGCTAACCAATGCCGGTATCAGCGCTGTAGCACCTGGTAAAGTTTGAACTTCCACCCCATTATCCAGAGCAGCTTTGATGATAAAAGCTGCCGGATCGGAGATCCCCGGCGTTCCCGCATCGGAGATCAAAGCTACATCCTTACCTTGATTCAGTTTGTCCAATAGCTCTTCTACTCGCTTCTTTTCATTGAATTTATGATAGCTGATCATTTTTGTGTCGATTTGGTAATGTTTTAGAAGTTTACCCGAAACTCTGGTATCTTCAGCTGCGATAATATCCGCCTGTTTGAGCACTTCCACGGCTCTGTAAGTAATATCCGCAAGATTTCCTATCGGAGTGGGGACTAAAAATAAAGTTCCTTTTTTCATATTTTCCTTAGTAGAAGTACAGATAGTTTTTTTACTATGCTTGTAAAACTCCCAGTTCTCTCCCGACTTTTTGGAAAGCTTCCACAGTGAAGTCTATATCTTCTCGAGAGTGGGCAGCGGAAAGCTGCACCCGGATGCGAGCTTGTCCTTTGGGTACCACCGGATAAGCAAAGCCAATCACATAGACTCCTTCTTCCAAGAGCTTATCTGCCATTTCCAGAGCTAAAGGCTCATTATAGAGCATTACCGGCACTATGGCAGTGCTGCCCGGACTGAGGATAAATCCGGCACGGTTCATTTTATGCCGAAAATAGATAGCATTATCGATCACCTTATCGCGTAATTCATTTGAATCGGAAAGCATCTCCAATACTTTCAGAGTAGTACCCGCAACCACAGGCGGCATCGAATTGGAGAAAAGATAGGGTCGAGATTTCTGCCGCAGCATTTCGATGATCTCTTTTCTTCCCGAAGTACATCCGCCACAAGCTCCGCCCAAGGCTTTACCAAATGTAGTTGTGATGATATCTACTCTACCCATCACATCGCAATACTCGATAGAACCTCTGCCTGTTTTTCCTATATAGCCGGTAGCGTGAGAATCATCCACCATCACCAAAGCATTATATTTCTCCGCCAGATCACAAATTGCGTTCAGCTTGGCAATATCGCCGTCCATGCTGAAAACACCATCTGTAACGATAAGTCTGTGTTTAGCATCTTCTGCCTGTTTCAGGCAGCGGATCAGATCTTCCATATTGGAATGTTCATAGCGGTAACGCTGTGCCTTACACAGGCGTACACCATCTATAATAGAAGCATGATTGAGTGAATCGGAAATGATAGCAGAGTATTTGCCCAAAAGTGGTTCAAACACGCCACCATTGGCATCGAAAGCTGCTATGTATAGAATAGTATCTTCAGTGCCGAGAAATTCAGACATCTTTCGTTCCAGTTCTTTATGCACTTCCTGAGTTCCACAGATAAATCGAACAGAAGAGAGACCATATCCCCATTTATCCAGACTATCCTTTGCTGCTTGGATTACAGCCGGATGATCCGATAAGCCGAGATAGTTGTTGGCACAGAAATTTAAAACAGTTTTACCATCGGAAGTGGTAATGCGAGCTCCCTGTGGAGTAGAGATTATCCGTTCTTGTTTATACAAACCTTTTTTTTGTGCTTCATTAAGCTTCTTTCGCAATTCTTTCTTTAATTCCTTATACATATTTTCCTCACTCTTCTATTGCCAATTTCAGCGCTATAGTTTTCATGTCAAAAAAAAACCTGCCGAATTTTTTAGATCCGGCAGGATTATGATAATCAGCCGCTAACTTTATCAGCTTTTTCTCTCACCAATCGGAAGGACAGTCTTACCATGAGCTTCGTTGACTATCTCAGCCATTGCCAGATAAACTGCAGATAAGCCACAGATGATTCCTTCCCAACCCGCGATTTTACCGATCAACTCACTACCGGTCCAATCTCTGATCGCCAATAGCCAGAAGAGAATGGTAAGAGAAAGAAAGACAAATTGCAGATTTCTGTTCTTATGGAAAGTTCCGATCCACATGAAGAAGGTAAACAATCCCCACATAAATAGATACCAACCCATAAAAGCAAGTGAGGTTTCTTGACCCCATCCTATTTCGGGAAAAACCCATAAGAATACCAGCGATATCCAGAACAAACCATAAGATGTGAAAGCTGTCATGCCGAAAGTATTGCCCTTCTTAAATTCAGAGAGACCGGCAAATATCTGAGCCAGTCCACCATAAAATATCCCCATGCTCAAAAGCATGGCGCTAACCGGGAAAAAACCTGCATTATGGATATTCAACAGAACCGTTGTCATCCCGAAACCCATTAACCCCAGCGGAGCAGGATTTGCTAGTTTATTTTCCATTTTCACTCCTACTATTTTATAATCCGTACATTTCTATGATCTCTTGTTTTGTCTTACCAAGAATTTCATATTTTTTACCCACTTTTATAAAAGCATCCAAAGCTTTATCCAAGTGGTGAATTTCATGTCCGGCAGATATTTGTGTTCTAATTCGTGCTTTACCATTTGGAACTACCGGGAAGAAGAACCCAATAGCATAAATACCTTCATCATAAAGGTCTTTAGAAACATCTTGAGATAATTTGGCATTGAATAGCATTACCGGTACGATCGGAGTATCGCCGGGTTGCAATACAAAACCGGCATCGGTAAGCCCTTTACGCCAATATTCCGTATTGGTCTCCAATTTATCCCTACGCTCAGTACTCTCAGAGAGAATATCCAATACTTTTAATACGCCACTAACTACTACCGGTGCGATAGTGTTCGAGAACAAATATGGGCGCGCTTTTTGACGACACATCTCCACCAACTCTCGGCGACCGGAAACACAACCACCGGAAGCTCCACCCAGAGCTTTTCCGAAAGTAGTGGTAATGATATCTACTTTGCCCAGCACACCACAATGTTCGTGTGTGCCTCTACCCTTTTTTCCTATAAAGCCGGTAGCATGGGAATCATCCAAAAAAAGCATGGCGTCGTATTTTTCACAAAGTTCAACCATCTCATCCAATTTGGCAATATCCCCGTCCATACTGAAAACGCCATCGGTGATGACTACTTTTAATCTTCTATCCGAATGCAATTGCAGTTTTTTCTCCAAATGTTTCATGTTGGAATGTTTGAATGTATCGTGAATAGCACTACAGAGCCGAATCCCATCGATGATAGATGCATGAACCAGCCGATCGGAGATCATTACATCATCTTCGGTAAGAATAGCTTCGAAAACTCCCGCATTGGCATCCATGCAACTGGGAAAGAGGATGGTGTCTTCCGTTCCCAAAAATTCTGTAACTTTACTCTCCAATTCTTTGTGAATATCCTGTGTGCCACATATAAAACGAACCGAGGACATTCCGTAACCTCTGGTATCCAGTCCTTCATGTGCAGCTTTAACCACTTCCGGATGGCTGGATAAACCGAGATAATTGTTGGCACACATATTGATAACTTTTTTCAGCGAAGAGCCCTCGGGAAACTCGACCTCGATGTCGGCAGCTTGAGCGGAGTGGATAAACCGCTCAACTTTGAAAATACCGGCGTCTTTTACGTTCTGCAACTCTTCTTGATAGATCTTGCGCACCTTATCGCTAAAACTCATAATAAACTCCTTTCCTTGATCTTACAAAACGATCATTTTGCAAGAAGCGATTGAGCTCGATCATTGCAAGTTGATCAAGCATTATCCCATCCTTTTTTACTTTACAAACTCTTTTACCAAATCAGTAATTTTGTTAACGCTATCGAAAGCTTCGGGAGTTGCTTTTTCGTCCGGTATAGAGATTTTGTACTTTGCTTCCAAAAATCTCTTCAGCGATACCATAGAAAAAGAGTCCACGATTCCACCGGAAATAAGCGGCGTATCATATGATATCTCATCATCTTCATCTTCCAGATACTCATCGATCACGTATTCCAATACAATTTCTTTCATGTCTTCCATTTTTTTTCTCCTTATATTTAATCATCTTCCAAAGTGGATGTATCACCGATCTCCTCACCCCATTCTTTGGCGTGCAGAAGTCGGCGCATTATCTTACCGCTACGTGTTTTGGGTAGTTTCTCCACATATTCGATCTCCTGAGGCATAGCCAACGGTGATAGCTTTTTACGGATGAAATTCATAATGCTAAGCTCGAGCATATCATCAATCTCATAACCGGGTTTCAGCATTACAAATGCCTTTACTACTTCCATATTGACTTCATCCGGTTTGGAAACTACTGCGCTCTCTGCCACTGCCTCATGTTCCAAGAGAGCCGATTCTACTTCAAACGGACTGACCAGATGCCCACCGGTATTGATAATATCATCATCCCGACCTACGAACCAGAAATATCCATCCTGATCGATATAAGCTCTGTCACCCGGTAGATACCAACCGTTCTTGAATTTTGCCTGATAGGTTTCTTCATTGTTCCAATAAGTTCTCATCATTGCGGGCCAACCGGGACGGAAAGCGATCAGGCCGATCTTCCCATGTTCACTGTAGGGTTCGAATGTCTTGGGATCAACAATTGCAGCGGTGATGCCGGGAAATGGTTTGCCCATCGAACCGGGTTTGATTTTCATGCCCGGAAAATTAGTCAGCATCATCGAGCCGGTCTCGGTCTGCCAATAGGTATCCAAGAAAGGATGTCCATATACCTTCTCACTCCAGACTACTGCTTCGGCATTCAGTGGTTCACCTACACTGGCAAGATGGCGCAAAGAGGAAAGATCGAATTTCTTGATGATCTCATCTCCGGCTTTCATGAGAGAACGAATAGCCGTAGGTGCAGAGTACCAGACTGTAACCTTATACTTTTCGATGAATTTGTACCAACTCTCGGCACTGAATCCGACATCCAAAACACATTGGGTTGTGCCCAGACTCCATGGTCCGATAATACCATAAGAAGTTCCGGTTACCCAGCCCGGATCGGCAGTACACCAATAAATATCATCATCTTGTAAGTCCAATACCCATTTTGTAGTTAGATACTGAGATATGAGAGAATAATGAACATGTTTCACCCCTTTGGGCTGACCGGTAGTTCCGGAAGTGTAATGCAGTACAGAAGGAGATTCAGCTTTAGTAGGATGGATCCGGAAGTTTTTAGGCTCGGGATAAGATTCCAAATCGAAGGCAACTTCTCGCTCTCTGAGCGGTTTTCTCTCATCAGAATCTACAACTATGATATGCTTTAGATAAGGGCTTTTGTCTAACAACCTACGTACTTTGGCAATATGTTTACGCTGAGTGATGATAGCCTTAGTCTCGGCATTCTCCAAGCGTACATGCAAGGATTCATCTCCAAAAGCGGAAAATAAAGGCTGGACTATAGCACCGATCTTGAGACCACCCAAAAAACTGATGTATAGTTCGGGGATCTTGTCCATAAACAAACAGACACGGTCTTCCGCTTGAATACCCAAACTACGCAAGAAATCTCCTACTTTGTTACTGTTGATGCGTATTTGGTCGAAAGTATATCGTTTCGTCTTTCCTCCCATACCTTCCCAATGCAAAGCAACTTTATCTGCTTTTCCCATATCGCAGATACGGTCGGAACAATACCACCCGATATTGATCACATCTCCATCTTTGTAGTCGAGTTCTTTCTCAGCAATCGACCAACCAAAATTCTTAACTCTCTCTTCGTATGAGCCAATGTTCGACATAACTTCTCTCCTTTTAACTGCTCAGATTTTATCTTTCTGCCGGGCAGATTTCTCTATTATCACCACTGCACCAGCATAATGTTTAAGATGAGTCAAAGATACCTGAATATTGTCAAGTCCTTTTTTTGAGGCAAACTCTTTTGCTTTTCCCCAGAGCTTGATCTCCGGTCTGCCCAATTCATCGTTGATGATCTCGACCTCATCGAAGGATAGTCCACCCCGCCAACCTGTACCGATTGCCTTGAAAAAAGCCTCTTTGGCGGCGAAACGAGCTGCGAAGCTTTCCGCATAATTTTTTCTAGCTTGGCAGTATTCTATTTCTCCTGCGGTAAATATCTTTTCTTTGAAACCATTCTTTTCCAATTGCTTCTCTACCCTTTCTACTTCTATATTATCTATTCCGATACCGAATATCATCTTTTCAGTTTTTTCCCTAAAACCTTCAGCATATCTTCAGTCATTTCGGGCAGATTGTATTCATGTTTCCAACCCCATTCTTCTCGGGCTACCGAATCATCCATTTTGTTGGGCCAGCTATCTGCTATTGCCTGCCGTACCGTATCGATCTCGTAGGATATTTTGAACTCCGGAATATGCTTACGAATCTCGGCTGCAATTTCTTCCGGTTCGAAACTCATAGCTGCTACATTATAACAATTCCTATGTTGCAGTTTGGCAGGATCTGCTTCCATCAACTCAATAGCAGCTCTGAGACAATCCGGCATATACATCATATCCAGATAAGTCCCTGCCTTTAAGTTGCAGAGAAACGACTTCTCTTGAATTGCCTTGTAGTAGATATCTACAGCATAGTCGGTAGTTCCGCCACCGGGAAGAGTAACATTGGATATGATGCCCGGATAGCGTACCCCTCGTGTATCAACACCAAACCTCATATGATAATAATCGCAGAGCAACTCACCGGAAACTTTGGTGACTCCATACATGGTTTTGGGACGCATTATCGTATTTTGTGGAGTATTATCGGGCGGTGTGGTAGGTCCGAATGCTCCGATAGAACTCGGTGTAAATAGTGCGAATTTGAATTCGATTGCCAATTCGAGTAGATTCATCAAGCCACCCACATTGACTTTCCACGAGAGCTGAGGTTTTTGCTCCCCCACTGCCGATAGAAATGCTACCAAATTATAGACAGTATCAATTCTATATTTTTTTAAAATCTCTTTTATCTTGTTTGCATCCAGACAATCGATGATCTCATAAGGACCGGATCTCAAGATTTCTGGGGGATCAGTTCGAATATCGGAAGCAACCACATTATCGTCACCATATAGGCGGCGCAATTCAGGAACAAGTTCAGAACCTATCTGTCCGGCAGCACCCATAACCAAAATCCTCTTCATATAATATCTCCTTGTAAAATTTTTTGGGATATAACTGCGAAGTTCCTGATTTTGTCAACTACAAATCTGGAAAAACCGTAGCGAAGTAAAATCCGTGTTCTGATGATTTCTGCCTACTGCCTACTGTATTCTGTCTTCTGTATTCCGTTTTCTGACCTCTAAACTTCTAAACCCTCAACCCTAAACTCCCAAACATCTCCCTTGTCCTCCGTAGCTTTAGCGAAGGAGGATTGCTTCTCTCACACCACTTTTCACTTCTCACTCTTTCACTTTTCACCGAAATTTCTTCCTGCTTCTCTCCATGCTTATTTCAAAAGCATCATCTTCCTCGTAACCACCTCATAATCTGTTGCTAACTTATACAGATAAATCCCCGATGGCAATTGTCTGCCCTTATCATCTTTACCGTTCCATATAATCCTGTGCTCTCCCGATAACATCTCTTCATTCACCAGTGTTTTCACTTTCTGACCGCGAATGTTGAAAATTTCGATAGTGACATACCCACAATGAGATAGTGAAAACTCTATCGTTGTAGAAGGATTGAACGGATTGGGATAATTGTAGATATCCACATCCGGTTGGAAGATGACAAGGTCGTCTTCTGCTGACACATGAGGTGTATCCTGCAAGTAAGGATAGCCGTTATTGACCGTATAATCCTCATCAACAGCCCAGATTTCATCAAAATCCCAATTCACATAAGTATTGTCAGCATAGGGATAAGTCATCTCTTCGGTGGTTCTGCCTTCACCACTAGCACTTGTAGTTTGCCCGGATGTTTCGATATCCCAATAACTATTATTAGCATTGCCATCTCCAGCCCCAATTAATCCGCCGACATGGGTGTCTCCACTTACGCTTCTTGTGCTGTAGCTATTACTGATATTGGAACTCTCTTGCCGACCCACAAGGCCTCCTACATACCATGGTCCATTCACACTTCCCATACTGAAACTGTTTATGATGGTGGAATTATCAAATTGCCTGCCCACCAACCCGCCGACATATTCTTCTCCATTAACTCCCCCAATGCTGAAGCAGTTGGCGATGGTAGATCCCCATTGATCCCCAACTATGCCACTAACAGACCATGACCCACTCGTACTTCCCGAGCTATAGCTGTTGCTTATGATGGAAGACCGTTGTATTCCCGCGATACCACCAACATACCTATCTCCGGTTATGTCAACATTTGATACTCCAAGGTTTTCAATTATTGATTCAAATGTATAACCAAATAAACCGATGAAACTAAGAAAATCAATATTGAGCGTTAATTTATCAATTATAAAGCCATCTCCATCAAAACTTCCTGAAAAGTAAGGGATATAGAAATTAGGATAGTCTTCTAAATCTAAATCAGTTGTTAATTTATAAGAGTATTCCTCAAATTGTCCAAACGCAAGAAGCTTTTTAAAGTCATTAACTGAGTTGATCAGATAACTGTTTCCATCGTAAGAGAGATAATCGTCAATATTCAAATATAGATCATTATCAAGCCAGGTGTTAAAGATTTCGCTTCCCAGAGCACCAATTGTTATAACATTTTGATCGTTGATTAAAACCTCTTCATAATTATAATAACTATTGATGATTGTGGTTGTCCAATGTTGCCCCACCAGACCACCGACACGCTCATTTCCACTCACACAACCCATGCTATAGCTGTTGCTGATAGAGGAAGTATCATTATGCCCTACCAATCCGCCAACAAGAACTTCTCCACATACATTACCCGTGCTATAGCTGTTGCTGATGGTGGAAATATATTGCTTTCCTATTAGACCGCCAACGACATTATCTCCATTCACACTACCTGTGCTGTAGCTGTCGGTGATTGTAGCTCCCCATTGAGACCCCACCAGGCCTCCGGCACTTCTTACTCCGTACACACTAGCCGTGCTGTAACTGTCGATAATGGTAGAATCTACCGACTGATATCCCAGCAACCCACCAACATACTCACTATGCCCATTTACATTCCCATTGCTGTAGCTGTTGCTGATTGTAGAATTATTGCCTTGTTCCCCCACCAAACCGCCGACAGTATAATTTCCATTCACACTACCCGTGCTTAAGCTGTTGCTAACTGTGGAATTATTGTCTTGTCTCCCTACAATACCGCCGACGTAACCATATCCGCTTATATCAATATTAGTTATGCGAAGGTTTTCGATAGTTGATCCGTAAGTATAACCAAATAAACCAATATACCTAGTATTTGGCCGATTGATGAAAATAGCGTCAATAGTATGATCTTGACCATTGAAAACCCCGGTAAAAGGCAAGTTATTAGGGTTACTCCATTCGTAAAAACCTATAGGATTCCATCCTTCTCCATCAAACCAATTTTCCGTATCAGTTGCATCGATATCAGCTATCTGGATATAATGGCTTGACCAGCGAGATTCCTGGTTTGGATATGGTATGATATCATTACTAGCAGCGAACCAATACAGATTCTCCAAAGAAGCTATCTGATAAGGATCATCTTCTGTTCCTAAACCCTCAGCAGGTGGTATGGCGTTCTGGGCAAAAAGTGTGGTTATTCCCAACACTATTATCGTAATTAAGTATAACTTATTCATTATTTCCTCCTACTTTTTTTATTTTGCTCCCTATCTTGTCCATATTATTTTGGATTTAGACAAGATAAGACACTTCTTCTCCCCACGTCGGAGCATTACGCAGGGAGAAAGAGCCGAATAAACTTATTAACACAACATATTAATATAATCTCCAGCGCAAAGTTGCGACCGGAGTTTGAAACAGGACACGATATTGTGAAACCCACTGTAAAACAAAGAGTTGTGCAGTTGGGGGGGGGTAGCGTATCAGGACGTATTTTGCCTATCCGGTTCAGGTAAATAACAAATTCTTGGGCAACTTTCTTTATATTCCCTCCTAGTCAAACCGGAGCCGGTGAAGCAAATGCTCTCATTAGTTTTTCATTCATCGTTCGACCGAGAACCGATCCAACATCAATGTAAAAATATAATTGCGTTTTTCTTTGTCAAATACTTTTTCATAAGATCTGTAAGGCAAGTTGCCAAATTGCCCTACTATGCTCTATCCTCCACCTTCCATCCTCTATCCTCTATCTTCTTGCTTTAGCATCGCAAATTCCCGACTTTACCTTATAAACGCCGTGAACGGCGTAAAGATGCTATATTTATAAACAAATACCAGCCCTGAAGGACTGGTCTATTTTTGTGGAGACTAATCAACAAATAAACCAATTAACTAATCAACATCTCCCCCTTTGCCATTCACCATTCATAAATGAGATTTCTCGACTCCATCCCGAAAAGTCGGGATTCCGCTCGAAATGACGGTTTTTTCCATTCTGGCATACCCCCTAAACCCTCAACCCTAAACTCTAAACTGCATATTGCTTCTCTTCCAATAAAAGTCCATGAGTACCAGCGAATAAATTCCTCAATTCATTTCTTTGTATTTTTTCGAAGACAAGATGACATCTTGTCCTACGCTCTATGCTCTTTGCCAAAAATTCCGTGAGCGCAGCGAACAAATTCCTATAAATTCCCATCAACACCTTCTCCCTAAACCTCTAAACTACATTAACCATTATACATTGCTCATTTTCTCACATCCCCCTCTCCGAGTCCCTTCGTCCTTAGTCCTTGATCCTTATCCCTAATATACTACTCCCACTCGATCGTCCCCGGTGGTTTGGTAGTAATGTCATAAAAAATCATACCGACATTATATTCATCTCTCAGTGTTCGTTCGATCTTTTGCAACAGCCGACTATCCATCTGATATACATCGGCTGTCATTGCATCTTTGGAGCATATTGGACGGATAACGAAGATGAATTTATCGTCTATTTTCAGAGGTAGCATCACTACCGGCATCTGCCAGATCTCATCTATATCTGCTATTTCTTCGCGCAGATAAGCATCTACATCTCTGAGCTGATCTAAGTTGGTTTTTTCTAAAAATAATTTTGTCATTTGTGGCTCTTTGGGCAAAGGTAGCAGTGACAAGACAACTCTATTCACCGTTCTCAGTCTGTTTATAACGAGAGCGGAGACTTCTTTTAGAACTTCCCAATCCAAATCTAACTTTTGATCTGACCAGATCACAGCCGGATGGTTATAGGTTCTAAAATCACCTTGAACACCCACACTTTTGATCGGCAATATCATACCGCTCATATTACATGCTGTCAAAATTTGATTTAGCTCATCTGCTTCTTTTTGGTAATCATCTTCCGGTTTATCCTTATCGGAAGCGATAAGACGGATAGCCAAGCCGGGTCCGGGAAATGGATGTCTGTGTACCAGATGATGAGGTAGTCCGAGTTCTTCTCCCAAGAGTCGCACCTCATCTTTGTAAAGGTCTTTCAGAGGTTCTATCACTTTGCCGGCTTTGATCAGCTCATCTATCTCCATCACTCGGTTATGGTGAGTTTTGATAGTAGCGGCTTTCTGAGCGTCGCCACTTTCTATTGTATCAGGATAGATCGTACCCTGCACAAGCATCCAATTATCGGATAGCTTCTTATCACGCAGAGCATCATTGACTATATCGACAAACAAGCGTCCGATAATAAGCCGCTTCTCTTCGGGATCTGTTACACCGTGCAGTTCTTTTAGAAAACGCTTTTCAGCATTTACAATATCGATATTTTCGAAACCGAGTTTTTTGAAGTGTTCCACCAGCTCTTTAGTCTCGTTCAATCTCATCAAGCCGGTATCCACATGGATAGAATAAACCGCTTCTTTGCCCAGAGCATCTATACAAAGTCTGAGCGCAACCATAGAATCCACTCCGCCTGAAAGCAGCAATATCAAATGTCTCCCCTCTGCTTTTTCCCGGATTTGCTCTATAAGTTCTTCTTTATAGTTTCTGATCTTCCAGTTTCGCCCACAATTGCAGATAGTCAGAAAGTTATCCAATATCTTCATCCCATCGGTGGTATGAGTTACCTCGGGGTGAAATTGCAAACCAAACAAATCTCTCTCTTCCGCTTCGAACGCTGCAATGGGCACACTCCGACTGCGGGCAATGACCATGATCCCTTCCGGCAAATCAGCTACATGGTCACCATGGCTCATCCAAACGGTTGATTCTTCTTTTAGATTATGAAACAATCTTCTCTTAGTTTCAAAACTCACTTTGGTATAACCATATTCATTGTTATTACCACTTTCAATTCTACCACCCAGCATAGAAGCCAAGAGCTGATGACCGTAGCATATACCTAAAACCGGGATATTAATACTTTCGATATCCAGGTCTATTCTATACGCATCTTCCAGGTTAACGGATCTCGGTCCTCCCGAGAGTACGATCCCGGCAATTTCATCGGTTAGTTCAAAGCTCTCGGGTTGAACTATATCACTAAACACATTCAATTGCCGTATTCTCCTTGCTATCAGATGAGTATATTGCCCGCCGAAATCTATTATCGCTATCTTTTTCATAATCATTCCTTACAAAGCTCATAGATAACTTCGCTGTAGAGTTTATGCTCTACTGCCAATCCTTTAGCCTCAGCTTGAGCGACAGTTTCACAATCGCTGATGTCAACTTCCCGCTGAGCGATGATCTCTCCCCCATCCAAGGTATTATCCACATAATGAACTGTTATCTTGGTCTTATCCAACCCATTCTCAAATGCCCATTTATAACCATGTAGTCCTTTATGTTTTTTAGTATCGGCAGGATGGATATTGATTATTTTCTTGGGAACAGCATCCACAATTAGAGGTGAGAGTATTTTCATGTAGCCGGCAAGTACGATCAGATCGATTTCATAACTCAGTAATAGTTCTAGAAGTTGAGATTCATAATAATCTTTTTTCTTACCTTTAGAGGATATTGTTTCAGTATGAAATCCCATCTTATCCGCTTTTTCCAGACCGTGAGCATCCGGATTATTGGAAAAAACCAACTCAATCCGGCAGACATCTTTCAGAAATCCATCTTTCACATTTCTCAGGATAGCTTCCATATTACTGCCCCGACCGGATATCAATATTGCCAGCTTTTTCATCTTCCCCTCTGAGCTATATCTTTTCGGTAGGTTTTCCCTTCGAATCCCACCTTCTCACAATTGCGATATACCTTCTCGACCGCATTGTCCAAATCATCGGCAGAGGCAACTATATTCAAAACGCGTCCACCATTGGTAAAGAGCTTATCATCTTTTATTTTTGTGCCTGCATGAAAGACGAGGATATCCTTGTCCAGCTTATCTAATCCATCGATCTCGTATCCTTTTTCATATTTATAAGGATAACCCTTAGAAACCAACACTACATCTACGAAGTAACCATCATTGAAGTCTATAGATTGTTTCTCCAGACTACCGTCGAAACAGGCTAAGATGATCTCGAGCAAATCAGTTTTCAAAGCCGGTAAGATAACCTCCGCTTCCGGATCGCCCATTCGCACATTATACTCCAATACTTTGGGCCCATTATCCGTTAGCATCAAACCGAAATAGAGCACACCCTTATAATTAAGAGCTTCCTTTTTGATACCTATCATTGTCGGTTTGATGACATCTTCTTCTATGCGGTCAAGCATTTTAGCATCACAAAATTCTACCGGACAATATGCGCCCATACCACCTGTGTTGGGACCTTTATCTCCTTCCAAGAGTTGCTTATGATCCTGAGAAGGTTGCAGCAGTTTAATCGCTGCACCATCAGTAAAGCCGATGATGGAAAGCTCCCTGCCGATCAAGCGCTCTTCTATCAAATGCGGAAACGTATTACCGAATTTTTGGCATAATTCATCATAGGCTTTGTGTACTTCAGACATTCCGGAACAGACAAACACACCTTTGCCACCGGCTAAGCCGTCATATTTAATCACGCACTTACCATTTAACTTTTGGGCTATTTTTAGTCCATCGTCTCTGCTTTCCGGCTGCCAAGATTCCGCTGTGGCAACTTGGTGATTATGCATAAACTGTTTTGCCCAAATTTTGGAGCTTTCCAGCAGTGACGCTTTCTTATCCGGTCCGAAAACTTTGATATCGCTTGTTGCAAAGTAATCAACAATCCCTTCTGCCAGAGGCATCTCCGGTCCCACGATTATCAATTCGACTTTATTTTGCCGGCAAAATCTGCTCAGTTCTTCAAAGTCATTTATCGCTAGCTCCACATTATTCGGTGTTCCACCATTCCCCGGTATAGTGAAGATGTGGTCACACTTTCTACTTTTACTCAATTCCCAAGCGATGGCATGTTCTCTTCCACCGGAGCCGAGCACAGCAACATTCATTTGCCACTCCTGATCTTTAGGTCTGCTTCTATTAGATCGGATTTCACTTTCTCTATTTCTTCTGTAAACCTTGCTTTCAGTCTGGGGATATTCAAGCTCCGCAGGGAAAATTGTGTCGCATTGGAAACATCAACCACAGTTGCTGCCGGAGTTTTAGAGGGCATCATAAGCGAGGAATTGATATTCACCGTCATATCGACCTTATCTTTGAAAGGTGGGCAATTGATCACCGGCACAGCCATATTTGCCGACAATGCACCGCCGAGCCCGTTTGACCGCCCAGCTACAGCTATCACAGCACCGGGTTCTATAGATTGATTGTATTCTGCGGCAATCCCACCTATCCTCTCACCATTTTTATGAGCGGAAACTACTCTCATATCCACAAAAATATCATATTTTTCAAGCTTGTCTCTAATAGAGTTACAATGCTCTATATCGGCAGGAGAACCCATTATTATAGCCACATAACCATCTTTTATAATACCATGTTTAACCAGATTGGCAAGCATTCTACTGTTTGGATCGGTTTCCAAACCCGGCAATTCCGAACCTGTGATACTCCGATAAATTTCCAGATAGCGTTTGGAAGTCTCGGCTATCACATCCTCAGGTAGTGCATCGTGGTAACCATGTTCGGTTTTGTTGTTTATCAGCCATTGCCTTACAAATTCTTTATCGATCTGCTCCACTTTTTCGGGATTTTTTTGATAATCATCTACATACCAGAAACGTGAAGAGTCAGGTGTATGTATCTCATCTATGAGAATCAGTTTATCTTCCACAAGCCCGAATTCATATTTCGTATCCACCAAGACAATCCCTTTTTCAGCCAGATACTTACTACCGAACTCAAAAAGCTGCAAAGAGATTTTTTCCATCTCATCATACAACTCGGCAGTAGTCCAACCTTCTTTGACAATATCTTCCGGAGTTATTTCCCGGTCGCTCTCTTCTTTGGTAGTTGGGGTAACCAAAGGCTGTTCAAATTTTTGATTTTTTGTCAGCCCTTCTCCTACTTTGATACCGGAAAATTCACGTTTACCTTTGGAATAATTTCGCCACATCGAGCCGGTGAGATAGCCACGCACGATCATCTCTATCTTGATCGGTTTTGCTTCTTTTACCAGTGAAATATTAGGATCGATAAGCTTCTTCATATGATTGTCAATTATGCCGCCGGTCTTTTCGAACCAAAAATCTGCCAATGCATTCAAAACCGCACCTTTGTATGGGATGCGGCTTTTTAAGACCTTATCGAAACTGGATATCTTATCGGTTACCAGGATCATTCGTGTCTTATCATCGATACGGAAACTCTCCCTTACCTTACCACTATGAATATTCTTTAACTGCGGACTAATTAGCGTTTTAACCGTTTTCATCTTCTTTCTCCTTCTATTTAATGTTTAAAGTGTCTTCTTTGGGTAAAGATCATTGCAACTTCAAGTTCATCGCAGGTTTTGATCACAGATTTATCTCTGATAGAGCCACCGGGTTGAACTACCAGCTCTATCCCCTCTTTTGCCACTGCTTCTATCGAATCGGCAAAAGGGAAGAATGCATCTGAGACTAAAATTGCCTTCTTCATCTCTTGCAGATAATAGCTTTCAAAATCTTCGCCATCATACTCTGCTTGCAGATTTTCTTTTGCTTTCTCTATTGCCAGTTTCACCGAAGCTACCCGGTTTGGCTGTCCTGCTCCCATACCCAATAATTGCAATGCATTATCTTTTGTCTCTCTCACCAAGACAATTGCATTTGATTTTATATGTTTGCTGGCTGCTATGCCGAATTCTATCAATCTCACCCTTTTGTCCAAATCGATAGCTTTTCGGGTAACTACTCTCAACTCTTCATAAAGCTCCGCATCTCTGTTTTGTACCAATAGACCACCTTGGACCGGTTTCATTTGGTACGGATCGATAAATTCGGAAGGGTCATATTTGATGATCCTGAGATTCTTGCTCTTTTGCAAATATTCGAGAGCTTCTTTTTCATAGCCAGGTGCTATTATCACCTCTACGAACTTCCGTTTGCTCTTGTTCGGATTATCCAGATCCAAATAACCTACCGTCTCATATTTGAGCGGTGTATTGAATGCGATTATCGAACCGAAAGCTGAGATGGGATCACCCTCCCAGGCGGTTTTGAATACTTCAGCTTGGATATCACCTTGCGCATAGCCGCAGGGATTTGTATGTTTGATAATAACGCACCCGTTTGGCTGCAAATCATGCACAGCTTGGATGGCACCGTCTATATCTACTATGTTGTTGTAAGAAAGCTCTTTACCATGCAGTATCTTCATATCGTGAATAGAATTGACCGATAATGACCTTTTGAAGAATACACCATTCTGATGCGGGTTTTCACCATAACGCATCTCTCTGCCATGTTCATAGCTCAACCTGATGCTGTTTATATCGGCGAATTTATCCAGCGTAGTAGCAATATCAGCCTCATAATCTGCCGAGTAATTAAATGCCTGTCGCATCAAATTGAATCGTGTCTCTTCCGAGATATGCCCGTCATTATCCGATAATTCTTCCATTAGTTGCTTGTATTGATTTGGGTCTGTCAAGACAGTTACATATTTATAATTCTTAGCTGCAGCGCGGATCATCGTAGGACCTCCGATATCAATATACTCGATCAGATCTGTCAGCTCTGCTTCGCTATCTTTCATCTGATCAAATGGGTAGAAATTGCATACTACCAGGTCGATGTTCTGAATGTTATGCTTCTCGGCTTCCTGAGCATCTTTTCCTCGATCACCCAATATTCCTGCTGCTATCTGATAAGAGATCGTTTTCACTCTTCCGCCAAAAATTTCCGGATTTCCCGTATAAGCAGAGATCTCGATAGCCGGGATATTAGCTTCCCGTAAGGTTTTCAATGTGCCGCCCGAGGCAATTATTTCACAATCGAGTTTATGTAATAAATTGGCTAAATCCACTATATCGGTCTTGTCATAAACACTCAATAGTGCCCGTCTTATGCGTGTCATCTCATCTCCTTTCTTGTTTTATATGTTCTACTATGTTTCTAAAAATTTTCAGTCCATCTCCTTCATGAGAGATGTGCGGATCTTTTTGGATAAGAGCATGCCAATCGGGATGATTGAACAGCGATAAATATGCTTCCGGATGTGGCATCATGCCGAGGATATGACCACTCCTATCTGTTAGTGCTGCACAGTTTAGGTCGGAACCGTTCGGATTTGCCGGATAGTTGGAAGTGACATTGGACTTCTCATCAGCATAGCTCATACAGTTGAGATTGTTATCCAATATTTGCCTTCTAACCATTTCATCGGAAATCACCAGTTTACCCTCACCATGCCTGACAGGTAGATGCAAAAGAGCCAACTCTTTTAAAAACGGCGTATTCGTTTGCTCAATTTTACAATAACACCATCTATCTTCAAATTTGGACGAATCATTGTAAGTAAGCGTCACTTCCCGGGTATAATCACCACTTAGATTGGGAAGTAATCCCATCTTGACCAAAAACTGAAATCCGTTGCAAACTCCGAGGATATATTTCCCGTCAGAGATGAAATCTTCCAATTCTTTGAAGAAAAGCTTACCGTTTATCAATTTCTTATACTTCATCTTATTAGCCAACACTTTTCCGGAGCCAAGGTCATCTCCGAAGGAGAAACCACCCGGAAAATTACAGATATCATAGCCATGGATGGATACCTTTTGCATAAAAATATCGTTTAGATGTACAATCTCAGCGGTAGCGCCTACCAAGCGATAAGCCGCTGCCATTTCCTCTTCGCAATTTATGCCAAACCCTGTGATAATCAAAGCTCTGACATCTTTCATCTTAGCTCCAATCCAGATTCCCAACTCATCTGTAATTCAGATACAGGACAGTTTATGATTAACTTATTTTTATAGGAGACAGAGAAATTTTTATCGGAAGTCACTTTTCCAATTCTGAAAGCATCATTTTCAAATATCTTCTCCAGCATATCCGCATCCTTTTCTTTTACTGAGATAATAAAGCGTGAATGCGATTCGGAGAATAGTATTTGAAACAGCTCATCAAATTGATCGAGATGTATTTTCACGCCCAGATCAGTTCCGATCACCGATTCTGCTAATGCTACAATCATCCCACCATCGGAGATATCATGAGCAGAGCGTAGCAGTTGCTTTCTGTGCGCCTCTGTCATGTTCAGATAGCGCTTCTTTGCATCCTCTTTGCGCACAACAGGTACATTTTTACCCAAATGACCGAGCAGTTTGTAAAATTCCGAACCACCCATTTCATTATAGGTTTTTCCTATGATATAGATCAGATCATCGGCTTGTTTGAAATTGCTACTGGTCGTCTTTCGCACATCATCTAGCTTTGCAACAATCGAATATAACACTGTTGGTGGCACAGAGATCTTCACATCGCCGGATTTGAAGTCGTTTTTCATACTATCCTTCCCACTGGTAAGTGGGATATCGAAGTGAGTTGCCATATCATACAATGCCATATTCATCTGTACGAGTTTAGCCAGTTTGATCTTACCGTCCGGATTGGTTTTCTCGTCATAAACCGAATCTGGCACACAGAAATTATCGTTCACCGTCCAAAATCTGTTTGAGCTATCTTTCACATCGGGCAATTGACCACCAACGGAGATGATCTGCCTGATAGCTTCGTCAAATGCGCCGGCAGACATCTGATAAGCATCTATATCACCATAACGTGGAATTATACCATTTGAGATAGCAATCCCCTCATAGGAATCGTGTGTCAATCTCATCACTGCCGCATCTTGCGGAGTCTTACCATATCTACCCATCAAAGGTTTGAGTATAGTTTTACCCTTTACCTCATGATCGTATTGGCGAATCACCCACTCACGCGAGCATATGTTATAACTCGACAAGAGCTTTATCAGTGTCTCTTGAAAATTCAGATGCTTGGGTAATACCGGTTCTTTGAGTTCAGGTCGTTTCCACTGGGCTTGCAATCTTTTTCTCGGAACTCCATCGTGTAGAAATTTTAACTTGAGATACGCTACTTTTTGATCATCATAACGAACATCGAGATAGCCATCATCAGTGAAATACCCGATATGAGCAAGCTCAACTTCACGCAATTTTGCCAGTTCATAAAGCTCAGGGATATTATTCTCTTCCACCACCAGCGTCATCCTCTCTTGAGATTCGGAAACGAATATCTCCCAAGGTCTCAGATTAAGATATTTCAACGGCACTTTTTCCAGATTGACAAGTGCGCCACCGCTTATCTGTGCCAGTTCTCCCACTGATGAGGATAGTCCGCCGGCACCGTTATCGGTACTGCATTTTATCAAGCCTTTCTCAGCTGCTTCCTGCATAAAATCGGAGAGCAACTTCTGCGTGATCGGGCTTCCTATCTGAACGGCGGATTGGGGCGAATGCTCATCTATCTCTGCTGAGGAGAAGGTGGCACCATGAATACCATCTTTACCTACCCGTCCACCTGCCATAATGATCAGATCACCCGCATCTATCCGCTTCTCCCATGATTTCCTACCTTTAAACTTATATGGCATCACACCGCCGGTTCCGCAGTAGACAAGTGGCTTGCCACTATAGCGCTCATCAAAGATAATAGAACCATTCACAGTAGGGATCCCCGATTTATTGCCTCCATCCTCGATTCCATGCCTGACTCCCATAAATACCTGCCTCGGATGTAATTGCCCGGGAAGCAAAGGTTTATCATAATCCGGCGGACCGAAGCAGAGTACATTTGTGTTAAAAAGCAGCTTGCCACCACCGATACCGGTTCCCAACGGATCGCGATTGTTTCCCAAAATTCCGGTGATCGCTCCGCCATAAGGATCGATCGCCGAAGGTGAGTTGTGAGTCTCCACTTTCCAGACGAAGACTGATTTATCGTCTATTTTGACTACACCGGCATTATCGCTGAAAACTTTCAATAGCCAGTTATTACCATATTTCTGCAGCCTTTTTTGGATTATCTTTGTCGAAGCCTTGATATAAGAATCAAAAAGAGAATCTACTACAAATGTTTCTCTGGTATCTATATCATTGTACTCTATGATCGCATTGAATTCTTTGTGTTTGCAATGCTCACTCCAAGTTTGAGCTAAAATCTCCAATTCACAGTCTGTCGGGTCTTTAGGCAGATTTTGTGACTCTCGCTTAGATTGCGTTTGCTTATTCACATAATGATTTCGAATCGCTTGCATTTCAGCAAGATTCAGGGAAAGAAGCTTTTCTTTGGAGATTTGCATAAGTTCATCATCATTAACAGCCAAAGAAACTACTTCATACATCTGTGGTTTCTCGATCTTCACATCAGGCAGATAAAATATCTTCTCACCGGTTTTCCCATACTCGAAATGATTGATGAGCGGATTTCCCAAAACCTCTTTGGCGATCAGATTCAGTTGTTTTGTATTCAACTGTTTTTCAAAAAGATAAAGCTCTTGTGAGTAAATATGTTGAGTATTGGTTTCAAGTTCCAGATCAAGAATATCATTCAAGGTTTTCTGAGCAGACATGCCTTCATCATCGGTCACACCCGGGAGTTTGGCTACCAGAATATAAGAAGCATAGCGGGGATCATGGCTCGTCGAGTCGATCTCGATATTATGGATGACAGGATCACACAGTCCCAGCTGCGCAAATTTCTCCAGATGTTCTTCAGAAAGCTTATGATCAAGCATGAATATTTTCCCGCACTTCACATTCCCAACCTGAAGGTTCAGATAATCGGAGATCATGGTAGCGACTTTGGCTCCATGACTATCTTTCACGCCGTCTTTTAGTTTTAGATAAATCTGATGCATCAATTCTCCGTATTCTGATAAACCAAATCTTGAGGTTGGATCCCCATGCTACGGATTTTAATGGTGTTCTCAGAAACAGCTTTGCCGGCAACCACAGCTTCGTAACCCATTCCGGAAGCCTTTAGCAGAATATCTTGCGTATGATCAGGATTCGTGGTTATCAGCATGCCATTACCCATATTCCAGATAGAATAAGCCTGAGTTTCGGAGATATTGCCTATTTTTTGAATTTCAGACATAAACCTTCGGGGAGCATGTAGTGTATCCAGCTCTGCTCCTAGTTTATTTGCTTTCAATACTCTGCCTAGATTGTCTGCTATACCACCGCCGGTAATATGAGCTATCCCCGATGGGATGAGATTTTCTTCTATCAGAGCAGTGATCAAAGGTGCATAGATCAAAGATGGAGTAAGAAGCTTCTCACCCCAACTTGTCCCTTCCTCATAGGTCTGATTATGCCAATTTGTTCCGAAGTTATTTTCCATGATAGTTCTAATCAACGAATAACCATTACTTCTGAACCCTCTGCTTCTAAAAGAGATAATCTCATCTCCGACTTCGATATCGGAACCGTCGATCGGCTTTTGCAACTTATCTGGTAACAGACCGATAGCAGTAGAACACCAGTTGAAATGCATCTTTTCGCCATAACCTCCAATTCTGTCACCTAATTCTGCAATCTCACCACCGGTTATCGATACTTTGGCAAAACCGGCAGCATCGTGCAATCCATGCATCAGTTCGTCAACGATATCAGTATCGAGAAAATCCACATCGAGAATGTTCGAAATATTCGTCGGTTCAAAACCATTGGCTACCAAATCATCGGTAACCATAGCCAGCAAATCACTTCCAATGGTTCTGTAGTTATTAGTTCGCTCCGCCAGCTCGATCTTTGTACCGATCCCATCGGATGATATACCGATACGAGAGTTTCCGAACCTGATAATATTTGAAAAAGTTCCATCGGTAGTTTTGAGCATTTCACCCGCTAGTTCATCTCGATTGGCAAATGTCTTTTTTGCCCAATTATATGCTATCTGTGAACATTTGTTACCCAAGTCTATATCTATACCACTTTTATTTACCATACTCTTCCCTTTTTTTACTTATCGGATATATAATAATCGTGTTGTTCCGTCTCCTCGTTTGGCATATAAATATCATGCACTCTACCTTCGCGAATCGAGAGGGCTGAGATGAGTTCAACTTCAGCTTTCTCATGCAATTCTTTTATACTATTCACCCCGACGGTGGACATGGATGATTTTATCTTAGCCAATGTCTCTTCCAAATTATCGCGTAGTCTTCCAGAATACTCTACCAAACCTTCCACACCTTCGACGAATTTATTCTGATAATAGCGATTTTCTTTCCAATCTCTTGCTCTGGCAGAACCCTCACCCCAATATGGCTTCATCACCCGGTTGTTTACGACCATCTTTTCTGTAGGTGATTCTTCCATACGGGCGAAATATCTGCCCATCATCACATAATCAGCTCCCAAAGCCAAAGCGATCGTGATATCTTTGGTACTGGTGACACCTCCGTCTGCAACTAGCGGAATATATTTTCCGCTTTCTTTATAGTACTTATCCCGTTCTTCTGCTACTTTTATGATCGTAGTAGCCAAACCTCGGCCGGTTCCTTTTTGTTCCTGAGTGATGCAGATAGAACCGCCACCCATTCCGACCTTTACAGCACCTGCTCCCAGATCAACCAAAAATCTGAATCCCTTTTTCGTGATAACATTTCCGCCGATAACCGGAAGCTCGGGATATTTAGACTTGATCCATCTAATCGATTCTTCCTGATAGCTGGAGTGCCCATCTGATGAATCTACTGCGATCACATCCACCTCGGCTTCTACAAGAGCAGGCACGCGCTCTTTATAGTCGTGAGTATTCACTGCTGCCGCAGCTAAGAGACGCTTCTTCTCATCATGAACTTCATCGGGATTTTGCAATTGATCGATAATATCTTTACGGAACACTATCGCTTGTAAGATACCATGATCATCCAAAATTGGTAATACCGATTTATGACTCTCCAAGAGAATATTATTCGCTTCCTTTAGATTGGTGATATCAACGCCGACTTCCACGTTCTCTTTCGGAATCATCCTCTGGCTTACCTTCATCTTGTCATGCAAGGAAAGGTCATAGTCCCATTTAGTTATCAATCCTTTGAAAACTCCTTTATCATCTACCACGGGAAAAGTGGAATGACCGGTTTCCTGACGCAGTTTATACATATCTGATATCGTTGTATCGGGGTGAACGGTTTTCGGTTTCACAAAACCGGCTTTATGTTTTTTTATCTTACGTATCATTTTTGCCTGAGATTCTATCGTCTGAGACGAATATATGAAAGCAACTCCACCCAACTTTGCCAATTCTACCGCCATTTTTACACCCGAGACAGACTGCATTGCTGCCGAGACCATCGGGATGTTCAGATTGTATTTATCACTTTCGGTATAAACCAAAGGTGTGCGTAGCGAAATGTTATCCGCTTTGTGTTCCTCTGTAGTATAGCCTGGTAACAGACGAAATTCCATCAATGTACGTGATGGTTCGAACATGATATTCTTAGCCATAAATCCTCCCGTTATATTCTGATCTTGACTTCATCTACCTTATATTTTCTCTCACAATAGACGCAGCGAACTTGCGCCGGTTCGCTATTGGTAACTTTGAATTTTGACTCTATATTCTCTATAGAAGTTATACATTTCGGATTTGGACAGACGATCAAGTTTTTGATAAATTCCGGCATTTTGAGAGATATCTTTTTTTCCACCTGATAATCCTTGATAATGATAAGACTGGCATTAGGAGCGATGAGGGCAATGCTGTTCACCTCATCGGCAGAAAGCACCCTGTTTTCTATCTTGAGGATATCTTTTTTCCCCAATTTATTACTGGCAAGATTCATGCCCATCATCACCACATTATCTCCTTTTAGATTCAAAATCTCTGCGACTTTGAGAATCTTACCCGAAGTTATGTGATCTATCACAGTCCCATCTTTGATCGCTGTTACCTTGATCTGTCTCATCTCTCACCTCCCAATAGTATATTGATCAGCGCCTGACGAACATATACGCCATTCTTTGCCTGCTGAAAATAGTAAGCATATTTTGTCTCGTCCACATCGGTGGCGATTTCTTTTACTCTAGGAAGCGGATGTAACACTCTGAAATTCTCTTTGACATCTCCTAACATTGCAGAATTTATAGAATAAGAATCTTTTACTTTTTCATATTCTTCCGGATCGGCAAATCTTTCTCGCTGAATACGGGTTACATACATCAGATCAAGCTTACTGATCTCTGCCTCAATCTCGTCCATCTCGTTATATTTTATATTCTTTTCACTCAGATCTTCGAGGATATAATGTGGCATTTTGAGATGCTCAGGTGATGCAAAGTAAAATGTTGGTGAGAAATCGGACAAAGCTTGAACGAGCGAATGTACGGTTCTACCGAATCTCAGATCGCCAACCACACCGATATGCAAATTCTCGAGTGTGCCTTGCGTTTTCACGATAGAATACAGATCCAATAGCGCTTGCGTTGGATGCTGATTTGATCCATCTCCCGCATTTATCACGGGATTCTCCACAGTTTCGGCTGCGTATCTGGCAGCTCCTTCAATCGCTGTTCGGATCACGATCAGATCGGAATACATACTGATAGTTTTAAGTGTATCGGCAAAAGTTTCACCTTTACTTACTGAAGTGGAACTGGTCTGACTCATTGTGAGTGTAGCTCCGCCCATTCTTTTCATCGCCGTATCAAAAGAAAAATGTGTCCGCGTGGATGGTTCATAGAATAGTAAGGCAGCAAGTCTACCCCGCATATCCGGCTTCAGTTCGCCAGAATCAATCAATTTGGTCATATCCATGATCTGAGTGATCTCCGCTTTGGAAAGATCACGCATAGAAATCAAATTCTTCATAATTATCTCCTCCGATTATTTTTATAAATTGCCCAAGCTTTTTTTCTATAAGTTTTGGCAATCTGCTTGGGATGGGGATTTTCGTATATCCCTCTGCCAACTATGATACAATCTGCACCGCCGCCGATCGCATCTTCTACAGTAATATACTGTTGTCCGATAGTATCGCTTCCCTTCTCCAGCTTTACACCCGGCATCAGCAACAGCATATTTTCCGGTATAAGAGAGCGGAAACGTTTGATATCGTCCACACTCTCTCCATGCCCGATAAATCCGGAAACGACAGTATCGTATTTCCTGCCCATCTCGATTGTTTTTCTAGTATAGTAATCTGTGATCAGATTCCCCTTGGAAGACATTCTCGCCAGCAGAAAGGAACTACGCTTTTCCACAGATTCAAAAAGCCCCTGCAAGATTCCTTCGCCCGGTAAAGAGTGTACGGTTACGAATTCTGCCCATTTAGAAATGTGATATATCCCACTATTATATTGCTTTCGTACCGTGCTACCGATATCGGCGAATTTTCTGTCTTCAAATATCATAAATTCATATTTTTGAGAATACTCTACCAATTTATCCAAAAAAAATCGATCATAATCTTTGATGATATCAACATGCGTTTTCAACATCACGATCTCTTCTGCTACTTGATCCAGGATTTCAAAAAACATCTCTTGTTCGTCCACATCGAGTGATAAGACAAGGTTTGATTCCTTCTTTTCTATCAAATCACAAAGCTTGGCTGTCATCTCATTCTCGCTGACTGGCTCCTCTTTTTTTACGATCGAAGTGGTAAACTCCCTTACCTTATGCACTTGATCTTTTGTAATCTTGCCAGCTTGGGAGAGAACGGACAAAATCTCGTCCAAGGTTATAATACTATGGAGCTTAAATCCCTGCTCTGCCAATTCGGAAACAGCATTTTGGCTTCTATCTATGATTACGAAAAAATCCTTTATCTCTATTCCCTCACTCTGATATTTATGGGCTGTCTCTATCTTGCTCAAACCGGTGGTAACAAGGTCATCGATAACCAAGCAGCGGCTATCTTCAGCATAACTACCAACTACATTTTTACCCGTCCCATAAGCTTTCTCTTCTTTTCTGATATAAACCAAGGGCTTATTCAACTTCGTCGATACCAGAGTAGCTAGTGGAAGCGCTGTATATGGAATTCCGGTAATAATATCGAACTTTAGATTTTTTACCTTGTCTGCGATTAACTCACATACTTGGTCCATTAGCTTCGGATAGCTTATCAATTCCCTCAAATCGATATAGAATGGAGACGTTAAGCCACTTTTCAGAATAAACGAACCGAATTTGATCGCTCCGATCCTTTCGAGTTCCAAAATAAATTCTTTTTTACTGATCATTGTTTTCTACTCCCACTAAGTTATATATTTTCCCGTTCACAATAGTCATTACTATCTTTCCCTTCAGGATTCTGTTTTGAAATGGCGAATATTTTGCCTTTGATTTGAATTTTTGCGGTTCTACCTTCCCATTACTATCCCGATCGATTATAATAAGATCAGCATAATAACCTGCAGCTATTCTCCCCCGCTTTGATGCTCCAAAAATATGAGCCGGGTTTGCTGCTGTCAGTTCGGCGACCTTCTCATAAGCTATCGTTCCTTTCAGATAGGCGTCAATCAGAAGTGGCATAGTAGTCTCCAATCCTGGGAAACCTGATGGTGCTTGCTGATATGGTCTTTTCTTCTCCTCCACTGTGTGTGGTGCATGATCTGAGCCGATAGTATCTACACTTCCGTCGATAATTCCCCGCCAGAGAGCTTCGTTATCTGCTTGCGTTCTAAGAGGTGGGTTTACTTTACCGAAATTGCCTACTTCGTCTAGTATTGTCTTATCCAAAAATAGATGATGAGGGGTAACTTCACTATAGATTTCGTTATCATCTTTGAAAGCTCTGATCAAATCCAATTCCTCTTTAGTAGATACATGGGCAATATAAAGCTTGTTTTTGATCTCGTTGCAGAGGGTAAGTACGAGTTTGGTACCCTGTATAGTGCATTCACGAGCTCTGATGAGATCATGGTTGGAAAGGGTGGCTTCAAGATTAGACTTGTCTATACAAGACTGTAATTCCGTATGAACAGCTACCGGCACATCATGTTCTTTGACTATTGAGAATATTTTGCGAAGGTCTTCTTTGCGTTCTATTATGGCATTTGTGCTCGATTCTGCTAAAAAGATTTTAATGCCAACCACATCTTTAGGTTCGGATTTGAGCAGTTTATCCAAATTTGCCCATGAATCTTCGGCAATGCCGAGATAATAGCCTCTATTTATCTTTGCCTTTTTTGCTGCATTACGCTTTAAATACAGTGAATCCAGATCAATAGTTGGAGGGATTGTATTGGGCATATCGAAAATGGTAGTGACACCACCGGAAATAGCTGCATTAGATACAGAGAGCCAATCTTCTTTGTAAGCTTGCTTCAGATCGCGGACATGTACATGTGCATCTATCATACCGGGGAAAATGATCTTACCGCCCAGATCAATGCATTGCTCATACTTATCACACTTTGCCCCGACAGACAAGATTATGTCGTCTTCTATTACAATATCTGTGATTTTACCGTTTATGATGCCATTTTTGAGTAGGGTGATCATTTCTCTTCCTTTTTATCGAACATGATCTTCCTTCCGGCAGCATCCCGGTGGTAATTACCGAATTCGCTGAGTTTATCGATATACTCAGCTCCCAGCACGGGACCTTCTGCACAAACTCTGATGCCAAGCGGATCCATAGCGCAACTACCACAGATACCGATAGCGCATTTCATATATCTCTCCAAGAGAAACTGATAATTCCTGCTCTTTACTAACGGGAGTAATGCTTTTAACATCATCTCCGGACCTGCGGCATAGATATAATCAAAATCATACTCTCTTAGATATTGCTCCGCCAGATCGACCGAAGTTCCGCTTTTTCCCAAACATCCGGCTTGCGTGATATTTTCATATTTCAGTTGCAAATCTCTGAATCTATCACAAAAAACAAGGTCTTCTTTGGTTCGTGCTCCATTTACAAGGATAATTTCTGCACCGGTTTTAAGCAACTGGGTGGCAAGGAAATACAAGGGTGGCGTTCCATAACCTCCACCAATGAGCAACACTCTGCCTTTGGATACAAAAAAAGAGGAGCCAAAAGGTCCTCTTATAGATAGATGATCCCCCACACTCTTTTGGAAAATGCGCGTGGTGAAGTTTCCTATTTTCTTTATAGTAAGAGCAAAATGATTATCACTGCAATCTGAGATGGAGAATGGTTTCTCACCTGTGCAAAAATCAGTTAGCATGACAAACTGCCCCGGTTTTGCAGCAAGTTTATGTTTGAACACAAAAGTTTTGATAGAGTCTGTTTCTCTGATGATCTCTGCTATTGGCAGTGTAAAACGCTTATCCATCGAGTTTCTCCAAACGAGGTATTTTATCAAGCTTGTCTAAAGATAATTCTGTCATCCAGTCTACTATTTCACAGTTGATCTTATCGAAAACTTGCAAACCATCGGTATAGACAGCAGTTCCTACTCCGACCAATGCAGCACCGGCGATCATCATCTCCACAGCATCACTACCGCAGCTTACTCCACCCATCCCGATGATAGGAATCTCCACTTTGGAATAGGTCTCATAGATCAGTTTTAGGGCGATCGGCAATACACAAGCGCCGGATAAACCGCCAAATCGATTTGATAAAATAGTTTTTTGCATCCTGATATCTATCCGCATACCCGGACCGAGTGTGTTTATCATACATAATGCATCAGCACCGGCATTTTGGGCAGCTATAGCGATATCGGTGATCGATAATACATTAGGAGATAATTTTGCAATCACTGGTTTGGCTGCCATTTGCTTAACAGCTTTCACAATTGCATATACTTTCTCCTTAGATGAGGAAAGCGGTAAACCGAATTCGTCATAGACATTGGGGCAGGATAAATTTAGCTCGATAAAATCTGCCTCGGAAGAATTCACCTTTTCAGTTAAACTGCAAAACTCATCTTCGCATGTGGCAAACAAACTTACAATCACCGGATTATCATATTCATCTTTGAAGCGGTCTATCTCTTGCAGTCCCGCATCTATTCCCGGATTACATAATCCCATACAGTTGAGTAGTCCACCTTCAGTTTCGCAAACTACCGGTCCTTGATGTCCTTCTCTCGGTTCGAGAGTGAGCGATTTACTCGTTAGAACTCCGGCACCGTTTTTTGCACAGATCGCCATCGCAGAAGCGGAAATATCCATCACACCTGCGGGTAACACAAGCGGTGATTTCAGACTATGATCAAGAAAGCTAGTTGCTAACTTACTATTCATATTACCACTTCCCTATTTCCATCTGATTTCTCATAATTTTTAAACTAAAAATATAATTTATCTCAATCGGTCAATTATTTTTCCACTCGATTTTGATAAATCTACTTCCTGCTGAGACATTGTCTTTTAGATTTGCTTATACAAGTTGACCATCTCCAAGGAGCTGATAGCTGCATCCCAACCTTTGTTGCCAGCTTTCGTACCGGCACGCTCGATAGCTTGTTCCAGATTATTCGTGGTGATCACACCGTAGAGTACAGGTTTATCAGAAGAGAGTGCTACATTTGCCACACCCTTGCTTACTTCTGCGGCTACATAATCAAAATGTGGCGTAGCACCTCTAATTACTGCTCCCAGACAGATGATAGCATCGTAGTCCGACTTCTTGCTGAGTAACTTTGCAGTTTGAGGTAGCTCAAATGCGCCCGGTACCCAATAGATATCGATATCATCTTCTGCAACTTCATGACGATTGAGAGCATCGATAGCTCCAGATAGTAATTTGTTTGAGATGAATTCATTGAATCTGGACACTATCAAAGCCACTTTAATTCCCTTTCCGACCAGTTTCCCTTCGTAAATTTTAGTCATTTTTTCCTCCTTCGGTTTCTATTATTTCATCGTTTTGGCATTTGAATCTTTGCAATTTGGAATTGAAAATGTGTCCCATCTTCTTCTGTTTAGTTTTCAGGTAAGCGAGATTATTGCAATTGGGCATCATTTCCAAAGGTTCACGAGCTATAATTTCGATATCGTTCTGCTTTAGATCAGAAATTTTATGAGGATTATTGGTCATGATCTTGATCTTAGTTATTCCCAAAGTTTTCAACATTGAAGCTGCATGAGCATAATTTCGCATCTCAGCATCGAAACCGAGTTTGATATTGGCATCGACCGTATCATAACCTTCTTCCTGTAATTTGTATGCTTTGAGTTTATTCAAGAGCCCAATCCCTCTTCCCTCTTGGCGCAGATAGATGAGAACTCCTTTACCATGCTGCTCGATTTTCTCCAGAGCACTCGAAAGCTGATTGCCACAATCACATCGCTGCGAACCAAATACGTCTCCTGTAAAGCATTCCGAATGAATCCGGACAAGCCATGGTTTTTCGCTTCCATCATCTTTTACCAAAGCCAGATGAGGTTCCATAGAATCGGGATTGTAAAATGCATGTAAATTGAAAATACCGAATCGTGTTGGTAGAGTTACCTCGATCTCATCTTTGACAATATTCTCACTTTTCTGTCTGTATTTCAAGAGGTCTTCGATCGAGATTATCTTCATCCCCCACTTCTTTGCTTTTTTCATCAATTCGGGCAATCTTGCCATCGTACCATCTTCTGAGATAATCTCGCATATCACACCGGCGGGATATAGTCCGGCAAGCTTGGCAAGATCTATAGCTGCCTCAGTATGTCCGGCACGCTTCAATACACCGCCACGTCGAACTTTGAGCGGGAAAATATGTCCCGGTCTTTTGAAATCATTGGCAGAGGTGGTGCGGTCGGTCAATTTTTTGATCGTGATGGCACGCTCGTATGCCGAAATACCGGTAGTTGTCTCTTTGTAATCTACAGACACGGTAAAGGCAGTTTGCAAATGATCACTATTATCTTCCACCATAATGGGAATATCCAATCTATTCAGATCTTCATCTATCATAGGTACGCAGACTAAACCCTTTCCCTTAGATATGATAAAATTAACCGCTTCCGGTGTAATCTTCTCTGCAGCCATAATAAAATCACCTTCATTCTCGCGGTCTTCATCATCCACTACAATAACTATCTTACCGGCTTTTATATCTTCTACAGCTTCTTCAATTGTATTGAAATTTTCCATCTTCCCATCCTTATTATTAGATAAATCCTTTTTTTGTGAGCAGCTCAAAAGAGACTCCCTTTTCTTCAATTGTTATAAATTGATATAAGTATTTAGCAATCATATCTAACTCGATATTTAGCTTATCGCCAATATTCTTTTCAGCCAAAGTGGAAACTTCTACCGTATGAGGTATCAGGGAAACTGTGAATCCCGAACTTCGCTTTTTTGCTACCGTCAGACTGATCCCATCTACCGCAACAGATCCTTTGTCTATAATATACTTATGATGTTCCTCGCTGAGATCGATATCGATTAATATTGCATTTTGATCACTCGTTATATTGGTGATCATTGCAGTAGTATCTACATGTCCGCTGACCAGATGCCCACCAATCCGCCCATTGTAAGTAAGAGCACGTTCCAGATTAACTCTATCTCCATTTTTAAAATTACTTAAAGTAGTGGTTTGCAAAGACACTGGCATAGCATTGGCAACAAAAGAATTATTTCTAAGCTCTGCAATCGTAAGACAGACGCCATCTACCGAGATACTATCCCCTATTTTACTATCGCATAGAACTTCTGACGCCTGTATTTCTAACCATACATTGTCCGAAGTCAGCCTGAGTTCCTTCACCACTCCGATCTCTTCGATTATGCCACTAAACATTTTATCTACTCCTTGCGTAGGTAGCCGATTGTCAAAACATCATCACCACAGTTCTCCTGTTCGATGTTTTGCAATCTGATCGCTTCTTTAACGCTTTCTGTATTTAATTCTTGCACAAACGGGATGCCATCATTTCCTATCAGAATAGGAGCCTGAAATAGATAGACTTTATCTACACAATTCTGGCAGAAAAACTGAGTATTCGTCACACTTCCACCTTCTACCATTACACTGCAAATCTCCATTTTTAACAACTGAGAGAGTAAATGATCCAGATCAATAAATCCATTTTTTTGTTTAGATAGGATGACCTTGCAACCGATATCTCTCAATGCTTTCATATTAGTCCGAGCTTGTTGATTATCTATTCCGATAACGATGATTTTTTTATGAATTGAGTTTTGATAGGCAGCCGATTGTTCCAATATCTTGGCATCCAGATCACAATTTTGTGTCAGGATGATCTTCCATATCTCTTTTGCTTCTGCTAATCTTATGTTCAATCTCGGATTATCGCACAAAAATGTATGTTTACCTACCAATATGGAATCTACAGAGTTACGTAAATGTTGTACTTTTAAACGGGAAGATTCCGAGCTTATCCATTTTGAATCATATTTACCGGTAGCAATCTTGCCATCCAGAGAGAGTGCGGATTTCATTATCACGAAAGGTCTTTGTTGTTGCATATTTTTGATAAATATTTCATTCAACCTTCGCGCTTCATACTCACCCTCACCCAACTCTATTTCGATACCTTTATCACGCAGAGTTTTCACCCCTTTGTTGCATACTATTGGGTTAGGATCGAGCATAGCGATCACCACTTTTGATATACCGGCTTTGACAATCCGGTCGGTACAAGGAGGAGTCTTACCATAATGCACACACGGCTCTAAAGTTACATACATTATTGCTCCTTTAGCTTGCTCCCCTGCTTGGTTTAAGGCGTTACTTTCAGCATGGTCACATCCTGCTTTCTGATGATAACCTTCACCTACTATACTACCATTTTTCACTACCACTGCGCCAACCATCGGATTTGGGGATGTACGCCCTCTACCTTTGGCTGCCAACTTCAGTGCGTAGTGCATAAACTTATTCAAAATCTATCCTCCTAAAAAAAATCCCGGAAGTATTTTCATACTCCGGGACTATCTATTTTAATCTTCTCTCATCCAGACTATAACTGTCGGTTTCGGATTTTCACCGAATCAATCCTTCCGAATCATCAGAAAGAGTCGCGGACTATAACCGCCGGTCGGGAATCTCACCCTGCCCCGAAGATATTTCACACTATAATTATACTTTTGCCAATCCTAAAACCTGCCGAATTTTGTCAACTTTATCCGTTTTCTCCCAGGTAAATTCTTCCAGTTCTCGACCAAAATGTCCATAAACAGCAGTTTTGTGATATATCGGTCTGAGCAGATCAAGGGATTTGATGATTCCTTCGGGTGTGAGTTTGAATATTTTCCGGATCGCTTTGTTAATTTTTTGGTCTTCTACTTTCCCCGTATTGAATGTATCTACCAATACTGAAACCGGTTCAGCAATACCGATAGCGTAAGCAAGCTGTACTTCACACTCATCCGCTACTTCGGCAGCAACGATGTTTTTAGCAATATATCGTGCCATATAAGATCCGCTTCGATCTACTTTGGAGGGGTCTTTTCCCGAAAAGCATCCCCCACCATGACTGCCCTTGCCACCGTAGGTATCGACGATTATCTTCCTGCCCGTCAGTCCCGTATCACCATGTGGTCCGCCGATCACAAATCTACCGGTTGGATTAACAAAAATCTTAGTATCTTTGTCTATCATCTCTTTTGGAATGATCTGATTTATAACATGTTTCTTAATATCTTTTTCCACAGTTTGTAGTGTTACATCCGGATCGTGCTGAGTTGATACGACTACAGCCTCTACTCTCTTTGGCACATTATCATGATATTCTATCGTCACCTGAGTTTTACCGTCCGGTCTCAAATATGAGATTGTCTTGTTTTTTCTAACCTCTGCCAATCTTTGCGATAGTTTATGAGCCAATGAAATTGTCATCGGCATTAGCTCTTTAGTCTCCTTACATGCATAACCAAACATCATACCCTGGTCACCTGCTCCTTGGGGGTGGTCTTTGCTCTTGTTCACTCCCATAGCTATATCGGGCGATTGTTTGTCTATCGTAGTAATTACCGCACTGGTATGATAATCCATCCCATATTCTGCGTTTGTATAGCCGATTTTCTTCAGTGTGTCTCTGACGATCTGTGGTATATCGGCATAGCAACTAGTGGTGATCTCTCCACCGACTAATGCCATACCGGTAGTCAAAAAAGTTTCGCAAGCTACTCGCGCTCGCTTATCTTCCGATATGATTGCATCTAATACCGCATCTGAGATCTGATCCGCTATTTTGTCCGGATGCCCTTCGGTTACCGATTCTGATGTAAAATAATGGATTCCGTTCATCTCTATTCCTCTTTCTGATTTATTTTAAACTTTCTTTCAATTTGTCTATAAAGCGAATTTGTGTGGGATCTCTATGATAAAGGATCGCCAGATAATAACTGATCATATCTCCCAGATAGATCAGAGAAAAAAGCTCTTCTATCATGATCGTACCTTCGGTGTAAAATTCTAAGTATTCGATCCCGGCATCATCGAGTATGCTTTTAAACACAGTGACCCTTTTTTGATAATTTTCATCTTCTTCAAATCGACTGAGAAAGATAGGGATAAATTGCTTGGAAAATTCTCCGGATTCCCACCCTTCAATCTCGTTATGGTTCATCTCCGGGAAAACATGACAAAAAGCCGGGATTTTGCTGTTTTCATTGAACTGACATTTCCAACGATAAGCTAACGGCTGCAGTCGTGGATTGGCAGCATAGATTACCGGGATTTTTTTATAGATTTTTTCGGCACTGAGCTTGGCGATATTTCTATCTTTTGATACTGTATGAGAGATAGCATTGGCTTTTTTCACCAAGTTGGCAGTGATGGCAGCTACGACTGTTTCATATTCCGGAATCAGATCTAAGTATTCCAGTATTTTTATAATGGAAACGAACAGAAATCCGATCGCACTTCTGGGTGGATATCCACTCGCCGGAGTTACCATCGGATATTTGGACCGACATAACTCACCGACGATTCCGCCGGTAGTTACAGCAGCGATCTTTGCTGAAGATTTGATTGCCTGTCTGAGCAGAGAAACAGTTTCTTCCGTATTTCCAGAATAGCTGCAGGCAATAACGAGGGTCTCCTCATCCAAATGATCAATATAATAATCTTTAACCACTTCGATATGAAAAATCCTTGCCAAGCTTACTTTGAGAAGATCACCTGCGATAGCCGATCCGCCCATACCGCATACTACGATCTTTTTTATCTTAGAACAATCGGGACAAGAATAATCTGGTGGAACTTCCAATTTTGCATCTTTATACGCACTTAGAATTTGACCCGGTAATTGGATGATCTTATGATACATATCCGAACTATCCAATTCTTTTTGTCGATTCAGATCATCGAGTATATCCATATTCTCACTCTCCTTCATTATTTTCAAAATAGAATATCACGCCTTTTTGTTTGCAATAATTCTGTAGCATTTATTTTTGCCTGCTTACAAGATAGTTTTAGGATATTGTTTTTGATCTCCAGATACTGTCCCGGACTCACGCTCAATTCATCTACTCCGAGTCCCAAAAATATCTCCGTAAACCGGAAATCAGAAGCCATTTCACCACAGACCGCCACTTTGATACCATGCGCATGGGCATTTTCTATCGTAGTTTTTATCAGTCTGATAACTGATAGATGAGCAGGTTGATAATAATCGTTTACCAAGCTGTTATCCCGATCAACAGCCAGGGTGTACTGAACCAGATCGTTGGTACCGATACTAAAAAAATCACATTCGGGCGCTAAAATGTCCGATATCAAAGCAGCAGATGGGATTTCTATCATTATGCCGATCTCTATAGTATCCAACACTGAAACACCTGCTTGCTTAAGCTCCTCAATGCATTCATAAACGATCTTTTTCGCTCGTAGAACTTCATCCAGATTGGATACCATTGGAAACATGACCTTCACATTACCACGCTGATTGGCACGCAGGATAGCTTTGATCTGCGCTTTGAATAGCGGTTTGTATGCCAGTGAAAGTCGAATCCCTCTGAAACCGAGATTCGGATTTGCTTCGTATTTGATATTCAGGACTTGTGAAAGCTTGTCTCCTCCGATATCAACTGTTCGGATTATCAATGGATGAGGATACATCTGATCCGCTATTTTTTTGTATATGCGGCACTGTTCATCTTCATCCGGCAGTTTATCTCTATCCATGAATAGAAACTCGGTTCTAAACAATCCTATACCGCCGGCTTCTACTTTTTTTACGGCAGACATCTCTTCCGGGATCTCAATATTACACATCAGATTGTAAGTATATCCATCTGTAGTTTTGGTAGAGACAGATATCAGTTCTCGTAGTTTCTTCAGCTTTTCTTTCTCTTGGTCGATTATAGATTGGAATTTGTTTACAGTATCTTCATCCGGATCTATATAGAGTTGATTATTTCTACCATCGATTATCAGCAAATCATCATTGTTTACCTTGCCAAAAATCTCCTCAAGCTGGATAATCATCGGCACATTCATCGATCTGGCAATAATGGAGCTATGCGAATTACTGCTGCCTTTTTCTATACAAATACCGCCGGCATTTTTTTCATAGGCTTTGGTAACGATAAAAGGCGTTACATCTTCCATGATCAGAATACTACCCTCTTCCAGCTCATCAAAATAATCTTTGCGATGCTTGAGGATATGATCGAACAATCTATTTGCCACATCTTTGTAGTCGGAAGAGCGCTGAGCATAGTATTCATTATCCATATTTTTGAAAAAATCTATTATTTCGGTGAAATGTTTGTGGATAGCATGTTCCATACTCAACAATTCTTCAGTAATAAGTGTATTGACATTATTGATAAATTCGGGATCTGTAAGGATCATTTTATGAGCAGTTAGTACATCCTTGTTCTCTTTTAGATAGGAGTAGTTTTCTATCAGTTCTTCTATCTCATTTGCCACATGATCCACACTGGCTTTGAAACGTTCCAATTCTTTGTTTACTTCATCTCTGCTTATACTTGTTTTGGATATAACTGTTTCTTCTTGTTCGATAATATACGCTTTTCCGATAGCGCTTTTGTTTGAAATGCTTATCCCTTTTAATCTTTCCATCACTCTTCACCGAATTTAGTTTCAAACAGTTCAGTTAGTTCATCCATCAGATATTGTTCATCTATGCCGTCAGCTACCAATTCGAGTTCGGAATTATGCTCGGCAGCCAAAGTCATCACTCCCATGATACTCTTGCCATTTATCTCCATATCATCTTTTATGATGCGGAGATCGGAGCGATATTTGGTTGCTGTTTTCACTATCATAGTAGCCGGTCGGGCATGAATACCCAACTCATTCTTGATTTGGACTTTTCTTCGAATCAAATATCATACCCTTTCTCTATCCTTTTTCTTCATAGTTAGCATTTCTGATCTTAGCTTTTTTTTGTAGATCTTGTTGTAATCTTTGAGTATATACCTTGGAAGCGTCGTAGCCATACATTTTCAGGATATGGTTCATCGAGATCACTTCGATGATCACAGATACATTTTTCCCTGGTGAGATCGGCAGATAGATGATCGGCACTTTTTCGCCGAGGATATCTACCTGATTATCTCGCAAACCGAGCCTTTCATAATCCATAGTATCTCGCCAAGGCATAAGCTCGACTTGGATGTCCAGACTCTTCTCTTTCCTCACTGCTTGAATCCCGAACATCTTTTCCACATCTATCAATCCAACTCCACGAACTTCCATGAAATGACCATATTCATTGGTGGAGCTACCGATCAGAGAATCGCTTCTTAGCTTTATCTTCACTGCATCATCTGTGATCAGTCTATGTCCTCGTTCCACCAGCTCCAGTGCACATTCGCTTTTACCAATTCCACTTTTTCCGGTGAGCAGTATTCCCTGCCCAAAGATATCCACAAAGGTACCATGGATAGTTTTGGAGGGAGCGAAGAAATCGTTCAGATACTTTCTCAGCTCATTCATAAATTTATCCGTACCCATCGGAGTGGTGAAGATCGGGATTTTCATATCATCAGCAATATATTCCATATGCTCGGGAACAGAGAGACCCTTGGTTATGATAAAACCAGGTATATCATAACTTGCAATCTCTTTGAAGCGCTCATAGAGCAAATTCTGATCCAATGAACGGATAAAGCTGATCTCAGTCTCACCCAGAATCTGGATCCGCTGATATGAAAAGCGAACTATATGGCCGGCGAATGCCAATCCGGGACGATGCAGATATTTGGTACTGATCGTTTTCTCCATCGTACTGGGATGAGTTATCAGGGTAAGAGCAAACTCTTCCTTCATGGTCTGATAAAGTTCTTTAACAGTGAGGATCTTCATATTACATCCTTATTTATTGTTTTTTTACGGTTCCAACAATTTATAGTGATAGTTGTCCTTTTTGACCAATACATTAACTCGATCGGTCTCAATATTCTTAAAAATGAAATATGGATTGTCGTTAACTTCAAACCTTGCAATCGCATCGTTTATACTCATTACTTCGGCTGCTATTTTTTTGGTTGTCACCGTAACTTGAGGTTCATCTTTGTGGATAAGGTTTGTGTAAAAAAACTGCGTATTCTCTTTCAGACTGCGCTTTTGATGATCTGACCATTTATCCTTCAATTTCTTTATCTGGCTTTCCATTTTACCGATAGTATCATCAATTGCCAAATACATATCATGTTCGGTTGCTTCACTTTTCATAGTATGTTTGGGAGCATAAAGGATCATTTCTGCATAATTACGATTGTTTTCCAGCGAAAGAACAAAATGCACATTGATAATATGATCGAAGTATCTTTTCAGTTTTTCGCAAGATTCTTCGATATAATCCCTGATTGCCTTGGTAAGGTCAAAGTGTCTGGCTGTAATTGTGATTTCCATAATTCTCTCCTTTTATTAATAATTTTGCTTCTTCGGCATGATAAGAGCTGCGTACCAATGGAGCTGACTTGACCAAACCGAAACCGAGTTCGTTGGCAAGACCGGCATATTCATCGAATCTATCCGGATGGATATATTCGACTACCGGTATGTGCTGACGAGTCGGTTGCAAGTACTGCCCTATTGTTATGGCATCCACAGAAGCTGCTCTTAATACTTTTAAAACTTCTAAAACCTCTTCTCTTGTTTCGCCTAATCCAACCATCAAGCCGCTTTTGGTCACTAAATTTGGATTCTGTTGTTTTGCTGTTTTCAATACATTGATAGACCTATCGAAATCAGCCATTGGACGAATAGTTTCATAAAGTCGGGGTATAGTTTCTATATTATGATTGAACACATCAATGTTTGATAAAGCTATTTTTTTTACCTGATCCAGATCACCGGCAAAATCGGAGACTAAAACTTCTATTGTAACAGAATCATCCGTAACTTTTCGAATTTCTTCGGTTACTTTGATAAATTGACCAGCCCCACCATCGGGGAGATCATCACGCGTAACAGTAGTGATCACTACATGGGATAGCCCCAATTTTTTTGTTAGTAAAGCTATCTTTTCCGGTTCGGATGGATCTGGTGCTGGTAGCGGTTGATTAGATTTCGTCACCGCACAAAATGCGCAGTTCCTGCTACATTCGGTTCCGAGGATCATAAAAGTAGCCGTACCCCTATCGAAGCATTCACCTCGATTTGGGCATTGAGCGCTCTGACAAACGGTATTGATGTTGTAATCTCTCAAGAGTTGTGAGATCTTGGTTGCATTCTTTGCACCCAGTTTACTAGAAACTAACCATTTGGGCTTTCGGCTACTACTCATTTAACTTCCTATTCCCATCATTATTTTCACCAAATAAACTAATCTATAATTTATGAATAGCAAGATTTTCGAGATCTTCACACGCTTCCATCACGGACTCCGAAAGGGTGGGATGAGCAAAGACGACTTTATTGATCTGTTCATAACTAGCTTGTGTGCCGATTATTATACCTCCCTGTGCGATGAGTTCCGTAGCTTGAGGTCCAATGATATGCATGCCGATAATTTTCTTATCCGATCTGCGAGCAATAACTTTCACAAATCCGAAAGTGTCACCAATACCTAGCGCTTTCCCATTTGCGCTGAAGGGGAATTTTCCCACTTTTACATCATCTTTGTATTTCTCTGTTGCCTCTTCTTCTGTCAAACCTACAGAACCAATCTCCGGATCAGTAAATGTGCAGCGTGGAATATCATGATAGATCAATTTGTCTTCCGGCTTGGTCTCTTTTTGCTTTTTGGCTCTGATCAAATTTGCTACTAGCATACCTTGTTTGCTTGCCGTATGAGCCAAAAGCATTTTCCCGGTTATATCACCAATAGCATAGATACTGGACAAATTAGTTTGGCAGTCATCATCTATCCGGACAAAACCTTTATCCGTATTCAGCTTTTCGGTCAGACCTTTGGGAAGCGGGTTGGCTTCTCTTCCCACACTCATCAATACTTTCTCCACTTCGATCTCTTTTCCACTCGATAATTTCAGTTTAACAGTGCTACCATCTATTTCGTAAGTTTCCACTTTGGTCTTCATGTGCAATTTGATACCTCTTTTTTTGAAAGCCATAGCCAATCTTCGGCTAACTTCCTTGTCTTCGGTAGCTACCAAACTTGGTAAGAGCTCGATAATATGTACATTCACACCGGCATGCTGAAAGATAGAAGCAAATTCAGAGCCGATCACACCTCCGCCGATAACTGCCAAAGAGGATGGTAATTTTTTTAGGTTGAGCATATCTTGGGAAGATAAGATCTTTTCTCCATCAAACGTGAATCCCGGTAAGGTTTTCGGTTTGGATCCCGTAGCTATGATTACATTTTCACAATGGTATTCACCATTTTCGGAAATCAACTTGTATTCTTCACCCTCTTTTTCTATCTTTTTAATCTCTTCATTAAAAAAGGCGATATTTCTCTTTTTGATAATAAACTCGATCCCGCCTACCAATTTCTCTACCACTTCATTTTTCCATTGCCAAGCTTTTTGATAATCGAACTTGATCTCGGCACATTCGATGCCGAACTTGGTAGCTTCTTTACATTCTGATAGACTATGAGTCGCTTTTACCAATGCTTTAGTAGGGATACAACCCCAATTCAGGCAAACACCGCCCAATCGTTCTTTTTCGAACAGAGCTGTTTCAATTCCATACTGCTGCAATCTGGAAGCAGCTACATAACCACCCGGACCACCTCCGATGATACCTACTTCATATTTCTTCATTCTATTCTCCTTAGATTACTATTTGGAATATCCAAAGCTTTCCTATATTTGGAAATAACTCTTCGAGACACATTCATCCCTTCTTCTTTGAGTCGGTCGGATATATCCTGATCGCTGAGTGGATCGTTTTTATCTTCCGCTTGGATCATCCGTCTTATCATCGTCTCCACATTTTGTCTGGATACTGATTTATAATCGTCGTCTTTTCCGGCAGTACTACTGAAGAAATCTTTTAGACAGATTATCCCGAAAGGCGTGTCTGCATATTTATCTCGCACCACTCTCGAAATTGTCGATTCGTTCACACTGAGCTCTTCTGCGATAGTTGAATACTTGAGTGGTTCTAAAACTCCGGATTCACCGTAGAAGAAACCGGTTTGGTGTTTAATGATCGCTTTCGTGACGCGCTCAAGCGTCCTACCTCTCATATATATGGATTTTATCAAAAACTTGGCAGAATTCACCTTCTCTCGCACATAATTCACAGCATTCTTATCCTGCTTGAGCTTCGTCAATAGATTGATGTACCGTCTGCTCATCCTAATACGTGGAAAAGCGAAATCATTGGTAAACACTTCGAAATCATTACCTATTCTTTTCACGATCACATCAGGAGTGATATAATTAGTCTTATTCTCAAAAAGCCGTAATCCCGGTTTTGGATCGAGTTTACCTATCTGTTCACGATAATTGATAATCGTTCTGAAAGTCACATTATATTTGGAAGCAATTTTTTTGTAGCGTTTATGGATAAGATCGTCAAAATCCTCAGCGATTATCCTTCTGATAAGAGATTCATTTTGTTCTTCGGATAGTTGAGCTAAGAGACATTCTACACAATTACGAGCTGTAATACCCTTGGGCGGCAGGTTCAGAACAAACTGATGTACGAAGTAAGCTCTCTCAGGCTCGATATCATAATGTGCTGCGGTAGATTCGATATCATAGTCTTCGGGAAGATAACCATAATCGTTAACACTATCTACCATATCAAGAGCGAATTGTTTTTCATTTTCTGCCAAAGAAGAGATCTCTATCGAGAGGATAAAATCATCTCTCTTTTTTTCGATTACATTAGCCATCTGATCAAGATTCGGTAATTCATTATGGCTGATCTTCTCATAATGTTCCTCATTGATATCGTTCCAAGCATCCAAGATTTCGCTGAGCTCTTCGGATTCGCGCAATGTGGTTTCTATATCATCATCTTGATTTTGCTCTTCCTCTTTCTTTTCCTCTTCTCGATCGTTATCATTATTATCATCCTCATCTTGATCTTCAACCAGCTCGAGCATAGGATTTTCGATCATCTCCTGTTTAAGATAGGTTTCCAGCTCCATCATCGGCAGAGTTAGCATCTCCAGAGACTGCAGCATCTTTGGCTTCAGAAGAAGCGACTGTGTCTGTTTTTGGATGAAATTCTGATTGATCTTACTCATCACTCCTGCCCGAAGGGATTGATAAACTTCTCACCCAGATATACCTCTCTGGCACGATCATTATTCACCAATTCTCTGGAAGTACCCGAAAAGAGGATGTCACCTTCATAAATGATGTAAGCTCGGTCGGTGATCTTCAGAGTCTCCAACACATTATGATCAGTGATCAAAATACCGATTTTTTTCTCTCTCAATCTTTGGATGATATCCTGAATATCCGATACAGCGATAGGATCTACACCGGCGAAAGGCTCGTCCATCAATAAAAAAGATGGTGAGGTAACCAACGATCTGGTGATCTCGAGCTTGCGGCGTTCACCGCCGGAGAGCGTGTATGCTTTCTGTTTAGCTAATGAAGTCAAATTCAACTCTCCCAGCAGTTCTTCCAGACGTAACAATCTCTCTTTTTTACTGATTTTCAGCGTCTCCAAAATTGCCAGAATGTTTTGCTCTACAGTCAACTTGTGAAAAATAGACGGTTCTTGAGCCAGATAGCCGATACCGAATTTGGCACGCTTATACATAGGCATGCCGGACAAATTGATCTCATTGAAATAAACATCCCCATGATTCGGTTTGATCAGACCGAGGATCATATAGAAGGTAGTGGATTTACCGGCACCATTCGGTCCCAAAATTCCCACAACTTCCCCCTGATCGATACTGATACTGACATTATCGACCACACGGCGCTTGCCGTAAATCTTCACCAAATTTCTCGTTTCTATCTTATTCATATAAAAGTATTATATTCTATTTAACACAATTTGTCAAGTGAATGTTTCTGTTTTTCTCTCTTTTTTTGAGAGTTTGGAATAAATAATGCTTTTAATTTGGAGTTATTCTAATAAGTTAGAGTTATTATGCTCTCTTATCACCGTTTTTCAAATTGATATTTACCCTTAACTTTGTGAAACAGTCTGATTGCTTCGATCTCATTATCTGCTGAGACATTTACTATCAGCGTGTCTCCGACGGCAGAGTTTATCAAAAAATCGTCATGATAAAATTTATCTTGGAAGAAATATGAATCTATGTTTCCATACGCTCTATAAAGGCGTACTGCTCCATCTTCGAAATCGAACTCCATATACTCACCAGTGACCCAGCTATCTTTGGGAGCGCCTTCTATGGTGGCAAATTCCATATAACACTCATCCTGAAGCTGTGCTTGTTTTATCTTTTCTTCATCGAAGAAGATTCTGAACTCAACCGCATTAGCGTTGGCAAAATCGGAGGTAAATTGCGGTTCACCCAGATAGATCGCTTTTTCCTCATCAGCGAAATAGAGTAAGAAATCGCTGGTCATCGTAAAGTCTTTAGTTTCGGTTCTCACATCAAAAGTAGCTACCACTTTTTCGAAGCCATGAAAGTACTCGATCTTCTCTGCCGAGACCTGTAATGAGTCTTTCTCCAAAGCTGTAAGCACCGGTCTTTGTAAGAGATATCCGTATTCATCTTCCATCCTATAATGCAACAATCCGCTGGTACAGAAAAGCTCCTCCCGCTGGTCGTACATTTCGATATTGTCATAAGCATCTATCTGACCATGCTCACGCAGATAATCTACTCTATCTGCCCTAAAAGTACGGATAGTTCCATCATAATGATCTTCTTGGATAAAGACATCCCCTTCCAAAATCAACATATCCCTCAGCCGTAAATATTCACCTTTGTTAGCATATAAACTTAGTGTATCTTCAAATACTTGTACATTTCCTACCATGCGGGTTATCTTCTGTTTTTCGAATACCTCGGCAAAATCGGTGAAAAATTCGGTCTCACCATAAAAGAAATGCACATTACCTCTCAGCCGGGTGACATACTCATCCCTAATTTTATCTACCGTTAGCGTATCAGCATGAATAAGCCTATAAGGATGCATTTCTTGGGCAGATAAACATGTAATGATGATGAGAAGAAAACTACCAATCAATATCTTCTTCACTGATCTCTCCTTCGGCTCTTACATTGGTAATTTCCACACTGTGAAGTGTCATATCCGACCACAATTCATCACCATAGAGGATGTTCTCCTCTCTGATCAAAGTAACGTGTTCTTTGGCTTGAACCTGATCAGTATTTTGATCCCAGATGAGATACGGTGTTTTCAATATGCCGTTTTCGCTCTCTACCACTACATTGCCTGTACCGATCATTATATTGGTGGTCTCATCTACTTCTCCATGATCGGAACGAAGAGTAGAACTGATGCTACCATCTTCGTTATACATTTCCACATATACAGAATCAGCAAAGGTTTTGTTGCTATCATAATATCGTCTTATTTCGGCTGCATAAAGCCGCCAGAGAACGAGATCATTCTCTGTGGATATGATAACCACATTTTCGCTTCTCTCATCTGGATGTTGATCGTCGATATCCCACTGCATCTCTTCTTCATAACCATTGGAACAGGCAGAGAGGATGAATACCAGACTAAGAATTTTCCAGATAATCGAGAAATTGGTGAAGAACCTTCTCATACAAACCCATATTTTTTAATATATATTCTATCATTTCTCTTACTGCACCGTCGCCACCATTTCGGTTGCAAACAAGATCGACTTCTGCTTTGAAATCTTCACATGCATCTGCGGGTGTGGCAGAAAATCTTGCCAATTTCATGGCGGGAAAATCATTCCAATCATCACCCATATATGCCAAGTTCTCCCAACTTAGATCAAGGGAGTCTAAAAGCTGCTGGGTAGCCTTCTTTTTGTTTCTTACCTTTTGGAATAACAACTCAATCCCCAGATCATCACATCTACGCCTTAGTATATGCGATTCTCGACCGGTAATTATCGCGATCTTGATCGGAGTGAATGCCAAAAGTTTGATCCCCAGACCATCTTTTGCCGAGAAATTCTTCACTTCCAATACATCATTATCATAAGTAATTTTCCCATCACTAAGCACACCGTCACAATCGAGCACGATCAGTTTAATATTTGTCAGATCTTTCATCGTTCTGTTATCCTGACACATTCATCCAGAAGTGAAGGCACATCAGCGAGTTCGAGCATAGTACTGGCGTCACTGATAGCTTCTGCCGGATCGGGGTGTGTTTCCAAGAAAATTCCTTTTACCATCCCAGTAGCCAACGCAGCTTTGGTCATCATCCCGGCATATTCTGGTGAGCCACCGCTAGTCCTGCTTATAGAAGGACGTTGCAAACTATGTGTTACATCATAGACTACCGGAAAGCCGAGATCATGCATCTTGGCAAAACTTCTGAAATCGACGACAAGATCATGATAACCGAAAGTAGTTCCACGCTCTGTCAGCAGGATACGAAAGTTATTTTGGATAGTAACTTTTTCGGCTGCGGATTGCATATCTTCCGGAGCCATGAATTGTCCTTTTTTGATATTGACTATTTTGCCTGTAGCTCCAGCTGCTCTGATCAATTCAGTCTGCCTGCTCAAAAAAGCGGGGATTTGAATGACATCTGCTATTTCAGCTACCGGCTTGGCTTCTGTAGTCTCGTGAATATCAGTCAGGATCGGCAGTCCAAACTCATGTTTGATCTTACTCAGTATATTCATACCCCGATCCAAACCGGCTCCCATCGGAGATGATAGCGAAGTACGATTTGCCTTCTTATAAGAAGATTTGAAGATAAAGAGGATGTTTCTTTTCGTAGTTTCATTTGCCAAAAACTCAGCAGTTCGACGCATAATCCTTTCGTCCTCCACTGCACAGGGACCAGCGATCAAGAAAAATCGCTTCGTATTCATTATCTGATCATAAAGATCATTCATCATCTACCCCTCATTCTTTTTTATTAATGTCATCAGATTGGAGTCAATATCTATGTCCAGACTTTTTTTCCTTGTCAAAAAACCGTTTTTTATATCTGTAGTTCAACAAGTGGATTATGAGAAAATATATAAATATAGCGATAATGATGATGATGATCACGCTGCTGGCAGCCAGTGATAAGCCGCAATTAGCACGACTACATTATGATGGTGGCGGTGATTGGTATAATGATCCGGATATCATTCCCAATATTACCAGTTACATTAATCATACTATAGGCAGCGATTTTTCCGAAACTCAGGCAGTAGTTAAACCTTCCGATCAGAGAATACACGATTATCCGTTCATTTTTATGACCGGTCATGGGAATATTGCCTTTTCCGAGCGAGATATAAATAATCTGCGCAGATATCTGCTTCGCGGTGGTTTTCTCTATGCTGATGATGATTATGGAATGGACGAAGCTTTCCGACGAGAGATTAAGAAGGTATTCCCCGAGCGTGATTTGATCGAACTGCCGGCCGATCATGAGATCTTTCACTGTTTTTTCTCGTTTCCAAACGGTATTCCGAAGATCCACGAACATGATGGTAAACGACCGCAAGCTTTCGGCATCTTCGATGATCACGGCAGAATGATGGTATTTTATACTTATGAAACCAATATAAGTGATGGCTGGAGCGATGCCCATGACAATCCGCCTGAGATCAGTGAAAAAGCTTTTAGAATGGGCGCCAATCTTTTTTATTATCTTCTGACAAATTGAGATGACAGTATATTTCGCTTCCGATTTCCATCTGAAATACTACGAAAATGAGGATGACATTGCCAGAAGAGAGCGCGTGATCGGTTTTATAGACAGTATCATCGGAAAAGCTGATCTGCTCGTCTTGCTAGGTGATATATTCGATCTTTGGTTTGCATGGGATAATGTGATCATCAGAAATTATTTTTTGTTTATAAAGAAAATCGCCGATCTGAGAGAATCCGGATGTCGGATCGTGTTTATTGCAGGTAATCATGACTTTTGGTTCAATGGCTTTCTGAGCGAAACTATAGGGATGGAGATTTATTACGATACATTTTCCGAAGTGATAGACGGGAAGAAAATACTTGCCTCTCACGGAGATATGCACACCGAGAATGATATTCGTTATCAGATCTTCCGCTCCGTTCTGAGAAGTAGATTTACCAGACGCTGCTTCGAGTTACTGCATCCCGATTTAGCTCTTCGACTGGGGAATTTTCTTTCCAGAAGCAGTAGAAATAGATACCGTCCTACTCAAATTCAAAAACAAAAAGAACAAGGACTTAGAGATTTCGCTCGAAAATCATTGAATACACACGATATTGTCATCTTAGCTCATTCTCATATGCCGGATATCATCCATTATGATAATGGCGTATATGTTAATGCGGGAGATTGGCTTTATCACGATTCTTATGTAATACTAAAAAATGGTGAGATAAAATTGAAAAACAAGGAGGAATAAAATGATACGATTACTGATTATGATTAGCCTGATGGTTATACCGCTCTGTGCGGTATGGGCTTCCGAAGTTACTATCAAAACAAACTATGGTGATATCGAATTGGAGCTATTCTCGGAACTCACTCCCAAAACAGTGGATAATTTTGTCGGCTTGGCAACGGGTGAGAAAGAATGGATCGATCCAGACACAAATGAGCCTAAAAATGAACCTTTTTACAATGGGCTTACATTCCACAGAGTCATCAAGGATTTTATGATCCAAGGTGGTTGTCCGATCGGTAATGGCACTGGCGGTCCCGGCTATCGTTTCGAAGATGAACTCTATAAAGAAGGAGAAAAACTAACCGGTTCGATCGACACAGAACAAGAAGCCATGGCTGTCTTCCAGCAAGTGATCCAACCTTATTACCAAAGGGTACAACAACCCGATAGTGAGCTACATAGGATCGTGGAAGAAGCAATGAACAGCCAAAGTCCTGAACCTCTGATGGAATATGACGTGGAATTTTTCATAGAAAAGACCGGACATGAAGGTGATGTATATACAGATGGTGAATTGCTACATACGGTGGATTACGCTACCATATGTATGGCAAACTCCGGTCCGAATACAAACGGCTCACAATTCTTCATCGTTACTAAAAAAGAAGGTGCTGAATGGTTGAACGGAAGGCATACGGTATTTGGAAAGGTCACCAGCGGTATGGATGTAGTTCATACTATCGAAAACTTGGAGACCGATAGAAACGATAAACCATTAGAAGAAAATATGCCTATTATAGAAGAAGTGATAGTGCATTAAAATCAAACATGTTGAAATTAAGTGGGATGACGCTCTTATCATCCCACTTATTTATCTGAATCAACATTTTTTTAAGCCATTTCGATAACTTTTTTGACCAGTTTTTCTATACCTTTAGCTACGAAAGATATAGAAGGACCAAGCATATAAGCGGGAGTGGAAACGATTTTGTTGTCTTCGTCTGCGATAATATCTTCTACTTTACATTCCACATGTCGAGCTCCAAACTGTTCCAAAGTAGAAGCTGTTTTCATATCTTTACCTATTGTCAATCTGGGCTGTTTGTCTCCGAATACTTTTGCTGCTATCATCGGTGCGATACAGATGAATCCGGTGGGCTTGCCAGCTTTGTTCAAATCTCGCAAGAGTTTTTCCAGATGTGAGTTAACTGTAAGATCACTACCTTTAACCGCATAATCACAGAGATTTTTCATAGCGCCGAATCCACCGGGTAGGATAAGTGCATCCAGATCATCCGGATTTATGTTTTCCAAATCCTGAATATTACCTCTTGCTATCCGTGCAGATTCTACTAGTACATTTCGTTTTTCTCCCGGTTGTGTATTGCTGTCCATATGATTCACCACATCCATCTGATATTTATCCGGCGCCATAATAACCGGTTCGACACTGTTTTGATCCAAATACAATAATGCAAGGGTAGCTTCGTGGATCTCGCTACCATCTAACCAACCGCAACCGCTAAAAACGATTCCAACTCTTTTCTTGTTTTGCATGTCTCCTCCTTCTTAGATAATATTTCAACATATAAATATGTTAAGATCAATAATGCTGTCGTCAAGTCTTTTTTAGCTGCAAATTTCAGCTTGTTATCTGCAAGCATTTTTTTTCATTTGACACCAAAAGCTGCTAAGAAAAAAAGCCTCTGATATTCATAAGTGTGAAAGTAATGATAGAAAGAAGAAAAAAATAGTTGCGTTAGGACTAAAACCGGTTATTTATTTTGCAATCAAAGAGAATAAAAAAGGAAAAGTTGCAGATGAAGATAGGAATGACATATGATCTACGTTCAGATTATCTGAAAATGGGATTTTCAGAAGAGGAGACTGCGGAGTTTGACCGGGAAGATACAATTGATTATATCTATAACAGTTTAGTTGAACTAGGTCATGAAGTGGAGCGTATCGGCAACATATATCATCTGATAAACAAGTTGGGACAAGGTGAGCGCTGGGATTTAGTATTCAATATATGTGAAGGTCTCTATGGAATTGCCCGCGAGAGCCAGGTTCCATCGATACTGGATGCATTTCGGATTCCCTACACTTTTTCCGATGCCATGACGCTATCCATATCTCTGCATAAAGGATTGACCAAACAGATCATTCGTAAGCTAAGGTTACCAACAGCTCCCTATCATTTGGTACAAAATATGGGACAGCTCAAAAAAATCAAGCTTCCCTATCCCCTATTTGCCAAACCGGTAGCCGAAGGTACCGGCAAAGGAGTAGATCGACGTTCTATAATAGAAAATGAAGTTCAGCTTGCCCAAAAAGTGGAGAAATTGCTGGCCAGTTTCAAACAACCTGTATTGATAGAGCGATATTTACCCGGGCGAGAATTTACCGTTGCCATCATCGGTAACAAAAATGATGCGCAATCTATTGGTTGTATGGAGATCATAGTCAAAGGTAAAGAGAACCGAGGTATCTACTCTTATAAAACCAAAGAAGATAGCGAAGAATTGATTGAGTATTCCTTGGCAGAAGATGCTTTAGCAAAAAAGGCGGAGAAGATAGCTCTGAAAGCTTATCGTGGTATCGGATGTAGAGATATTGCTCGTGTGGATATGAAAACTGATGAGAACGGAGTGCCCAATTTCATGGAGATAAATCCGATCCCGGGTTTGCATCCCACTCATTCCGATTTTCCCATGATTGCTTCTTTTAAGAATATAGAATACCGGCAGCTCATGAATTCGATTATACAAACAGTTTTAAATAGAATAGGAGAGGAAAATTATGGATAAGAATAAAAACTCCAAAGAACAGGAATACCTCCATCTGGCAAAGGATCTTTTTTTCAAAGGTCTATATAAAAAAGCGATAGAACAATATGAAAATGTGCTGAAGATCAATTCTGATAACGACAAAGCGATTTTTGGTTTGGCTTGTGCATATGGGGCTATAGGCGATAGTGACACAGCAGTAGGTTATTACAAAAAAGCAGCTAGTATGGGAAACAAAATGGCCAAAGATTTTTTGGTGAAAAACAAAATCGAGCCTAAAGAAAAAACCAAACGGCCGGTTCGTTATGAAGAGGAACCGGACGAAAATGATGAAATCTACAAATTATTTAAGGATCAATTGGAAGATAAACCGAATTGGGATAATTATAGTGAGGATCTGGATCTTACCTACGAAGATTTAGATATCCCTATCGATGATGATGATGAATAAAAAGCAGGAATCCCCCCTGCTAATTATTCTCTCTTAATTTGCCAATTCTTTCAGAATCTCCTCTACCGCCCGTTTGAGTTGCACATCATCGTCTGCTATCATCTCTTGTGGACTCAGATCTACCATAATATCCGGATGAGCACCCGTTCCCTCCATGTTTTCACCTTTGAGAGTGAACCAACCTGTGCTGGGCATACGCATACTGGAGCCGTCCATAAAACGAACCGATCCCGTACCGATCACCGAGCCACTGGTCGGCATTCCGATCACAGGTCCTAGTTCTGCTTGTTTAAACAACATCGGGAATATCTCCGCATCCGAGAAGGAGTTTTCATTGATAATCAAGGCAAGCGGTCTGTCCCACACCAATCTGGGTGAAGGGACAAAATCTCGGGCATAGTGCCGTCTGGTAGTCAGAGCGTTGTATTCCTGTTTCAAAACATCGAGCAGTAAATCGTGAATATATCCACCCCCATTATCCCGTATATCAATAATCAGAGCTTCTCTATCGAAACAACGAGCAAATACTTCGGTGATAAATTCGTTGTAACTACTTCTATTCATCGATGGTATATGAACATACCCGATTCTCTCATTGCTCAATTGGTCAACGATCTCTCTTCTTCTGCTCACCCAGTTATCATAATGCAATCGGTATTGTTCTCTAGCAGATAGTCCTTTTACTTCACAATCTACAAATCCACTCTCGGTGAGTATATTCAGCTCGATCTTTTCACCTTCTTTATCCAAAAAAAGACTGCCCAATTCCGTATTAGGTGTTATTTTCTTTCCATCTACTTCTACTAGGATATCTCCGCTACTGATCCCATATTTCTGAGCTAAGGTAGAATTTCTATATATCTCTTTCAATTCGATACCTTCGTCAAGCAGCTTATTTCTATCGAAAAGAACGCCTATATAAGCTGCGCTGAGACTTTGGGCATCGCGATCTCTGCGCGGATAGAAGCCGGTATGGGAGGCATTCACTTCTCCGATCATTTCATCGATGATATATTTCAAATCATTGGGAGTATAAACCTGATCGAGGAAAGAGGAAAATCTTTGGAAACTGGCATCCCAATCCACTCCATGCATCTCCGGATCATAAAACCCTCTGCCGAATTCCAACCAAACCTGTTCGAAAACCGACCGGTTCAACTCATGCTCATTATATTCATAATCGAATTCCAACTGTAGCGGCTCGATTTTTTTTCTATTCATATCCAATACATGCAAGTTTTGTCCGTCTGAATAATAGAGCTTATCATTTTTCTCGTTATAGACAAAACTTTCCAATTGATGTGAAGTAGAGATGATCTCTTCATCATTTTTGGCATGATAATCAATCTTCCTGATACTACGAACTGAGTTATGGTCATTGAGATAATAAAGTGTAGAATCGCTCTCTACATGGATGACACGATTGAACCCCGGCGAAGTTACCAACGGCTTTAACCTCTGATCGATCATCTCATGACTGATGGCGAATTCTTTTTTTACATCAGTGTCTTTTGATTTTGTCTCGTCTGCTAAAATCTCTTCCCAATGATCCACTTCCGCGTCAAAATCACCTATCGGCAAGAGATCCATGCGATAGATCTCATTCCCATGATTCAAAAATAAAGATTGATTGTCCTTACCCAAATACAAATTACCGATATATTTATCACTACTGAACAATGGGGTAGCCACATCTTTCTTCACATCATAGTGATACAACTCTCTGCTCCAAGTTACATGGTTGCCTATGACGAAAAAAAGATCATTCAAATCTTCGCTATATGCCAAAAACCTAGACCAGATCGGATAACCTTCTGCAATCTGTTTGAAACTATTTTTCTCACAATCTAATATGCCGACATTCATACGCTCTTCATCGAGTTCATAATGGATCATCAATTTATCTTCCGCTTTATATAAGTAGTTTATGTATTTATCCTTCAGTACATCTATCTGCTCAATATTATTCAAATCGGTGATTTTGGTTTTAAACAATTGCGGTTTGCCTTCATGATGCTTGACAAAGTAAATCGACTGATTATTGACAATTTCCACATGTTCTATACCAGCTTGATCGAAAGTAAGCTGTTTTACTTTCCCACCTTTCTCGGGAATAGCAAATAAGTCATATTTATAGGAAAAAACAATCAGTTTCCCATCTGGTGAGATAGCAAAAACCTCGCTTGCTTTTGCTGCTTTTTCCCTAATATCTTTCGAACTAAGAAAATCCTGTTTGATCTCTATTTCCAATTCTTTGAGTTTGTCACCTTCCGGATCATAAGTCCAGATCTTATCGAAAAGTTCGAAAGCGATCCTATCATTCATTCTGGCGATATCCGGATTTCTGAGAGACCAAGTGTCGAAATCCGTTAACTGCGTCGGCTCTTCAAATTTGTAGTCTTCCGCTCGGTAAAGCTGAAATCGCAGTTTGTCCGAACCTGCGTAATATATATAATCATTCACATGTGAATACAATGGATATCTGTCTGTGAAAGTATTAAAAGTAAGCTGAGTATATTCTTTTTTCTCAAGGTCATATTCCCAAAGTTCACCAGCCATACTGCCCTTGTAAGCCGGTCTGTACGGATATCCTTTGCGGCTGAAAATGATCTTGTTATTATCTTTGGACAAATGACAGAAATGCCCGCCGATTTCGGTTATCATAACCGGTCTTTGCTGTTGGATGGGAACTCGGAACATACTCACTTTTCTGGTGCCGATCTCAGTACCGACAGCTAGTAAAGATTCGCCATCTGCAAACCAATCTCTTACGAAAAGATTCTCTTCGCTCACAAGCCGGGCTTGCCCACCTTCCGATGGTACAACGAATATCTGATTCACCCCGTTCCGATCGGAATTGAACGCGATATATTCTCCACAAGGTGAATAGGACGGATTACTCTCTTCCGCATCAGTCACCGTGATCCTTTTTGCTTCTCCACCTGTAAAATCAACAATCCAAAGATCGCTCATATAGGTAAAGCAGACTGTTGTGCCAGCGGGCGAAATAGCCGGCTGCCGAACAAAAGCCGGTTTGTAAGCGTACAAATTCACAACCACCAACAGTAGAATCAACACATAATATTTCTTCATCTGAACCTCACTAAATTTAGTTTGCGGACAAAGGAAAGCAAGGCAGCTAATTTTGTAAAGAAATTTGTATCCAAAAATAAAATACTTGAAGAGAAAACAGAGATTCACAAAATGTCATACATTATTGAAATAAGGTGTAAGGTTATATGAGATTCATAATATTAATAGCGCTGTTACTTATGGTGGTAACCACCTCTGCTACTACCATTGCGACGGTAGGCGAATACCGGATCAGCAGTGATGAGCTCTATGAAGAGATGACTCGTCTCGATGCGGATGAGCGAACTTTTGAGCAATTACGTTCACAGGCACTACAAAAATTAATTAACGAATATCTTGTCATCCATTATGCAGTTGAGTCGGGGATCACCATTGATAGCAGTGAACTGGAATCTTACTTCATCTCTGTTTTCAGAGATCATCCTCGCTTTATGACCGAAGGATATTTTGATTATGAGAAATTCGAGAAACAAAAGAATCTACCGGAAGTAAAAGCCATCTTAGAAGATATGCGGCGCGAACTGCTCTTGGAAAAAGCCAGAACTCTTATCACCAATTCACTCGGCATCACCGATGATAGATTGATGGAACTATTTATATTGGAAAATGCCCAAATAGATATCAGTTATGCAACTGTGGACATCGAGGCTGCCAATGTGGAACCACATTACTCCACCAGACGTGCTATGGAGTATTATCGGAAAAACAGAGAGAATTTCACTTCCGATCCGCAGCGTTCATTTAGATTTTTCATCATACCTGCAGATGAATTTGTAGCAGAAATACAACCAGAATTAGATGAGATAGTTACGACTGAACTAGATAGTATTATCACTGCTTGGGCACTACCTGATACGGTCGAGATAGATGAGCATATCGTCCAAACACACAGAGATAGTATCAGAGCGCATTATGAAGATAAGCTGACTAGGCAAAAGGCTTTGGAAACAGCATACAATATGCGTCTGCGTATGCAGCATGATGCTTTTGTTCCCTATGCCACCTTACATTCGGATTTACTCTATCCACACGAGCAGTGTGGTAATCTGCCAGTCGAGGTTACCAAAGTTGCTTTCGAACTGGAAGAGAATGAATACTCCGAACCGATAGAGTTGCCCTTTGGTTATCTGGTGATGGAGATAGACGAGGTCGTCGAACCCGATGTGGAAGATTTGGAAAATGTGAAAGATGAAGTATGGCAAGCCTATTGTGAATATGAACGTAATCAGATAGATTTATATGATTATTATCTGCGCAATATCGACACGTTCATCATCCCAGCTGCAGTAGTCTCTCTATTTGAACTGACCGAACCCCGACACAGATACTCGAGCAAGCGAGAAAACATGATAGACCAGATCAAAAAAGAGATCAAAGAAGTGATGCCGGATGATAACCAACTAGCCAGAGTAATCCATAGTTATGGTATAGAAAAGGAGAATAAGATCATATTCTTGGATCTGTTTTCCAATATAGACAACCATCTGGCTGAGCAAATAGCTGATAAGGTAAAAGCTGATCTACATTATGGTTTTATCGAATCAAACGGAGAAACTTACTTCTTCAAATTGGTCTCTTATTTCCCGGAATATATCCCCAACTTCCATCTGATTGAGGATCAGCTATCCGGCATGATTGAAGTCGGAGATTTCACCGAAATAGATTATGAAGAGTATTATGAGAAAAACAAAGCAGATTTCATGACCGTGGATAGTTTACAGTTGGGTGGTGCCTACATACCGATCAATCCGGATACGATCAGAATCGATTCTGCCAGAATTAGAGAGATCTATGAGTCGGATCGGGAGTCCTATTACCGCGATCAATCAGTTAAATTCGATTATATTTATACCACAAGTAAAAAGATAGCAGACAATATCGGGGATTACATTCAAAGTGGAGTCGATTTCGAACTGCTCAGAATGATATATTCAGAGAAGAATTTGCTCCCCAAAAACATGGTGACGCCGCTCGATTTTTTACCGATTGAGCTCAGAAATAAGCTGAAAAGTGCAAATCCATGGCAGGTTTTACCGGCTATAGAATTGGATGAGGGGTGGATAGTAGCGCGCAAATTAGAACAATATCCTGCCGGCATTATGGATTATGAAGTTGTAAAAGATCAGATCAGCAGCATTCTGCAGTATGAGATCGCTGATAGTATCGCAGTTCACACTGCCCAAGAGATATTTGAATATTCTCGCTATATATCGAGTGTAAATCAATTTCGCGATCGAGCCGTTGTATTTCGCACTTCTATGCAAGCTGCCGATGAACCTTTTGAATATATAGGCTCTATTGCTCATATTCGATCCGATCTGATGCGACTCTGGCGTAATGAAAAATACAGCAGCATCTTACCTGTAGAAGATGGCTATGCAGTCATATTTTTGGTGGAAAAACGACCGTCCAGACAGATGACATACGAAGAAGCGCTTCCACGAATAAAAGCAATTTTGAGAGAAAACGAGATGTTGGAAAATGCGCGGGATTATGTTTCTCAGATCAGAGACAGAATAATTGCCAGCGAAGATGCAGATCAACTGCTCTTTTTCTTAGGTGGTTGGCAGTCTGCCACCTCTCTCTCTTTGGACAGCAAACTTCCCGGTGTCGAACTAAGCAGTCTTATCCTGGATGATGTTATCAAGCGGGAGACCGGCTATGTTTCACCCATTATCACTATGCCGGACGGTGTCTTGATGTTTTACAGAGTAGATAAAATGGAAAGGATAGCTTCTCATCGATTTGAAGAACAGAGAGAAGCGTTTAGAAAAGAAGTAATCGCACAGGAATTTCAGAATTGGCTCGATGCATACAGAGACAAGGTATCCGTACAGATTTACGACTAATTTTTATGAGGTGAGTATATTATGGTCATATTAGCAGAATCATCTTTGTTTACACTATATTTGTTGCCTATTTTTATATTTATAGCGCGCATATTCGATGTCTCACTCGGTACATTGCGGATAATATTCGTCTCCCGTGGTATGCGCTATCTGGCACCTATAGTAGGATTCTTGGAAGTACTCATTTGGCTCATCGTTATTGGATATGTGATGAGCAACCTAACCAACCCGATAAATTACATCGCTTATGCAGCCGGTTTTGCTGCCGGTAATTTCGTGGGCATATATTTGGAAAACAAACTGGCTCTCGGTTTCAGATTACTGCGGATAATCACCGGTGACCGTGAGAAAGAACTGATACAAATCTTACGCAAAGAAGGGTATCGGGTAACACATATCAGAGCGCATGATAACCAAGGTGAAGTGGAAGTGATCTATATTCCGCTACTGAGGAAAAACCTGGAGAAGGTTATCTCGATCGTCAAATCTTACGATCCTACCGCCATGTTTACCGTCACAGATTCATATTTCATCGGCGAAGAGTCCATACCGATCTACGATAATCATTCCATCTTGCATTACAAACGACTATTCCATTTCAAAAGAAAAAGCAAATAAAGGAGAGCAAAATGAAAGAAGAAAACCGACACGAAGAAAACAAAGTAGTAAAAGAAGAAAATTCACCCTATCTGACTCTGGAATTCGATAATGGCGAAGTAGCTCAATGTGAAGTAGTAGATCTCTTTACCTACAAAGACAAACAATATGTCCTTCTCCACCCCACAGATGGAGATGACATCTATATTTATTCCTATCATGAGGAAAAAGATGGCTCTATCTCATTGAACAATATGGATAAAGAAGAATTCGAGGAAGTTTCTACTTATTATATAAAAAAGAACAAAGAGAAACAGCAAGAAAACGAAGCTAAAAAAGAAGATTCTTAATCAAAGCAATATAAAAGCTGAATTTCTTATGAGAAATTTCTTGCCTTCTCCTATAAACTAAAGATTTTATAGGATATGATGGAGGTAGAATGTAAGATGAGGGATGGATTAAGTTTTGGTTGTTATAGAACTAAGGCGTTCCAAATATGTTTGGAAAAGACGATCATACTAAGATATGCATTCCTTATTCTGCTTCTAAGCATTACTATCTCATTTACAGAAGCAAAGCCAAATAGCTTCCAGCTCAATCTGCAAAGAAGATTACTCGAGATAGAAGAGCCTGACCACGACAGATTTACCATGCTCTTTCGCAGTCAAGAGACTGATATGTCTTATTACGAAACATATATGGAGTATGCCAGAGACTATCCTTTTTTATACCATTCAGAGCTGGTGAATAGGATAGTTTATAATATACCATTCGAACTATATGAAAAGTATTATCAAAATGAGATACCCCTTTTTCAAGCTTTCAATATCCTCAAAATTTCAGTTCATCTGAGAAAAGAGCATTATCTACGCTTTAAAATACCATTCTATAAATAAGCGAGTGATCGCTTCCCAAAATATTTCGTGACAAGATTCTCTTGATAAAGTTTAAGGTTTTTAATGATTATTATGAGAGGTGAGTGGATGAAGAAGTTATTGGTGTATTTATTGCTATTGGTTATCCCTATTATACTTATAGCCGATTATAATGAGATATTACACGAAGAGCTAGTTAATTCGGAAGGTCAAGATAGAATATCCAAACTTATAAAAATCCTCTCGACAAAAACTATAGAAGATGATAGTTTATTCTACCAGTTATCATCTGAATTGTTGCAACTATCCGATCAGTATATTGACATTTCCGGCTCCGCTTTCGCAAATTATTATTTAGCCAAATATGAAGTAGAACACAATAACTACATTGCAGCTTTGGAATATCAGGAAGAAGCTATTGTATATTTCAGCCAGCTAAATGATAATCAATATGAACTGGCAGATCTTTATACAAGCAGAGGAGTTGTTCTAAAAAACCTAGGACGATACCAAAACTCTTTGGAATCTTACTACAAAGCACTGGAACACATAACAAAAGTGGATGATATCGGACTTGAAGCTTTTTTGCATCAAGGAATGGGAGTAACTTATTGGACACTACGCCATTATGAGAAGGCTCTAGAACATTTGGAGATTAGCAACGAGTTAGCAGAAAAGATAGATGATAAAAACACGATTGCCGGTAATTATACGAATATAGGTAATATACACACAGTATTGGGAAACTATGATATATCTATTCAATACTACAAATCTGCTATTGAGATATTAGAAGAGATGCCCGTATCTGTCTATCTTTCTAATACTTACCATAATCTCGGACTCGTATCTACCGAAACTGAAGAAAAGCATTTATCGGAAACATACTATCAAAAATCGCTTGATCTTTTCATCGAAACTGGCTACAAAAGGGGAGAAGCTTTTGCTTATACAAGTCTGGCAAAATATTATTTGGATACTGAACAATACGATAAAGCTTTGGATCATATTCACAATTCGATTAGATTAAGAGAACAACAAGAAGATATGGCAACTTTATCGGTGAGTTATAGATTTGCTGCCGATATATATCTGAAATTGAATGATTTTGAGAACGCGAAACATTATATGACATTAGCGTTGGATTTAGCTAATAGTTCTGAAGTTGATAAGTTGGTTGCAGAAGCTTTGTATACTCATGCAGATTATCACAGAAAACTAGATAATTACGATGAGGCATTCGACTATTTGGAACAGCATAATGAATATCAACAAAAAATCTTTTCAGATAGGAATGCGGAAATAAAAGCTCAATTCGAAACCCAATATGAAGTATCTCAACTGGAATATGAAATGGAAAACCTAAGATACGAAAAACAACTCAATCAATTTGAGTTATCAAGAAACAGAAGAAACAGGAATCTCTATTTCGGTTTAATCATAGCTTTTGCCATTATAGCTCTAACTTTTATCAGACAAAACAGGATAAAAATAAAAACGAATAAACAGCTCGAAAAATCCTATGCTGAATTGGATAAGCACAAAATTGAGTTGGAAGAACTTTATGAAAAGCAAACCCATTTTTTGGAAGAGGTGGAGAACCTTAACAAAACCAAAGATAAGCTATTTTCTATCGTTTCTCATGATCTGAAAAATTCTCTCACTTCTATCACTACCGGAACTCGTATGTTAAGTAATGATTTAGATAGCTTGGAATCAGAAGACATCATCATGATAACCAGTGAACTGAGAAAGAATTCAGATAGTCTGGTATCTCTTTTGAACAACCTGCTCACCTGGGCAAGAGCGCAACTGGGAGCTATAGAATATGAACCGAGATTGATAAAGATAGCTGATGTGTTAGAAAGTTGCATCTCTACTTTTGATGGAGCTGCCAGACAGAAGAATATCTCTATAGAGACAAACATCTCACCTGAAGTACATGCTTTTGCAGACAAAGTTATGATAAACTCGGTATTCCAAAACCTGATCTCTAATGCACTAAAATTCAGTAACCCCGATGGGAAAGTGGAGATATCAGCAGATATGGATGATCAAAAAACTTATATTACATTTAAAGACCATGGTATAGGTATGAGTATAGAACAGTTAGAAAAGATATTTGATTTACAGAATAAGAAATCTCAGCGCGGTACTGCAGGTGAGAAAGGTACCGGCTTGGGTTTGAATCTCTGCAAAGAGTTTATCGAACAGAACAAAGGTAAACTCGATATTTCCAGCACACCTGGTGAAGGTACTACTGTAGTGATTACCTTACCCAAAGGTGATTTGGAATAGTCTTCTTACAATAAGCCGAGAAATATCGGTTAAATATATCGGTTCATAATACCGACAGCCGGATTGCCGGCTTTCTCATCTTCTATGCTCGATGCAGGTCCGTGCCCGGGCAATACTATGATCTTATCGTCCAAGGTGAAGAGCTTCTCTCTGATAGAACGGATTATGCTCTCATGATCGCCGCCGGGGAGATCGGTTCTACCGATATCAAACTGAAACAGAGTATCACCACTGAAGAGATAGGGTTCATTTAGCAAGCAGATACTGCCTTGAGTATGACCGGGAGTATGGATCACTTTGAAACTCTCTTTGCCAAGTTTAATCTCTTCCCCATCTTCCATGAGAATATCAGCTTCACCTGCTGTGAGCGCATTCCCAATCTGAGCGCTCAAATTATCATTTGCATCTGTGAGCATATGAGCATCAGCTCTGTGGATCGCTACTTTGCAATCTGTATGCTCTCTGATGAATTTTACACCACCTATATGATCGGCATGACCATGAGTGCAAACTATAAATTTCAGGTTCAATTGGTTTTTAGATACAAATTCCAAAATTTCTTTGGAAGGAGCGGCCATATCAATTATAAGCGCTTGAGAGCTTTCTTCATCCCACACCAGATAAGTATTTGTTCCATAAGATGGTAACAGATCAAAAACTTTGTACTGCATTTTTACCTCTCTATCTAATCTTTCATTTTTATCATATATTCATTACATTTATCGGCAGATAAGGGTACCGCTTTGATATCATTCGAACTATCTTTTATAGTTACCTCTACAATGTCGCCAGTGTGATAGTCGGAAACATAGCGTGATAATATAGAAGCAGCAAGTTTTAGCTCCGCTTCCGTCGGTTCTCGTTTGACATCGAGCACACCCAATGGTCCGGGCTTATACTTCACATAGAGGATGGTTTTATCTCTTATCAGTTCGGATATTCTTTTGTTGTCGAATTTGTTTTTACCGATAATAATCTTGATATCTTCATTGATGCGAAAGTGCCTACCGACTTTCAAGAGCTCGATCGAATCCAATTCCATCATCTCATAATCCATCAAATCTCGCAGCCGGATGGAAAAACTCTTGTCGGTGAGCAGACAGCCACCACCGGGAGTGGAATAATATTGAAAGCCATACTGCTCTGCCAGTTCCAGTTGCCGCTGCCTACTTCGTCCCTGAATATCAAGGAGCTCATCTTTATCTATCCAGCCTTCGCTTATCGGTTTGGTATCTGCTAGTAATTTCTGACTAAGTGGACGAACAATGAGCTCTTTTACTGAGCTTAATTTGGAAACAGCATTGAGCGCATCACGCCTTTGAGACATGGGACGCTGACCGAGAACTTCGCCGGAGATTAAAAAATCATATCCGTATGCATCCGTCAATTCTCCCGCTTTTTGAAACATAAGAGCATGACAATCTATACATGGATTCATATATTTACCGTAACCATAGCGGGGATTTTTTACCATCTGCAGATGAGATTCAGTGATATCGTGAACAAGTAGTTTCAGTCCTAACTCTTCGGCTGCTTTTTCTGCCTTTTCTGCTCCGAAAAACGGAGTTTTGAAAAAAATCGGAGTGACCCGATATCCTAAATCCAACATCAACTTTACTGACAACATGCTATCCAAACCACCCGAGAATAAGGCAGCAGCATGCAAATTCTTTCTATCTATCATTTCTTCCTCTATTCACTATTAAGACTCTCATCCCGATATCTTCGCTCAGGATAAGGTTTTGTCATGCACTGTATCATCGTGCAGATGTCAAGAGTTTCGTTTTTACTTAAGGTGATGGTAAAATAGTGAAGCAATTTTGAGTGATGAGTCTTTGGAGAAAAACAGGAAGAAAAAAAGCTATACGCTAAAAGCTAAGAGCTAAAAGAGGTACGTGATAGGTGATCCTTCTTCGCCTGACAGGCTTCGAAGGACAAAGAAAGTGGAAAAGGATTAAGGATCAAGGACGAAGGGATACAATAATGAAGCAGTGATGAGTTGTGAGTTTTTGAGAAGAGCAGGAAGAGACTGAGGGAGGAATTTACTCACTTCGTTCGCGGAATTGATGGGAATTTGACTACGCCGGAGTTAATAGAAACAATAAATCGTCATACTGAGTAGTCCTGCACCTACTTTTTTTTCTTAGTTAGTATAGCACAGGAAAGTAGGTGCAGGTCGTATCGAAGTATGAAAAGCAGGGAGAAGAGACTGAGAGGGGGATTTGCCAGTGACAGTAATAATAGCCTGCGTCTTCAGGAGTAGGGTTTTAAAATTCCCCACTGAAATATTCCTGACGAGATTTGACCGGGCAAGCAATTAAACGATTAAACAACTCAACAATTCAACATTTCTCCTTTACTATTCACTATTTATAAATGAGATTACTCCACTTCGGGGCTTCGTCCCCTTCGGTCGAAATGACGGTTTTTGCCATTCTGGCATACTCCTAAATCCTCAACCCTAAACTCTAAACTTCATCCTTGTCCTCCGTAGCCCCCCGAAGCATTTGCGAAGGGGGGCGAAGGAGTATTGCCTCTCTTGCACCAAGACACACTTCGATACGCTCCGGCTTCAGCCGGTCAGAGAGGCTTTCTGTTCTGTCTCAAGTTTTCGGATTCATCCGGCGGATGATGGTCTTCTCTATCTCGACCAAGATAAAGACGATAATCCCTGCAACAAGTGGATAGAGCCAGGTTCTGATTGCAAGGGCGGTAGTGCCGAACAGATTATTCATAAACGGAGTATAGGTAAAGAAGATCTGGAGGAGAATGAGCACACCTATCGATATGAACACATATTTATTATCGAAGAAACGTTTGCTGATACTTCTTTCATATAATTTACGGCAGGTGAGGAGATAGAAGAGATGGCAGGCAACCAGCATATTTACTGCAATGGTTCTTGCAGTGGTGATATCGTGGATCTCTTGCAGGTAATTTCTGGTGAACAATCCAAAGGTAATACCGCCACTGAGAAGTGAGACGAAAACTACACGCCAGAAGAAATGCCCTCCCAAGATAGACTTATTCGGATCACGAGGTGGTAGCTGCATCACCTTCTGCTCCATCGGTTCAACCGAGAGGGCAAGGGCAAGAGTTACCGCCGAGACCATATTCACCCACAGTATCTGAACCGGTGTGATGGGAAGCGTGAGTCCGAAAATGATCGCTGCGATTATCACCGTAGCTTCTGCTCCGTTAGCCGGCAGTAAGAAGAGGATGGTCTTACGGATGTTATCATAGACGGTTCTCCCCTCTTCTACGGCATTAACGATAGAGGCAAAGTTATCGTCAGTAAGGATCATCTCGGCTGCATCTTTGGAGACTTCCGTACCTTTGATTCCCATAGCAATACCGATATTAGCGCGCTTGAGAGCAGGGGCGTCATTCACACCGTCACCGGTCATGGCACATAATTGGTTATTTGCTTGCAATGCTTTTAGTAATCTAAGCTTGTGCTCAGGAGAAGTACGAGCAAATACACTATGATCTTTCACTATTTCGACCAGTTTATCATCATCCATTTTCTCCAGCTCCGAGCCGGAGATAGCTTTAGCATCGTCTGATATGCCGAGCTCTTCGGCAATCGCCTGAGCAGTGAGCAGATGATCGCCGGTAATCATCACCACTCGTATGCCGGCTTCTTTACATTCTTGGATGGCATCGTAAGCTTCCTCACGCGGTGGATCTATGATGCCGATCATGCCGAGCATGATAAGATCTTTCTCCACATCCGTAAATTCGATAGAATCTCTGCTGCTATCTAGTTCTTTGTAGGCAACGGCAATGAGACGTTGACCTTTTTTGGCACTCTGCTCAAACTTATCGTTCCAATAATCAGGATCAATATCTTCAGTATTTTCGGAAGTAAGTTGCTGCGAACACATCTCCAGAATTTTCTCAGGTGCTCCTTTGACAAACATGAAGCGCTTATCTTCTACTTCATTCAAAGTAGCCATATATTTATGCTCGGAATCGAAAGGTATAGCATCAATCCGTTTAGATTGGAAATCCCTCATACCAAGCTTATAGCCGAGGGTAATCAAAGCACCTTCGGTCGGAGTGCCCGATAGTTTCCACTCACCCTCATCTTCTTTAATCTCCGAATTGTTACACGCCAAAATTGATTGGGTCAGTCTCTTCAAAACCGCATTTTTATCCGGATCCGCTTCTTTATCATCAGCAGTTACCTTCCCATGCGGACTATAACCCACACCCTCCACAAGATATGTATTTTGCGATGTTATCACAGATTTCGCCGTCATCTCATTGCGGGTAAGTGTGCCGGTCTTATCCGAGCAGATCACACTGACAGCACCCAAAGTCTCCACCGAGGGCAGTCTTCTGATGATCGCATGTCTCCTTGCCATACGTTGCACACCTATAGCAAGGGTAATAGTCATAATAGCCGGTAGCCCTTCTGGTATGGAAGCGACGACTAAACTGATGACGGACATGATAGCTTCCACGAAAGGATAATCTCTGATAAAATAGGCAAATAGGAAGACAAGAGCACCGACTGATAGGATGAATACGGACAATTTCTTACCGAAACTATGAATCTTTTGCAGAAGTGGAGTAGTGATCTCTTCTATATCTGTGAGCATTTGGGAAATCTTGCCCAACTCGGTATGCTCGGCGACTGCTACTACTACACCTGTTGCCTCTCCGCTGGTGACCATAGTACCGGAAAACGCCATGCTGGAACGATCTGCCAAAACGGCATCCTCATCCACCTTCTCTGCACTTTTCTCCACATCAGTCGATTCACCGGTGAGGATAGACTCATCCACGCGGAAATTCTTAGCTTTGAGGATACGCAGATCTGCCGGTACTTTATCTCCGGCACGGAGGATTACTATATCCCCGATCACCAGATTCTGAGCATCTATATCATCACGATGACCTTCTCTGATGACAAGTGCTTTTAGTGAGAGCATCTTTTTGATACCTTCGATCGCCTTCTCTGCTTTACCCTCCTGAATAAAGCCTATGAACACATTTATAATAACTACCGCCAAGATGACGAAAGTATCGATCCAATGCCCCATCAATGCGGTGATAACTGCCGCGGCAATTAACAGAAAGATGAGAATATTATTGAACTGCTCGAGAAACCTCATCAAAGTACTGCGTTGTTTGGATTCGGGTAGTTTGTTTGGACCATATTCTTCCAAACGCTGCTTTGCTTCCTGAGGACTTAGCCCCCTCTCCGCCGAAGTATCCACTTCCTTGACTGTAGCGTCAGTACCCAAACTATGCCATTTTTTCTCTGTCCCCTTTTGCATTATACTTCCCTTTGATTCTTTTTTTGAAAACATCTTATTTTATTAACTATTGATGTCAATGAAGAATTGGTTTTTGTGAGAAAGGAGAAGGCATTTGTGAGTGATGAATTGTGAGTAGTGAGTTTTCAGAGTAGAGGGAAGCTGGGCGGTTAGGTGGATAGGAGGATTGGTATGGGGAGACAATAGTAAGTAACTAAATTCCAAGCACCAAATACCCCCAGTGAAATATTTCATACGAAATTTCACCACAGTGGAACAGACAGGTCCCACATGGCAGACCGGGCAGGCAACTCAACGATTCAACCAATTAACAATTTAACTAATCAACAAATCAACATTTCTCCACTCCGAGGACGTGATAAGTAATACGGAGCTAAGATAACATCTTTTTTTATCATTGCTTTTTCGACTACATTTAGAATGACAAGACATGTTTTTTTAAATGTGTTTTTTTATGTTTTTAAATTTGTTCGGCAAGATCGTTGTAAATCAGATACAATAGTTTTAATCCTTGTTTTGCTGGATCATCTGAATCAAAGAAGAGGCTATGAAGAAGCTCGAAGTACCGGAGACGGAGTTTCAATCCTTGTTTTGCTGGATCATCTGAATCAAAGCACAGTGACTATGGGCTCGGCTCATACACCTGGTATGTTTCAATCCTTGTTTTGCTGAATCATCTGAATCAAAGAATATCGGAGCGCTTGCGTCAAATTATAAGTGGTGTGGTTTCAATCCTTGTTTTGCTGGATCATCTGAATCAAAGACTGAAGCTCCGCTCTGATATTAGTTTCGTAGATAGTTTCAATCCTTGTTTTGCTGGATCATCTGAATCAAAGATTAAGAAACAGATATGGGGTGGGGTATAATGAGCAGTTTCAATCCTTGTTTTGCTGGATCATCTGAATCAAAGTCTTATTTGGATCACTTTGATCTAATCCCGATACGCGTTTCAATCCTTGTTTTGCTGGATCATCTGAATCAAAGAGTTCACCTTCCCATACAACTCGGTGAAGTTGTCGTGTTTCAATCCTTGTTTTGCTGGATCATCTGAATCAAAGTCTATCTCGGCGGGATTGATAAATGTTCTACAGAAAAGTTTCAATCCTTGTTTTGCTGGATCATCTGAATCAAAGATCTACAATGCCAGCGGGACTGTTACGTTTGTAATTAGTTTCAATCCTTGTTTTGCTGGATCATCTGAATCAAAGAATGTACGCTTTATCGTTAGATAACATGACATGGTCGTTTCAATCCTTGTTTTGCTGGATCATCTGAATCAAAGATTGGGATATATCCGTACAAGGGCGGTATGCGGAATGTTTCAATCCTTGTTTTGCTGGATCATCTGAATCAAAGACATCAGCAGCTATTCAAGTCGCTATCATATAACAACAGTTTCAATCCTTGTTTTGCTGGATCATCTGAATCAAAGACAAGAGAAGATAATTCGAGATTTAGAGCTTCATGAGTTTCAATCCTTGTTTTGCTGGATCATCTGAATCAAAGGGGGGAAACAAGAACATACGACTCGAATATCGGAGGTTTCAATCCTTGTTTTGCTGGATCATCTGAATCAAAGCTCCATATTTCTGATTTAGCTCTGCGATAATTGTAAGTTTCAATCCTTGTTTTGCTGGATCATCTGAATCAAAGATGTCTATGAAGGCAATATCCGATAGTCTGCAATCTGTTTCAATCCTTGTTTTGCTGGATCATCTGAATCAAAGCGCTAATCTGCGTAATTCTATCTCGGTCTCAATTTGTTTCAATCCTTGTTTTGCTGGATCATCTGAATCAAAGTCCGCTTTCTGAGACCAATCACTGTCTTTCAAGAAGGTTTCAATCCTTGTTTTGCTGGATCATCTGAATCAAAGAGGTAGGCTTCTTCGCCGTATTTGTCCTTGTATTGCTGTTTCAATCCTTGTTTTGCTGGATCATCTGAATCAAAGTCCGACCAGCGGTGGTGTCACATTCGACGGCATCCCGGGTTTCAATCCTTGTTTTGCTGGATCATCTGAATCAAAGTTAAAATCTGAGCGTGACCGACTCAAGGTCGGTAAAGTTTCAATCCTTGTTTTGCTGGATCATCTGAATCAAAGGAGATTGACGACGAGCGAGCATTTAGACGACTCTGTGTTTCAATCCTTGTTTTGCTGGATCATCTGAATCAAAGGGGAAAAATAGCAGAATAAGTTTGACCGGAGTCACGGTTTCAATCCTTGTTTTGCTGGATCATCTGAATCAAAGAAAAGGTCGAATATTTCGACCGTGACGGGAATGAATGTTTCAATCCTTGTTTTGCTGGATCATCTGAATCAAAGAACTAATTACACTTTTTTATGACACTTTTTGACCAGTTTCAATCCTTGTTTTGCTGGATCATCTGAATCAAAGGCGAATAACCGGAGACCATGCCAGTATAGTTTTTACGTTTCAATCCTTGTTTTGCTGGATCATCTGAATCAAAGAGATCCGTGCAGCACTGCAGAACGAGGATGGTACGATGTTTCAATCCTTGTTTTGCTGGATCATCTGAATCAAAGCTTACTTGTTACGAAAAAACCTCTTCCCTGGATATGAGTTTCAATCCTTGTTTTGCTGGATCATCTGAATCAAAGCCTCTACCTCTTTTCTCTCATATAGTGCTCCATACGGAGTTTCAATCCTTGTTTTGCTGGATCATCTGAATCAAAGTGGACGAGTATCATGATGGCTGTGTAGATGCGATCGCGTTTCAATCCTTGTTTTGCTGGATCATCTGAATCAAAGTTTCGTAAGTTGTTTTTTTTCTATGGCTTATAAGATGTTTCAATCCTTGTTTTGCTGGATCATCTGAATCAAAGGATCTCTTCATCCGCGTAGAGGGTTTCGGTAGTGTAGTTTCAATCCTTGTTTTGCTGGATCATCTGAATCAAAGTGTTCAAAGGCGACCGCGCTTCGGGAACACCAGCCCGTTTCAATCCTTGTTTTGCTGGATCATCTGAATCAAAGATTGAGAAAGCAAATGATGATTTCTTTTTCTTCGCGTTTCAATCCTTGTTTTGCTGGATCATCTGAATCAAAGGCGTTTGATTATGTATCTTTATACATATTAAGAATATCACAGTTCTGTTCAGCAGGTCGTTTTAGGGATGATACTTTAAAATATGACAAAGAACAGCCTTATTGCATCACATCAGACTTTTCTAATCACTTCTATAATAGTATAAAGATCTAAACTGACGATAAAATGTCAATATTTTTCGTTCAGACCACACATAAATTTCGGTATGTACAATCCAAGCACCTATTTTTACTTTTAGTCATCTGAGGATAAAAGTTCACATTCAGAATATCAAAGATATCCTCCACTATTTTTATCGCTTTTGATTTCATATTTTCTGTTATCGGCAATTCTTCCAAATGATTTTTTGATCTGACATAGACAAGGAACCCTTTTTCGACTTTGGTCTGGAAATTTTCCTGGATCAAGAGCGCATAAAGCGTTTGCTGCATCTTGTGCGTTTGATAGACTTTGTTTTCCCAGAAAGCATATTTATAATCCAGTGGAGCAGCGAAATTATCTGCTAAGAAAACTACTTCATCAATACGGCCGACGATCTTATACTTATCAGAAGAGAGATAGACATCGATTATTTTGTCTATACAACCGATTTTTTTGCGTAGGTATTCTTTATTTCTAACCATTTTGAGAGCATGTATATCTCTTCCTATGTTAACCAACGTCCGTTTATGTTCATGTTGTTCTATCTTAAGCACGTGCATATAATATAGAAATCTGGGGCAGAAGAGGTATTCTATCACATCAGAAGGGGTAACAAATATCTTAGTATTGTTCATAATAGCAGAGCTTTCACCTCATCTGCAATCAGCTTTTTATCAAAAGCTTGACCGAGCAGTTTACATTTCCCAAAATCCACATCGCACATCGGAAAGATATAAATAGAGTCTTCTTCCTCGTCCATCAGCTCCAGAAGTGCGGCGGTAAGTTCTTTTCTTTGAGCATTATTGAGTTCGCCCAAAAATACGGAATACTGTACTCGGTAAATTCCTGACTCTTCACAAAATTTGGATACTTTGGAACGAGTTCGATCTTTTTTGATATCATACAAAACCCAAGTAAGCATAATCCCTCAATATGTTTTTCTTTTACCGATCAGAAAGTTTGCAAAAGCGTGAGCATCAAATTGTATCTGATCGATCGTTGAGATATTTCGACTTCTATATCTAATCCTTTTGTCGAAATATTCCATCAGATTTGTAACAAAGATTTTTTTTCCGTTTTCATTTAAAATGCAGCCATTTTTGATTTCATCGCAGAATTCATCTTTTATTTTTCTTCTGGAAAATAGATAAAAAACCGGTTCGTCGGCTAAGATTCTATAGGGTTCGATGAAATCGTACACGAGTGATTTTTTGTTATAATTATCTGTATGAAGAAGACCTATGTAAGGGTCTAAACCAGCGATAATGAGCGCTTTTTCCACTTTGCTATAAAGAATGCCATAGCCATAATTCAAAAAAGCGTTGAAAGGATCTTTGGCAGGGCGAGAGGATCTACCCGAAAATGTATATTTATTGGGAACGAGATGAGAGATAATTCGGAAATATATACGAGAAATATTACCTTCAATTCCTAATATTTTGAGAGCCAATTCTGATAATTTTCCGTTCATATTGTTCATTATTTCCCTCAGCCGCACTATTTCGTTCAACTCTTTATCAAAATTCACATTCGGTCTTTTTTTAATGATTTCTTTTAAGAAACTGAGCTGATTATCTGTCTTGCGATTGAGCCAATGTTTTACGAATATCAGCCCTTCATCCAATTGGTAGATTTCCAATAAACGACGTCTGATAAAAGTTGTACTACCTAATTTGGGTAGCCAAAGACGCCCATAAGGATCGCCATATTTATCCAAAAAAACTATATCTATATTGTATTCTAAGGCAAGTTGGATAGAATCGGTTGTTATTTGAGCAGCATTGGAGATTACAATTCCAGAGATTCGTTTTGGTGAGATTCGTTTCGTCTCTCCATCGATTCTTACTTCGAACATCTCACCTTTTTTGTGAAGATAAGTGCCATAGGTGTTTAAGATTAACTGCATGATACTACCTCTTTGATATAGGTTGAAACCTATCGTTGAAACGTAAAAGTCCTTCGGACTGAAAAGTCTGAAAGACTTTCTTCGTCTTAGTGGTGTGTTTTAACACTTCGCTATATTCGTTTGTCTTTTCCCCTCCGATAGGTTGAAACCTATCGTTGAAACGTAAAAGTCCTTCGGGCTGATGAGTCTGGAAGGCTTTGTCCGTCTTAGCGGTGTGTTTTAACACTTCGCTATATTCGTTTGTCTTTTCCCCTCCGATAGGTTGAAACCTATCGTTGAAACGTAAAAGTCCTTCGGACTGAAAAGTCTGAAAGACTTTCTTCGTCTTAGCGGTGTGTTTTAACACTTCGCTATATTCGTTTGTCTTTTCCCCTCCGATAGGTTGAAACCTATCGTTGAAACGTAAAAGTCCTACGGACTGAAGAGTCTGAAAGACTTTCTTCGTCTTAGCGGTGTGTTTTAACACTTCGCTGTATTCGTTTGTCTTTTCCCCTCCGATAGGTTGAAACCTATCGTTGAAACGTAAAAGTCCTACGGACTGAAGAGTCTGAAAGACTTTCTTCGTCTTAGCGGTGTGTTTTAACACTTCGCTGTATGTTTTGACATTTCTTCGCTCGATTATCATTTGCTATTTCCTCAAATTCATTAATAATTGTATTATCTTTGTGATGTTCTATCTGGTTATTGATATATCTTTTAGTAAATGATAGTTGGTTTTTAGAAACTGTAAATAAACCATAACCCTCCTGCCAATACAAATTGTTTTCTCCCATCAATTCATTATTTACAAAATATGATGAAGATCCTTTGATTAATTTGACTGCTTTTGAAACAGCCATTTTAGGTGGAATATAAAGAAGCATATGAACATGATTTTCCGTACCCCCAATAGCATGCAGATATAGATGATGGGCTTTGCATTTATTACTTATGAAATGATAGATTTGTTTGCGTAAATCCGTATCTAAAAGATAAGGTTCATTATATTGTGTGTGAAAAACTATGTGGTAATAGATTGATTTAAATGATTTACCTGTCATGTTTTTTTCCTTTTCTCTTTTCCCCTCCGATAGGTTGAAACCTATCGTTGAAACGTAAAAGTCCTTCGGACTGATGAGTCTGGAAGGCTTTGTCCGTCTTAGCGGTGTGTTTTAACGCTTCGCTATATTCGTTAGTCTTTTCCCCTCCGATAGGTTGAAACCTATCGTTTAAACACATAAGTCCTTCGGACTGAAAAGTCTGAAAGACTTTCTTCGTCTTAGCGGTGTGATTTAACGCTTCGCTGAGGGATACAATCGCTTTATTTACTAATATAAAGTTGCACATTAAATGTGTCAAGGCCAAATGGCATCCTTTGACTGCTTGTAAATTTCTGTCAATGATACACAATTTCGATTTTGAGGTTTTAGAATATATATGCTTCATGATTGGTATTAGTATTGCGGTGCCAGCCGGTTTGGGTATTATAGCAGGATTTCAGCTCATGATAACGGCATACTTTCATTTCGTCTTCTTTATAAAATGATTCAAAATCCTGTACTTCATCTTTTGGAACATTGATAACATATTGGACTACTTGTTTATACACTTCTGCTATATCACATCTGATTTCCATTTTTTTCTCAAGAGCTATGGATTTATTTTCTAAGTTTTTATACCGTTCATCCAATTTGTCATAATATCTTTGATAAATGCCATTTTCTATTTCTATAAATACTTGATTTAAATATGGCATTCTTTGCATAAAATTAGCTTCAAACAATTCCATAACCTTCTTGAAATCTAAATTTTTCATATTCTCGTTTAATAGCATTTCAACAGGAGTTCTATCAATAGCTTTTTTAAAATATTTTTTTAATAATGGTAGTAACTCGTTCTCACATATACTTCCTGATAATAATTCTCTTACTTCATCTTTCAACAAGTCATTTTGATGATACGGAGAAAATCCAATTTCATCAAAAATCGTTAACCAAGTTGATTCTTTGTTAATGATTCTATTTTCACGATTTACTCTGCCAGCAGTTTGGATTATGGAATAAAATGGTGAAAATTCTCTAAAGCCGCAATCAAAATCCAGATCAACTCCTGCTTCGACAACTTGAGTAGAAATTAAAATTATCTTTTCCTTATTTTTCAATCGATTTGAGATCTTTGTTATGATCTCTTCTCGATTTTTGGGGATGAAGTGGGAACTTAATAAAAAAACTTCATTTTCACAGTAATCATTTCTAATATATTCAAACAAATGAGAAGCTACTTTCTTAGAATTAACGACTGCTAAAACCGCTTTGTTATTGTTGAATTGATTTTCTATTGCTTTGATCAATTTCTCTTCTGAATCGATTGTATCATTATAGCGAAGCACATATCGATTATTGAAATCTTGAAAGAAATATTTATTATCCAACAATTCAGCAACAAGACTTGGATCAACAAATTGCTTAATTTCTGGTATTGTTGCGGACATTAAAATAAAATCTATGTTTAATTCATTTGATAGAAACGAAATTGTATTTGAAAAATCCTTAAGTAAAACTCTTGGGATAGCCTGAATTTCATCCATAATGACTACAGAATCTCTCAAAGTCCAGAATTTGACCAAATCACGATTTCTGTTCGAGTAGAATAAGTTTAATATTTGGTTAAAAGTTGTGATTATTACATTATCATCAGACCAGGATTTTGTTAAAAAGGAATCTTTTTGCTTATTGTATTCCTGTTCGGATATTTCTTCATCTCTTTCTTCATCATTTTTTGATTTTGTTTTTGCCAAATGATGGTATTTTAAAAGAATATCGCTTCCAAATATTTTAGAATATTCAATAAAAGTCTGATCTATAATTGATGTCATAGGTAGAGCTGTGATTATCCGCTTCTTATCTTTTTGTTTAGCAATTTCCAAAGCAAGATGAAGTGCAGCAAATGTTTTGCCAATTCCAGTTGGCGCCTCAATAATAAAAATGCTTTTATCCTTATTTATGGAAAAATTATTTAGAATATCTTTTCGTGCAGAATTCCTAACAGACGACAAATCATTTGATTTTTGAGATAGATGAGATTCTAACTTATTAATGTAATATGGCGTATTAATTAAATCAATTTCCTGATATTGTTGTTTAAAAATCGCTTCATATTTGTCAGCGAAAATCAGTTTTGAGTAAGCTTCTTTAATTTGATAATAAGATTTGATTCCGCTTAAATCCTTTTCATCCACAAAATTCTCATTTGAATCAAAATATTCACAGCACTCTTCTATATCAATTCCCTCGTCTGAATCAATTATACTTATTACTTGGTTAATTTTTTCTGATAAATTATTGTTTTCATTGATCAGGTAATCTTTATCATTAAATTCTTCTGCTAATGCGTTAACATTTTCAAGATTCCCATGATGTCTTAATACACTAAGAAACACAGGAAAGGAATGTTTATCCAGAAGGTAATTGCTTTTAGACAAAAATATCAAAGCACCAATTATTGCATGTGTTGTTTTCTTTGTATTTGGGTGTGATGGATTGATGTAAGTTTGAAACTCATCGCATAATTTGCCTAAATCGTGATATAGAGCTGCAATTTTATGCTTTTTGTCAGCAAAAGAATTGGCAATATTATTAATGTGTTCCTGATAAGGATAATTAGGATGCGATAGATATTTCTTATCTAAATTAGATAAATTCACAATTATATTCACCTGCTGAAGTTTTTACCCATACACCATTAACAAGAGTGTTAAAGGAAATGAAATCATCACATATTATAATTTTTTTGTAGTCACGATATTTTCTTCCTTCGATTGTTTTTGTAGCAGAATAAACCGTTGTATACTTTCGGTTGGGTTCGAACTTTATTCTATCCTGAAACTGGGTAAAAGAGTCAATTCGTGATAAAGGTTTTTTGTTATAATCTTGGCAATCGACAAATTGGTAATTTGCAGCAAATTCAGAATTACCCATGTATAATGCAAATCCTGTTCGGTGTGCTTTTAAACGATTAACAGCTTCTTCTTCAAACCCAAAATCTTTGATGAAAACCAGATAACTTGGCTTGATAAGAAGTTCTCTTCGAATTGGTTTAGGTTTTGGCATTTTTGACATTATTATTTCATTGTAATTCTCTAATGCTTTTTGAAAGTCTTCCTGCTTAACATCCAATTTTTCATCATTTTCCAAATCAGTATCATTAAAATCTTCAAAGAAATCCTTTGTTTGAGTTTTTCTAATACTACTCATATGTTCTTCTAACATTATTGATTTCTTTAGGACTTTTCTCAAACCTTCGTGTTTTAGATGAGATTTTGCTGTGTAATCCTCGATATAGTTCTGCGAAAAACTTTTTTTACGAATTGGATTTAGTAATACCAAACTATATCCAAAATCAAAATAATCAGGATTTTCAAAATATTCATTATAATCCATTCCCAATATAGCAGCAAGCATACCGCCGATGGTTGTTTTCGGCGGTATGCTCAAAGTTATATTTTGAGTAATCGTAATTGGGTCACGGAATGCACCAAAATGACTCCATAACTTAAATGCAAACATAATTTACTCCATTATTTTATTTTCTTCAACAAAACTAACTTTTTTTATCGCAGCTAGTTCTTCTTTGTATTTTGCCAAACTATCATCTAATACAATTTGCAATTCATCAATCTTATCGGTTGCTTTGTTCAATGAAGTAATGAGGTTCGAAAAGTCAAATTCAACTTCGTTAATCTGACGAATAGACTTTGAATCTGGGTTTTTCAATGTGACTAATTCATCAAGTAATCCGACAAAATATTGGCTATTTTCTTTGTATATAACCCGCAGTAGCAATCGAGGTTTTTGACCTTCTTTACTTCTGGTATTTAGGAATTTTGTTCCCATCCACAATGAATCAAGCATGGTTTTTACATCTACTTCACTCGTATTTGCTTTTTCTGCCTGCATTCGATTTACCGTTCCATACATACCAAATATTCCGTATGGTATGTAGTTATCGGCACGGAAAGTTTTAGTGAACTTCGCCCCACCATCTTTATCTTTAGTAGCAAATGCTCCTGTTCCGCTCTTTAAAACAGTTTCAGTTTGATTCAATGACTTTGTCCAAGAAAATTGAACGGTTCCAACAAGCTGTATATTGCTTTTTGGCGCTACTCCGCCAAATAGGCGATTATCAATACACTTTAGAAAAACAGGCAAATCATCAGTTCCTTCGTTTGAATCCTTTATTTGCTGAAATCGTGATTCTGCTGTCAGTCCTTTACTAACAATTTCCTCATTGTTTATAAAGATCATTTCATTCTTGCGATATTGCAAATCATCACGAATTGTTCGTTTGATCCTTACATCACTTACGATAGCTTTTTCATCTACTTCATCAAATCGTGGTGCATTATCTGCACTCATATCACCGTTGGGATTACACATTTTTGCATCCCAGATAAAAAGCAGTTCACTTTGTTTTGCTAAATCAGACATTTTCGTCCTCCTTTATTTCATTATTTTTTTCACTTTTATACGTTTCTTTGAATTTTTTGTAATCATCGAACCCAGCAACGAAGGCATAAGATATTTTGGCACTCGACATTCCAGATGATGCAGTAACAGGTACTTCGTGTGCTAATTTTCTTACTTCATTTCTGATGTTCAATTGAAGTTTTTGCTCAAACCGATATGCCATTTCAAAAATCCTGTCTAAATTGCGATAATTGATTATCTGATTTGATAGCCAATTCTTGAATGTTGTATTTTTTTCACTTACTTTCGAAAACCATGAACCATCGATAACCGCTTTAGCATATGCGCCGATGTAATATGCTTTCATGATGGGCGGTGTCTTAAAAAAATCAACTTGTTCTTGAGATTGTCTTTCTATCAAGAACTCTTCAAATGAATGTTTCTTTTCTTCCTTCATTTAATCCTCCTGAATTTTATTTAAACTCTTTAAAAAATTAACAATGTTATCTTCATCTTTCATAAAACTACCCGGGTATTGAATCCATTCCTGAAAACCTTCTTTTGTAATACGTTTCTTTTTATCATAGCCATGATAACGATTATACTCAAACCTTTGGAGTAAGTCTGAATGTTTGATTTTCATATCTGACAATAATAATTTTGCTAAAAATATACGTTCAGATATAATATTATTCTTTAACTCTGCACTTTTTTCTTTGTAGATAGATTTACTTGGCACAACCAGGCATTCAAGTTCATTTCTATGAAAATAATCTTGCAAATATGTTTTATCTCTATCTTTCGCACCTAGTTTTACTAAATCTTTTACCTTAAATTTATTCATAGCCGAAACAACCTGATTCATTCGACTTGGTATAACATCCTCGAGTGAACCAGTGATTTCAAATGATAGATTCGTTCTATTGATATTCAAAAATAGATAATCTAAAGTTACCATATTTTGAAATCTATCCAAAGTCTGAACCTGTTCGTTTAGCTCAGTTATCATACCTAATTCAATTTTACTAATCTCATTGTTAATTTTTTCTAATTCCGTTCTAGCTCTAATCGAGTCTTTCATTTTCTTTTGTAATTTTTCAATTTCTCTATTAATTTTCTTTTCTTGCTGCTTCAATGAATCTAAAATTGATTTTTTGGAACTTAATTTTTTATTAGCTTTCACAAACCTTCTCAAAACTATTTTTAGAATTTCTTCATCATCATTCAGAATGTTTGGAATTACGACGTATTGTAATCCTTTGTAATAAAACACCAAATTATCTAATATAAACATCCAAGCATATTTAATATTTCGTGCACTTTCTTTAGATAAAGGAAGATTATCATCGAGTCGATAATTCAATGAATCATGATATTGATCATAAGAAAAAACTTTAAAATCAGTTTTATAACCGATTTCGGTTTCTTTATTAGTAAATATATCAATGCCGATTTGAGTACTTGTGTCAGTAAATGGATTTTTATAATAATTTCCCCACACTTCAGGCATTAATTCATAAAAAGTTTTACCATTTATTGAGAGCCAGATTATGTAATCTCCTTTAATATATTCACTGATTTTTATATCTTTGCAACAATTATCTAAATTTTCTATAATCAATTCAATCTTTCTTTTGTAATTATTATTGCAGTAGTATTGAGTTGAATATTTAAGAGTATTTTTGATATTTTTTATGCCCTTTAATGGTTTATCCTTTTGTATTGCAATATTAGGGTAAAGATAATAGGCGTTACTCGTCCCACCAATTTTTTTTGTCAGGAAAAATTTATCTTTTGGAATTGAATCTCTTTTTAATGAAACTTTTTGGATTGAATCATTCTTAAAAGTAAAATCAATATTTAAGAAATTTGGTTCAACTCCCTCTTTAAAGCCAGTATCAACTCTTATAGATTTTTCAATATCTTCTTTTGTAAGAACACTTCCTATTTTCCATAATTTATAAGCCAAACTCACCTCTCACCTCCATCTATTTTTTCTTTTAAAACAAATACACCGATCCCAAACATCGCCTCAATCGCAATTGCTGGAAACATTTGGGGCACGTTTTGGAATGTCCCATTCGATGTTAACGCACACATTCCACCACCCCAAAACCTCTGGCGCTTTGTTTTCCCAATCCCATAAATTCTGGTATGTGAAAATTGGTGGTAAAATCTCCTGTAAAACAGAGCATTTTCTGGTTTTTGAAATTCACTTTCTTCGGTTTGAAATAACCTTCTACCTTCACTTTTTCGATATCCTCTATCCAATAATCGAAACCTTTGGACAGACTTTTTAAGTTCTCTCTGAGCAGATGTTTCAAAAAGCCTTGCTGTGCAAACTTATTCAACGAGTTATATTTTTCATAGTTTTCTTCTTTGAGCGCCATCCAAGGAGATAGAAATCTATAGTTGATAAAATCGTGCGCTATGCCGATCTCGCATGAGTTTACCATTATTTCTTTTTCATGAAGGTGGTAAATTCTACCGTCGATGATCAGGTCATCAAGTTCAAAGAAGAGCTTCTTCAAGATTTCTATCCCATTATGAATGCCAATAAGAGCTGGATGTTTGTTTATTATTCTATATTGGATTTTAGGAAATTGATATAAAAAATTACCGCCGGGCAGATGATTGTGAAATTCGGTATGCTGAGGGTATTTTTTTGAGAAATATCCACGTAATTTCGGGATATCAGAGGGTTGCAAGAATACATCGGTAAAAACCACTTTGAATATTTTTACTTCCATCTTACCATCCTTATCTATTTAGATTATATCGTTTTGAATCATCCCAAAAAATCGCTTATTCGATATATAAGCCTTCTATCCGGTGGTAGATCGCTACATGGATCTGGTACTGATAGTCGAAAGGAGTGAAAATTCCTTTGCCGTTTTCTGCCTTTTTTTTTCAGTCTCATATTTATAGTATCCACCCTTTTTCTTATATTTACCAAAAAGGTAGTATATGAATACTAAGATTGGTAAATCCTGATTTTTAGTCAAACACTTTTTTCAAAAAAAATAGTCATCCAAGTTCTGAATCAACAAGAGACTCATTATAATTACGATTGAAGCTACTGAAAAAATTGTCTGTAATTATCAGCAAGTAAATCACGGTTGCAACTAGTACCATTATCACCATGCTGTCTTTCATATCCTAGTTATTGCGGATGATGGAATTATCCCGATTGTTTCGAAGTGTGACAATATTGTTGTTTATGAGATTTCTCCACTCGCTACGCTCGCTCCATTCTTCGCCGGGCTTCGAATGGTAGGCGAAATGACGGTTTTTGCCATTCTGGCATACTCCTAAACCCTCAACCCTAAACTGCATTAACCATTATACATTAACCATTATACATTATTCATTCTCACAAGTTTTCTCTACTTACTGCCTACTGCTTACTGCCTAATTTATCCTCATCTGCATTTGCATAGTTTGGGGTCTTTGTACCGGTTCTGTGAGTGAGATGATATCTCCTTCCTCCACACCCTCGATAACTTCTACATTCTGGAAGTCATTAATGCCGGTTCTGATCGGCACAGCAGCGCTGATAGAATCGTACTCCACTTTATAGACGATATCTTGTTCATTTTCATCTCTGAAGATACTTCTGATTGGAACGACCACGATATCTTCTTTTTCTTCGCCGATTATGGTAATATTAGCTGTCATACCCGGTCTCAATTTCTCATCTACATCAGTAATTTCAATTTCCAGAGGGAAAACTTTCACATTGTTATGTGTAACAGCCATAGCCGATATTCTTCTTATTTCGCCGTTATATCTTTGATGCGGATAGGCATCCACATTGATACATACTCGTTGATCTTCGGAAACTTTGGAGATATCCACTTCGTTTATCCGCGTTCGGACTACCATTCTATCCAGATCAGCCAATCTAACTACGATAGTACCTTCGGAGAAGGAACCTGTGGATGCGATCACCATTTCACCTTCCTCCACAGCTTTTCTGATAACGGTTCCCGAAGCCGGAGAGATAAGGCGTGATACATTCCCTTCCATCTCTATCTCTTGGATCAGTTCATATTGCATCAGAGCAGACTCTCTGTTCAAATTTGCTTCCAGCAGATTATCTTCATAAGTACGCAATTCCCTTTGAGAGATGAAGTTATCCTCATAGAGTTTTTTCTTATCCTCATAATCTTTTCTGGCATTTCTCAATCTGATCTCTGCCATTTGCAGATTATTGTTTATCCTGGTGATCATTTCCGCTTGATTATAATCCGGTTCGATTTCGGCTATCACATCACCCTGATTCACATGGTCGCCTTCATCTACATGCAGTTTGACCACTTTACCACTAATTTTTGTCTTGATCTCCACTTCTCTGATCGGTTCGATCTCGCCGGTCTCTTCCATCCGCACAGTGATAGAACCTCTGCCAACTTCGTGTGTTCTAAAAGCTTGAGTTTGTTGCTGTTCGTCCGGTTTTCGTGATACTAAAGCAATGATGCCGATAACCACGACTATCACCGCGATAATGATAATGAACTTTTTCATATTTTTACCTCGTCTATTTATATTCTTTTGCTTCGTATGATATTGTTAATTTTTCTCCATCACGGATGAGTGTAAGCAAGATTGTATCTCCCACTTTCATGTCTGTAACAGCCAACTCGGCATCTTCTGTATTTCTGATCTTATTATTATTGATCTCGGTGATCACATCACCGCGTTGCAAACCCGCTTCTGCTGCCGGACTACCCCGCTCTACGGAGGCAACCATCACACCATCTTCCGAATCAAGATCGAGATAACTCATCAGCATCGGATTCAGATCTTGGACTCGGAATCCGAACCAAACTCTACGAACTTCTCCGAAGCGAATCAATTCGGAGGCTATCCTTTTGGCTCTGTTTATCGGGATTGCAAATCCCAAGCCGATGTTTCCACCTGTCTCGGTAAAGATAAAAGTGTTTATCCCAATCACTTCGCCGAAGATATTTACCAATGGACCACCACTATTACCTTGATTAATAGCTGCATCAGTTTGGATCATACGCCGATATATCCTACCGTCTCGTTCTTGGCTGAAATCGCGGTTCAAGGCAGAGATCACTCCCACAGACACACTCGGTTTACTGTCTTTCATCAGATAAGCATAGGGATTGCCGAGCGCAATAGACCATTCACCGATGATCAGATCGTCCGAATCTCCCAGTACCGCTGTAGGTAGTTCATCGCTCGATATCTTCAGAATAGCCAGATCATGCACATTGTCATAGCCGATCAATTCTGCTTCGAATTGTCGCTCATCTTCAAGTAATATTTTGATTTCCGTAGCATCTTCCACCACATGGGCATTGGTCATTATGTAGCCGTCGTCGGAGAAAATCATGCCGGAACCGATACTACGCACCTGATAGGGCGTCTCGTCGAAAAAACCGAAAAACGGATTGAATATTCTCCGTCTGACCTGTGTTTTGATCACATTCACACTCACAACCGCCGGTTGAACTTTTTCCACCGCATCGGTAATCGCATTTCTTCTGGAGATCAGCAGCTCTTGAAGCTCGGATTGCTTTTCCTGCTGCGGATCTTGAGGTGGCTTTCCCGGTGTTTTCTCTTCTCTGATGATCGGTTCTTGGATCAGAACATCCGGTACTTCACGCTCTTTATCGTAGTATTTGTTGAACAGCATGATGCCGACAATAATCAAAGCTATGATGAAGAATACATCTATGCGTCTCATATTTCTCCTACCATTGTTGTAATATGTTTTTGGACAAGAGCAGGTTCAGTTCTTCTTGTTTTCTTATCAGTTCCCAATAGCGATTATTCTGAGCAAGTTGAGCATTCTGCAGATCGAGTTTGGCTCTATCCAGTTCTATCAGACTGATGATCCCTCTTTCATATTGCTCCTCAGCCATATCATAACTTCGCTCTGCCAGTTGCAGTTTTTTGGAGACTATATCCAATGCTTTGTGCATAGTTTGGAGATCATCTACCAAGTTGGAGTAGTTGTTTTTTAGATTCAATTCCTGTTCGGTAAAGTTTATCTTTTGGATCTTCAGATTTCGATTGGTTCGATGATAAGCTTCCCGCTTCTCGAAAAAACTAAACAGCGGATAGGAAATATTCAAGGAGAAAGTGTATGACCGATCATAATCGCTGAAATGATATAGTTCATCACTCACACCATCATCCATATTATAAGACACTCCGAAAGAGAGAGAGGGGTATCTATCCCATTTCTGTCTGATTCGCGAAAGCTCCATTTTCTGCAGATCGTTTTTCATTGCTTTCAAATTCAGGTTTTCCTGAAATTCAATCTCCTCCGGTTCTACCAGTTCTATTTCAGGTTCTTGGAATGGTAAGCCCTCATCATCCAGATTCAGATAATTAAAAAGATCTTTGCGCAATACTACGAGCCGGTTTTCTGCCTCCAAAAGCGATATCTCATTATCGAGCATAGTGATCTCGCTCTGTTGCAATTCCAATAGCGATTTTTCGCCGGAGTTATATTGGATCTCTATCTGCTGATAAATATTTTGTTGCAGCTGATAATTTTGCTGCAAGATTTCTACTCTTTTCTGCATTTCCAAGATAGATACGAATTGGGAGACTATATTGAACGCAACTGTCTTTATCCTATCTACTTGAGTATAGTCAAAACTCTCTTTATCCAAATGCGCGTGACGGATATTATAATAGGTCGGATCATTGAAAGAGATCGATTTGCTCAGTGACATACTGGTGGATGGAGACCAACCGGTTGTTTGTGTCAGCATCTTTATATCATCGTCATTATCAAATGTCCCATAGCGGGAGTGGGTTTTGGAGTCGCTGTAGAGAATGTTCATAGATGGTAAAAGCTCCAGATAGCTGCTGCGCAGCTGAGAGCCGATATTTTGCTCTTGGTATGCATCTTTTTGCATCTCGAACGAATTAGTCAATCCATGTTCTATCAGATCTTCCAATTCATAATATTCATCTGCATCCACACCGTTCAACGGTAGGATGAGCATCGTTAGGCACACAATTAACATAATCCTCATCATAAATACCTCACTGTATTATTAAATATATTATCATATTAAACAGACCAATCAAAAAACAAAACACCAGTACAATTAGCAAGAAAAATTTGTGTATATATTTTAGATAGAAATCTCGTATGATATTTACATCGATCTTTTCTTCTACCAGATCTATATAACTTTCTATGTTGTATCGGTTAATCATATAAGGCAGAAACCGGCGAAAGAACTGTTTTACCATTTCATAGATAAACAACGAAATACTGTGGCGAATAGTTTCTATCATACTCCTCGGCAGATATCTAATCTTCTCCAAAAACCGACAGCCATGCCATATACGCTCATATACTCTGGTTTCTATAGCAGAGATCTTGTTCTCTTTTTGCTCATGTTCACAATCATAGATAAAATCACGCAAAAGTGTATGCAATTTGTTTATCAACCATCTTTTTTTTCTATAAACAAAGCCGGGGGTAAGAAATATCTTCTTACCAAAGATAAACTTTTCCCGATCCGGGTAGAAGAGCAAAAGCTTGATCACCTGGATCAGGGCAAATCCTGATGCCATATTGATCAACAAGAAGAGCAGAGATTTCAAAAAAACCATTTAGATCTTGCCGGCATTGTATAAGGAGACAAAGTGATCATAGGATCGGTCGTAGGTTTTTTCGGCATCAGCCGGAAAGAAACAGGCGGGCAATTGTCTACTCTTCCTGTGATAGTGCAAGCATTCGCAGCAATTACCTTTTCTACTGCATGGATAAGTGCAGTTACATAGTTTCAGATTTTTCTTTAGTGCTTCACATTTCATGTTAACACTCCTTTCCTTATTCTTTTTTTCTTTGTCTAGTATTTATGTAAAGTTTTCTTTTAGCCAGCCCAATGCATACTGCATATCTTGGGGAAGATCGGCACTCACATCAACAATCTCGCCGCTATGAGGATGAGTAAATCGGAGTCTGTATGCGTGAAGTGCCTGCCTCTGCAGATGATTTTTCAATAAGGCTTTTAGTTTTCTATGCATCTGGACCGGGATCATATTCTTGATCTGTTTTACCGAAGCATAGGTTTCATCACCCAATACAGGGCAGTTCAGATGAGCACAATGCAACCGGATTTGATGCGTCCTGCCGGTGAGTAATTTGACCTCGACATAGGAAAAATAATGAAAATGCTGCAAAACGCTGTATTCAGAGACTGCTTTTTTCCCATGTTTTGCTACGGTCATCTTCGTTCTGTCTCGCTTGCTTCTGGCGATATTGGTCTCTATAACACCTTTATCTTGTGGAGGTGAATTCACCAGAATCGTTCTGTACCATTTATCAATCTCGCGGTCCTGAAATATCTGTGAGAGCAAACTCTGTGTCTTATCGTTCTTAGCTACTATAATGAGCCCTGAGGTATCTTTGTCCAATCTGTGTACGATGCCGGGGCGGTCACTCTCGTAACCATGGGATAATTGAGAGAAATGGTAGAGAAGAGCATTCACCAGCGTGCCGCTATAATTCCCCGGTGCCGGATGCACGGTAAGTCCCGCCGGTTTGTTAACAATAGCCAGATCGGCATCTTCGTAGCAAATATCCAGATCCATAGGCTCTGACGAAAGCTCCTTAGTTTCAGATGGGGGTATGTGAACTTCAATTTCATCACCTTTTTTCAGCGAATGGCTTTTTTTGACGGTCTCCGAATTGACCAATATCTGCCCGTTTTCGATAAGCTTCTCGATAAATGATCGAGAGTAAAGTTCCTCTTTTTGCAAAGATCGGAGATATTTATCCAATCTGAGCTGATTTTCTTCGCTATAATTAAATTTGAAACTACTCATCCTTAGATTTCGTTTTATCTTCCTGGCTTTTAGTTTTCTCTTCCTGAGTTTTAGTTTTCTCTTCCAATGCTTTCTCTTTCTGCTTTTGCAATTCTACAACTTTTGCTTTTAGGTTTTCAAAAGAGACTACCGCACCTTTCGGTTCGCCACTCAGTCCGCGCACGATTGCGCTATTCATCGTCACATGCCATTTCAGCGAAGCCGAATAGAATTTTTTTGTCGGCTTTTTACTCTTACTATTGAGAATACTGAGGCAGTAATCTTTGATATGTTTCTCTATCTCAGGTGGGAAGTTTGAATCTATGATATTCGCTTTTTCACTCAGAGAGGGATAATGCTCGCTCACCGGATCGTTCAGATAGATGATATTACCATTAATATCTAAGATGATGAATCCGTCAGCCGTTAGCTTTAGAAGTGCCAGTATCCGATTATGATGCTCGATTATCTTATCCTTTTTCAAATTATCGAATTTGAGTACCGACTCCAGAGCAGATTGGATAGATTCTATCACTTCATAAAACTCTCTATCCGTATTGGTTTTCAGATTTGCCTCGTCAATGTCTATACTGTAAACTCCCAGCGTTATATCCTTGAGGATCTGGTGAATATCGGAAAATGCTTTGCGGAGGAACACAGGTATATAAAAGAAGAGAATAATTACCAGTACAAATTGCAGAAAGAATGTGATAAAGATTGTATTGATGATATCCATCTTTGCCCGTTCCATATTTTCGGCATAATCGACAATCTGAAGGATGATAAAGCCTTGGATAAGGCTGATGAGAAACAGTAGTATGATTATAAACCTGATTTTGGCAGTAAAACTCTTTTTCATAATTAATCCTCCTTGCTAGTGCTTTTGATCAATTGTTTGATCTTGGTTTCCGGACCGATGAGCACCAATACATCGCCTTTGTTTACCGTATCGTTTGCACCGGGCAGATCGTTTATCTTTTTCTCTATGATGCTATCCCCTTCTTCGGTCACACTTTCTTCTTCATATTTGATAGCAACGATATTTACTCCACGCTCGGACGGCAGCGCCAATTCTTGTAGCGTTTTACCCACCCAGTTTTCGGGAGCTATCATCTCTACCACACTATGACCGGTGGCAAGTTTGAAATACTGCAGCACCGTTCTGGACATAAGTGTATTCGCTAATTGCACTCCCATGTGCTCTTCGGGAAAAATGATCTTTTGGATGCCGATAAGTTCCAGAATTCGAGCGTGAATCTTACTATCGACTTTGGCATAAATATTGGTAACTCCTATTTTTTTTAGAATGGCACTGGTGAGCACACTTACTTCGATATTGTTGCCGATTGCCAATATCACGGCATCCACATCTTGAATACCTTGGTTTTTGAGTCCTTTCTCGTTCGTGCTATTCATCTGTACAGGGTTAGATACCTTATCCCGCACCTCTTCGATCAACTCGGGATCATTATCTATTGCGATTACCTCAGCGCCGTTTTCGTACAAGGTAGTCGCTACTGTCATCCCGAATTTTCCCAATCCTATTACTGCATATTTTGCCATATAAACTCCTTTGTAATGTTTAGCCTATAGCTACCTTTTCTTCCACATATTGGAAGATAGTTTTAGATTTTGCCGTAGTAAGAGCAAAGATCAAGGTAAGCGGTCCCACCCTTCCAAAATACATCAACATGACGATGATGAGTTGTCCCATATTACTCAAACTGGCAGTAATGCCGCGCGACAACCCGACTGTACCGAAAGCGGAGATCGCTTCGAAGACTACATCCTCAAAATCAAACGGCTCTATCAACAACAATAAAAAAATCATAACTGTTAGTAATATTAATGATAAAGCAATCAAAGCCAAAACACTTTTTATGATATCTATCGAAATTTTCCGTTTGAATGCATTTACATCTTTGTTACCGCGCATAAGTGAAAATACGGATATTAAAATGATAAAAAAAGCGGTTGTTTTGATACCTCCACCGGTTGATCCGGGCGAAGCACCGATATACATCAATATCATGGTGAAAAATACTGAAGCTTGCGATAGACCGGAAGTATCGATCGTATTGAATCCCGCCGTTCTGCTGGTTACAGACTGGAAAGCAGATGCCAAGACGCGCTCCAGTAAGTTCATATCCTTCATCTCATTATTGTACTCCGCACCGAAAAAAGCTATGAAACCGACCAGTAGCAATAGCAATGTAGCTAACAACACTATTTTACTATGCAAACATAATGTTTTTGGTCTGAATCTTTTGAGAATATTATTCTGCAGATCGACCAACACAGGGAAACCGATTCCTCCTGCAATTATCAATGTCATCATCACAAGATTGATATTGATATGAGACACATAGTTTACAAAACTCTCGCTATACAAGCTGAATCCGGCATTACAAAAAGAGGATACCGAATGGAATACCGCATGATACACAGCCTCACCCATAGTAGGAAGATGTTCTCTTAATGAAAAAAACAGAATTGCAGCACCGACAGCTTCTATCATAAAAGTGAATAGAACGATACTCTTTACCAGTCCGGTTAGATCTCCTATCTGAGTCTGACCGACTACTGACTGCATAATATTCCATTTACGAAGTGATAATCTTTGATTTAACATTAGTGCAAAAGAGGTTGATATGGTCATTATTCCCAAACCACCGATCTGAATGAGAAACAAGATGACTACTTGTCCGAAAACAGTAAAATGAGTACCCGTATCATAAACTATCAGACCGGTAACACAAGTAGCAGAGGTCGAAGTGAAGAGTGCACCTAATAGGCTAGTAACTTTACCTTCCACCGTAGATATTGGCAGCATCAAAAAAAGTGTGCCGATAAAAATTGCCACCAGAAAACTTAACAGAACGATAACCGGCGGATTGTGCGAGATCTTGTACCAAGCGCTATCTTCGAAATTTTTCATTGCCATTGCTCTGATGAAGTAATAGGTTTGTCTTCCGAGCAGATAGAACAAAAATACTCGGGCAGAATCTTTTACTGTGATAGCAATCACCAGGAAAAATACATCGGGTACCAGATTGATGAACTTCTTCTCGGTAGATATATAATCGAATATTCTCGTCAGCAGATAGGCAGTGAAGACACCGATTACAGTCCATAAATAGATAAACATTTCCGGCTTCAATAACCAGCTCGGATAGATTATCAATATCACGAAATTGCAAATGGCAATGATATTGATAATACTAAGCAGAATATTCGGTTTATTTTGTGTTGGCATTTTTGCTATTTTACTTGGAGATACTCGACGATCTTTTCGTGAATTGATTGCGGAGTATCATCCGCATCGATTTCATATACCGGCATTTTCGATTTTATCAGCTCGATGACCGGCTTGGTTTCCTGATAGTACTTTTCCAACCTTTTCTTAATTGCCTGTGGCTTATCATCTTTTCTTTGCACCAGCTCTCCCCCGCATTGATCACAAATCCCCTCTTTTTTGGGCTTTTTCATCAACAAGTTAAAATCGGATTTGCAGTTTTTGCATATTCGCCGGGCGGAAATACGTTGAACCGCTTTCTCTTCATCCAGTTTTAGTTTTATCACTTTATCGATAGAATAGTTCTCCAACAAATAATGCCCCTGATGTACATTGCGTGGGAATCCGTCTAAAATAAATCCGTCTGAATTACACTGTAATACTTCTTTTAGCAACATAAATACCAGATCATCCGGCACAAAATTTCCATCGTGAATATACTTCTGTGCTATCTCACCCAACTCTGTCTCTTCTTCGATGTGATGTCTGAACACTTCTCCGATATTAACATGTGTCCAACTAAACCTCTTGCTCAGAAGCTGAGCCTGAGTTCCCTTACCACTTCCCTGAATACCGAACAATATAATATGCATTACCATCCTCACATTTTTTTTATGGTAGTAAAATTATTTTCGAATAATTTAGACGTCAAGCTTTACATTCGATTCAAGTATGTTAGGATAAATAAATCTATCTTATTATAGCCCAATATTGAGGGGATATTTTCTGGAACATTCCACACATTGATCTGCATAAAAGTAATGATTATACGGTATTCAATGCTCATTTAACAGATAAAAAGTGTTGACCGCAAAACAGCATCTCATGAATCTAACTCACATGAAAAAAATAATTGTAACCGGAGCGAATGGATTTGTCGGCAGCAGCCTGGCAAAATACCTGATCTCTTTGGGGTATGAAGTAACACCCTTGGTCAGGTATAGTTCCTCGCTAGATCTATTATCTGATGTAAAAGCCTACAAAATAGACTATAGTGATGATAAACAACTAGCTGAGATTATGAACAATCACGAGATCATCATTCATTGCGCCGCACTTACCAGAGCTAAGAAATGGGATCCGTTTCGGAAGATTAATATTAGTTTGACCGATAGATTAGTTCAATTCAGTAATCAATCCTCTACTATGAAGCAATTCATTTTTTTGAGCAGTCAGGCAGCTTCGGGTTGCTGCAAAAGCATGGAGGGCAGATCGGAAGAAGATATATGCCAACCGATCACAATGTATGGTAAAAGCAAATTGGTAGCAGAACATTCGATAACGACCAATTCCGAGAAGAGATGGACTATCGTTCGTCCCGTATCTGTCTATGGACCGGGCGACAAGGACTTTCTTCTGTTTTTTAAAATGATAGAAAGAGGAATAGCTCCATTAATAGGATCCAAAAAGCGCTATATCCAACTGATCTATATAGATGATCTGGTTAGACTGATCGAAAAATGTATCGCCAATAAAAAAGCTTATGATCAGGTGATATTTGCCACACATCCCGCCATCCTTAGCTACGACCAATTTATCGAGGCACTTAAAGAAGCTATCGGTAAAAAAGTGAGGATTATCAAAGTACCGGAATTTATTGTTAAAGTTGCTGCTATAGGCTCTGAGATTCTATCTGTTTTTTCGGATAAACCGAATGTGTTGAATCGTGAAAAAACCAGGGAAATGCTGCAAGAATTTTGGATAGTGAAATCGGAAAAAATGAGCTCTTCACTCGATTTTACTCCTGATACTGATATCGTTCAAACACTTTCTCATACATATGAATGGTATAAAAAAGTGGGTTGGTTATGAAGCTGATACTCATACTTCTCTTCTCACTCTATTCCGTCTTGTGCTTTGCCCAAATGCCGCCTGATAATCAGGAACCTTCCGAGATAATGGAATATACCGAAGAAGATGGCATTACTCGTGAAGAACTGATCGAGAGGGTTTATAAACAAATCGACACTCTGAAAACCGCTCACGATTTTCTCCACATCTTCCCTACCGGTCTGTATATGCAAAACTACCATCTTACCGCACCGGATTTTACCAATATGTGGATCAAGAGAAATTACTTCACCATCTTACCATTCAAAACCCATTGGTATCATACTCTGCAAAATAGTTTCCCCTTTTATAACATAGATCAACGACAACATACCCTTTTTCTACATCAGCCCCTATATGATTCCCCAGTCACAGTATCCCACACCGATATGGGATTGGGTGAATGGGAGATGAACTACGGTCTCTTATCTCTGCAAAAAGGAAATATATTTGGAGTTAATAATCTGCATGCTCGTTTTGATTACTTAGGTCAAGACGGATTTTGGCATAGCGAATTTGAAAAAACGAGAAATACTCATATCCACCTATGGTATGACCTACCTGAAGGAAGAACACATTTTTATTTAGCTTCACTCGATCAGCAGCTTCCCGGTCATAAACTTACAGATGGCAGGGAGGGAGCTCACTCCGAAAGGCTAACAGATTTGTCGTTGATCTACGAAATAGAAAATTTTGCCCTCGGAAGCCGGTATGAGAAATATCACATAGCAGGAGATGAGCGGGTAATGTATCAATATTTCAGCAACTATAAGCTGAGGAGCGATATCCATGACCTCGGTTTCACATTCGAATACTTTGACACCGATGAGAATTCCAAAGAGACTTTTACCATAGCTTCAATGGATCATCAGAGCCGCTGGGCAGATCTATCTTTTGCCAATACATCTTTTTACCGCGATAATGAGCATTATCAGCATACCAGCCGAGTTGATCGGAAGCTCTCGGACCTTTTTGGTATCGCCGGTGAATATCGCACTTCCAGTCACATGTATGATACCTCCAAATTGGGTATCACAGTTGCTTCCCAACCGCTTGAACTAGAAATGCTGGCAGCTTTTTATGATAACGAATATCCGGGGTTCTCTCTACTTTCCTCTTTGAATATCGGCTACAAAAGAGCAGCTTTAAGGATCAATAATTGGATGGAATACATCTCCAGCGAAGATGAGCTGGATATTTTTCTGCGTGGTTATCCCGAGTGGCAATGGCATGGCAATCTGGATCTCAGATTCGATATGAAACATGATAATGCTATCAGAGTAGGACTGAAAAATCAATTCCTTTCGGAATACAAAGATTTGGACTCCTCTCTGACTATCGATTTCTATCTTGCCTTTGAGATCACTAAACTCTTCGAGATCAAAGGAGAAGCAGTAAATATCACCAATAGCGATAACATCTTCTCACATCCGCTTCCGGAGAGATATTATAAAGCCTCTATGCGTTGGTACTTTATAAACTAATATTTGAAGATACTGCCACCGATGAATTCTCTGAGGATAGAGTTATTGGGCACCAGATCATCCTGAATATGCATAAAATGATCCAAAAGCTGCAACAGACGACGAGCTTCGGTATAGTATGGACTTTGCGGCATTATGCTTTCCAGTAGTGGAGTGATATATTTCTTCAGCACCCAGGGTTCGTATGTGAGGACACTATTAAACATAAAATCGGCATTTTCCTGAAACGGAAAGATGTTTTTATCTTCACCTTCTCGCACCGAATTCCATATCTCCAATGTCTGCTCCGCATTATAGCCTCTGAAATTATGATCTCTGATTAAGCGCCTCAGTTTTCTGGTATCGGTAGTTTTGATACGATTGTGAGCATCTATATTCAGATTATTCAGCGCGCTTACATATATTCTGATCTTCTGATTATATGGCACTGCTGCGGTTAGAATATCATTTAGTCCATGAATTCCTTCGAATACCAATACATGTGATCTATCCAGTTTGATCTTACGATAACTTCTCTGAGTCTTACCAAGTATGAAATTGAACTTAGGAAGCTCCACCTCTTCGCCGGCTAATAGAGCAGTCAGATCTTGATTGAGTCTATCCAAATCTAAAGCATGGATAGTTTCGAAATCAAAGTCGCCGTTCGATTTTTTGGGTGTTTTGTTCCTTGGTAAGAAATAATTGTCCATCTCCACTATGTGGGGTATGATACCATTCACTCTCAGTTGTACACATAGTCTTTTGGCAAAGGTGGTTTTACCCGATGAAGAGGGTCCCGCAACTAAAATGAGCCGCATATCGTTCTGTCTGGAAATATGATCGACAATATCTACCAGTTTCTTCTCATGCAGAGCTTCTTCGATCTGGATCAGATCTGAGATAGTGTATTTCTTTACTTCGTGGTTTAAAGAACTAACATAGTGCACCTTGAGAATATTGAGCCATTTATCATGCTCTTGGTGAGTAGCAAATAGTTTACGCGGTAATACATAATTACCTCGGAACTCAAATCCATCTTTTGGTGGAAACCGTAAAATGATGCCGGGAGAATGATAGATGATATCGAATGTTTTTATTACCGAAGTATTGTACGAAAGCTGACCGAATATATAGTCATGATAATTACCGCATTTGAATATATCTATATGCTTTCTATGCTCTATATTGGCAATTATGTCTTCTCTATCTTCGAAGATAGGTTCAGCTTCATCGGTAGAAATCCGTTTTTTTACTATCGGCATGGAATTGTTTATTATGGAGTTCATCTCCGCTTTGATCTTTTCTACATCTGCTGCTGTTATCATCTGCCTGTTCACATTTTCGGCATAGACTCCGTCACCGACCGAATGCTCGATTACCAGATTGTCATCCTGTCGGAAAATATTGTGGAAAGCTTTGCAAAGTACGAAAGTTGTGGTATTTTGATATATGTAATATCCCTCCGTGGTATAATATGTGACGCAGTTAAGCTTGGCATCTTCACTTAGTTCTTCATCCAGATTGTAATATCTGTAGTCTGTTCTGAAAGCCATTATAGCTTTTTCAGATATTACTTCTTTGCTGATAATATCTTCTATTATTACCGGTTTGGAAAATGCTAGATTCTTGTAATGCTCACCGTCTATCTTCACTTCTATTTTAAACACATTGCCTCCGTTATCATTATATCTATTCTCATAATCATTATAATGCAAAATTTCAGATTTTATAATTATTGGCAATGAATAATTTGCCGTAAGGTTGATTTTCAAATCACACTATGATTATTCTCGCAAATTGATAAAACATAACTACATTATATGATATTTACTTACCATAGTGCCAAATGTCACTATTTTATCAATACCATTTTCCTAACGATTTCTTCACTGATACTTATGATTCGGTACATATATACTCCGCTTCCCATCGGTTGATCATATTGATTTTTCCCATCCCATATAATGGTATGTTTCCCGGCAGGTTTATACTCGTCCAAAATTGTATCTATCAATTGCCCTCTGATGTTAAAGACCTCGATTTTTACTTTTCCAGGCTGATTTATATTAAATTCGATATTGGTTTCTGGGTTAAATGGATTCGGATAGTTCTTCACCATCGTGATACTCGCATTTGGGATATCCACCTCTTCGCCTGATACTACCGAGTGGAGCAGATGAGGGTAACCATCATTAATTGATCCGTCTATCGCCCATATTTCCGCAAAATCCCATCCGGCATCTATAAAGGTGGACTCTATCTGCATCTCTTCGGTTGTTTTCGGCTGTGCCCCTATACCACTATTCTGCTGTGAGCTCTCCTTATCAAAGAAGTTAGCTACATAGACACTAAAAGTTCCATACCCAGAAAAGCCTTTATCATCCGGATCCTGTGTATTCTCATAAGTCACACTGCCGGTTGAGTAGCAATGTTTGATGGCTGCATTAGTAGAGCTATTCGAACCAGCGAAACCCCCTAAGTTTTCGAAATCACTCCCCTCTGCACGTAATATATCTCCTCGACTATAGCTGTTCATTATCTTTGTATCATTATAATGATCTCCGAAACTATCGCCGACAAATCCGCCAAGCCAACTTTCACCGCTTACATTGCCTAAGCTGAAACTCTTTTGTATAGTCGAAATCCTATTGATTCCTACAAATCCACCTACTGCCATTACACCATATACATTACCGACACTATAGCACTTATCGATCAGCGAACGGTAATCATTGTATCCCACAAATCCGCCTACACTATAATTGCCGCTCACATCACTTTTACTATGGCTATTACTGATAACGAGTTCTCCTCTATGCCAACCGATCAACCCACCGACATAATTTACACCTTCGATATTACCAGAACTAAAATTGTTATCTATTGTGCCGTTATTATGTCCAATCAATCCACCGACTTTATTGTTACCGGTTACATCTCCCAAACTGTAACTATTATGAACATGGGCGGTATTCCATCCGACTAAACCTCCAACATATCGATCACCGTTGACATCACCGCTACTATAACAATCGCTAATTGTAAAATTCCAATTTATTCCGACCAAACCACCGGTAGCTAAAAAGGAACCTTCAACCTCGGCAGTACTGAAGCTCTCAGTCAAATGGGAATCATTTATGCTTCCTATTAAGCCTCCGGTTCCAGATATACCAATAACAGCTCCGGCACTATCACAATTATGAATCGTGGAATTTTCACTTTTTCCAATCAATAGACCTGTATTCCAATTCCCTTTGACTATACCAGAACCATGACAGTTTGAGATATTAGAATTGTAACTCTCTCCCACTAAACCACCAACAAAAAATATCGCTTGAATATCTACGTTCGTCATTTTTATGTTAACTAACTCAGCTCCATCTGTATAGCCAAATAGCCCTACACAACTAGTTTCCCGATTGATGTAAAGTCCGTCTATAGTATTTGATTGTCCGTCATATACGCCGGTAAAAGGAGCATTATCATCTTCTGAGTTCCAATAACCTATCGGCTGCCAACCGGTAGAATCGAACCAATTTGCAGTTTCGGATGCATTGATAACTGCTATCTGGCTATAGTATTTATCCCACTCTTCTTCATTCTGACTCATCCAATATAAATTTTCCAAACTGCCGATCTGATACGGATTATCTTCTGTGCCATCTCCTGCTGGCGGAACAGCCATCTGACTGAACAGATTCATTCCTATTATCAAAACAGTGAATAAAATGCATAGTTTCATGATTTCACCTTACTATCTCTGCCATCTCAGATATGGGTAACCGTCATTAATAACACTTACGATATCCCAGATAATATCAAAATCCCAACCGGCTTCGGTGAAGGTGGATGGCGTTTTCATCGCGGAGGAAGTTTTGGCTGTAGCTCCAGTAGCTGCACTTTGATTAGAGGTTTGGCTGTCGAAGAAATTTGCTTGATATACTCCCTGATCATCAAAACCGATAAATCCTTTTGCGTTTGGATCATCGAAATTGGTATAATACACGCCACCGGTACCATAGGAATATGAGATCTCACCCCTGTTTTTGCCAACAAAACCACCGATTTCATCGGCCTCATATTCACTGATGCCAATAACATCACCACGAGTGTAACAGTCCGTTATAGTAGCAGTCGGACCATTACCGCCCACCAAAGAACCACAATAATTATATCCTTGCACATTACTGGTACTGTAACTGGATAGAATCTTAACATTGGTAGTATTTGTACCTACCAATCCACCAACAAAAGTTCCACCTTCCACTTCTCCTGTGGAATAGCAATTTTCGATATTCGAGTTATTCCCATTGATCCCGACTAAACCGCCGACATCCATCATAGCATTAACATCACAATAAGACCCGGAATTAAGGATCAAAGAACTGTCATTACATCCCATAAAGCCACCTACAATCTCGGAACCTGAGACAGCTCCATAAGTATAACTGTTCTCGACAATCGAATTCATACCATTGATTCCAACTAACCCGCCAGCATACCATGATCCGTAAATATCAACTGAAGCGTTACAATAACTGATCTCACTTCCCATACTTCTGCCGATTAAACCGCCTACTTCCAAAGAACCTCTGATATTACCAGAAACAAAACAGTTAGCAATCGTGGAGTTCACACTATAACCTGCCAAACCCGCGGTCTTTATGTGTGCTGTAATATTAAGATCTTTCAACCTTACATTCCTAATATCAGCATCTGCTATATAACCAAACAATCCATATCCATCACGGGGTAGATAAATATTCTCAAGATCAATAGTCAAATTTGTGATAAAATAATTGTGTCCATCATACGTTCCGGTAAATGGCAGATTATCTTCAGTATTTCGCCAATAGCCGATCGGTCTCCAGCCCTGACCATCATGCCAACCGGATGTACTGGCGGCATTAATATTTGAAGTTTGAATAAAATGCTTATCCCATTCGCTTTCGTTTTCGCTAAGCCAGAATAGATTATGCAGATTGTCTATCTGATAGGGATTGTGTGCTGTGCCATCACCTACGAATGGTGGCAGTGGAATTGGTTCTGTCACTCCGGGTTCGGTTGTTTTCTCACTACAAGCGATAAGTAATAATACCATTAAAAAAGAAGCCGCTAATAAAATCTTGTTCTGCATAGTTCCTCCTTCTTGTTGATGTGATTGAAGATAATATAATTAGCCTACAGATTTAGTCAAATCTTTTTTCTTGTTTAAAGGTTTTTGACAAGATCACTCTACCAATTCGATTTTTAATTCCCCATCTGCCGGATATACTAACCCGATTCTTTTCCGATAACTGCTGATCTCTTTCATCGAAGCTGCATTGGCGCGTAGTTTTTCGATCACTTTTTGTTAAGCTAACGTCGGTTAAGGTAATGGCTGTTACTTTAGCATTTTGTCAGGGGGGAAAAATTATGATATTATCGAAATCAATAATTGTCTAATTTTTCGATTAGTTTATATACTTTAGTATATGAATACTCTTCATTTTCAGTTCTATTTTTCTGCATAATCTTCTTAGCATTGCAAATTGCCTTATCAATTTTATCTTTTGTATTGTCAAAAAGCTCACTCGTATATTGTTGTTTCTTAGAATAATCTACCATATATTTTTTTAGATCATTAATCAGTTCTTTACAGTTTGAATAAATTCTATCTTTAAAGACAAAATGTAAAAGAAACCAAAATTCTATACAAGGACGAGATTCTATAAAAAAGATTACATCTTTCCATCTCTTCAATAATTCTTCTTTTGTCTTCAGATATTCATTGATTTTCCTTTGGTCATAAATTGTATCCATATCTAATACTATGAAAACAAGTTCCGGTGGCGGAGTACTTTTGTCACTTAATTCGCGGGATACATCATCTAAAACTTTTTTGAAACCTCGATGTTTGGGAAGTTTCGGCTCGATAACTACAAGTTTATCATGATATCTTTCCGACTTCATCGAAATGAAATAGTTATTCTCCGTCTCACCGTCACAATAAACTAATACTCTAGGATAAAATAATCTCTTATTTTTTGTTCTCCTCATCTATTCCCTCCAACAAAGTACTACCCAACTTTGGTACGCCTCCGAGAAGTCCTTTCCTGTATAGCCTATCTATAGCGTGTTCTTTGCGAACCGGAAAATCAGATACTGGTGTTAACTGTGTACTTCCATCAGGATTGCGATCGGTAATCCATACTGCATCTCTTCTGATTATATCTTTCTCATTCAGCAGTGCCGTATTATGAGATGTGAAAATAAGCTGTCCTTTTTTAGCATTTCGAAGGAATGTGGCGATAAAATGAAGCTGAAGTTCTATATGTAGTGAACTTTCCAATTCATCTATCGGAACAACCCGATTTCTATGCACCAATTCACAGATCAATCCTATAAACTCAAAATATCTTTTGGTACCGGCAGATTCTTCATTATAATCCAGCTGATATGAATTTTTACCGGATTTGTGTCTTACCATTAATGTTGTAATTTCTACCGGTTCTTCATTTTTTACATCATCCCCTCTTAGTAAAGAAAGTTGCATTAATCTCTCTTTATATAGTTTGGGAAGTTTTGAGAGCGGGATATCTTCCTTCTTAAAATCTAACCCATCGATCATAAAATCTGCTCTGCGTAATAGCTCTTTATATAAACTCATGTAGTCACAATCTTGACTATCTTTATCCAAATAATTATCTAGCATATAGGATAATAATTTAGTTTTGGGTTCTACTATTGGATCAAGAGTTTTTTTAAACCAATCTTTAGCATATTGAATAGGTCCGGAATATTTTATACTGCTTATCTTAGACAGAATCGACTGATTTTGAACTGCTATCTCTAAAGCATCTCTTTGTTCCTTTCGTAACTCTGCCCCCACCCAATTATAAGAATAATCATAACTTGAATTGATCAGCTTCCTTTCGAAAATAGTTGCCTCTTTGCCTTTGGGATAGTGGGATAAAGATTCGTATTCTATCGCTTTTCGGTTTAGAAACAGTTTATAGTTATATACTATTCTATTATTGCAAAACTGGATTTCGAACTTCGTCGGTTTATCGCTGTCCAGAGCAAAAGTATTAACTGGGATAGGAGTTTCCTTATCGACTTCTTTCTCTGTTTTCAACACAAAATATCTCAGAAAACCGAGTGCCAGTAAAATATTTGTCTTCCCGGTCGCATTTGCTCCATATAGCATTGCCATCTTCAGCACTTTTATTTTTGGCTTCGGAATCTCGTAGATATAGTATTCCGAAAGTGTCTTGTCCGCTGTAGCACGAAAATCGAGACATACCTTCTCGCGGATAGAACGAAAATTCTGCACACTGAACTTGATTATCATTTTGCCCCCTTTATTACAGTTTGACTGTAATTATTGTCTATTTTATAGGACAATATTCTTTGTCAAGGGATAAATTGCATTTTTTATGTAAATTAATATCAAATGGGTGTTTTTGTGATAATTAAACAACAAATCAGAAACCGTTTCATTTGAACAATGATACTCCAGATATACTAACCCAATTTTTTTCGATAACTGCTGATCTCTTTCCACCCTTCTCCCCGATTTTCATTGACGTTAAACCCCTATTGGCAATTTGGGCATCATTGGAGGTAGAAATGATGAAGAATGTCAATAGAAGCATAATGCAGTATATCGGCATCTGCTTTGGTGCGATTATCATGGCGATGTCGTTCTCCTGGTTTTTGGTACCATACAAGATCACCCCTGGTGGTGTCGGTGGCTTAGCGCAGATATTCTTCCATCTGCTTGGATTGCCCACCGGTATATCTATGCTGATACTTAATATCCCGCTTTTTATCTTCAACTTTATCTTTATGGGTAAGCAGTTTGGGATTCGAACGCTGATCGGTATGTTTTTGGTTTCTATTTTCACGGACCTTATCAGTATCCAAAACTTGCATAGTTTGAATATTATCACCGATATCGCCCAATATACATTCGAATACAAAGGTAGTAATATTATCGCCATGCTCGGTCCGAATGATATATATCTATCAGCAATAGCGGGTTCTGTGTTATTAGGGGGCGGATTGGGGATCATCTTCCGCTTCCGTGGTTCTACCGGTGGCACAGATATTCCGGTGGCATATCTCAAAGAAAAGCTCGGTATCTCTATCGGTACGGGTTATTGGATCGTAGAGACCGCTATCATCCTCACAATCGGTATCGTCTTCTCCGATCTAAAGATCATCATCTGGGGATATATAAATCTCTTTATCTCAGCAAAACTGACCGACATCACCAGTGAAGGTCTGCCCTATGTGAAAGGTGTATATGTGATATCACAACATACGAATGAAATCAAAGAAGAGTTGTTTAACCGTATCCATCGCGGAGTAACTTTCTTCAAAGCTGAAGGTGGATACAGCGGAAATCAATTTAATGTGCTTTTCTGTGCTATGAACAGGCGTCAGGTAGCGATCGCGCGGGATATCATCAGAGATATAGATCCGGATGCATTCGTGCTTCTTACCGATGTTCAGGATGTGATGGGCTACGGCTTCAAGAGTCGCAATATAGATTTGAAGGATGATTAGGGATAGATGCGATTTATCAACCTGGGAAACGGTATCACTTCTCTAATATGCCTGATACCGGAAATCCACTGCACCAATCTCTCCAGACCGATCCCAAAACCGCTATGTGGTACAGAGCCGTATTTTCTGAGGTCGAGATACCACTGATAAGGTTCGATGGGTAGGTTCTCCTCTTCCATCCGCTGCTTCAAAATATCATGATCATCCTCACGCTGAGAACCGCCTATGATCTCACCGAAACCTTCGGGAGCTATCAGATCTGCTCCGAGTACCAGATCTTCATTCTCCGGATCTCGTTTCATATAAAAGGCTTTGATATCTTTGGGCCATCTCTCCACAAAAATCGGCACATCGCTCCCTTCGGTGATCATATCTTCCTCCACCGCTCCGAAATCATCTTCATAGCCGATATCGCATCCTTGGGTGCGCAGTTTGTCGATCGCCTCTTTATGTGTGATCTTGGTAAAAGGTGCACAAGCTCGTTGCAATGGCGCAGTATCTCTCTCTAAGGTCTCCAATTCAGCTTTGTTTGAGCTCAAGATATATTCTATCACATATTTGATCAGCTCTTCCTGGATCTGCATATTCTCTTCGTGCTCTACAAAAGCAGCTTCGGCATCCATCATCCAAAATTCGGTGAGATGCTTGCGCGTTTTTGATTTCTCTGCTCGGAAGACCGGTCCGAAATCATAGACTTTGCCCAAACTCATTATCCCGGTCTCCAGATATAGTTGACCGGATTGGGATAGATAGGCTGAACCTTCGTCAAAATAGGGTACTTCAAAAAGTGTGGTAGTTCCTTCACAAGCATTGGGAGTGAGGATAGGCGAATCGAAGCGGTAAAATCCGTTTCTATTCAGATAATCACAGATAGCGAAATATACCGCATGTCTGATCTTAAGCGCGGCATTCTGCCGTGCAGCTCTCAGCCATAGATGCCGGTTTGATAAAAGAAAATCCGGTCCGTGTTCTTTTTTACCGATAGGATATTCATCTGCAATATTGATGATCTTTATAGATTTGATATGGATATCGTATTTTCCGGGAATTTTGGGATGTTCGCCGGGAACTCCTACTATTTCCAGCGAAGATTCTAGGGTGAGCATCTTTATCTTCTCGAATTCTTCAACGCCCATATCCGGTTTGGAAGCTACAAGTTGGATATCGCCGCTTCCGTCTCTGAATATCACAAATCTAAGTTTACTACTGGCTTTACGGTAATTTCTAACCCATCCTTTCAGGACGACCTCTTCTCCTAAATAATCGGCAACTTCATTAACTGTTATGTATTTCATCCTTTATCCTTTATCTTATTCACTATTTTGAGGGCAATATCGAGAGCTCGTACACCGGCAAAACCATCAACCACCGGTCGTTTCTTATTCTCGATGCAATCCACAAAAGATTCCAGTTCAGCAGTGAGTGCATCTTTGGTATGATCGGAAGCATCATATTCGGATATATCGACCACATCTTCGGTAGTGATATTTCCATAGTCTCCTTTGAGGATCTGCGGCATTAGTTTATACACATTTTTGGATTTCTTCACTATCCTTACTTTCTTGTTTTGAAAATCCATGGAGAAATAGCTATCTTTCTGAAAGAAGCGTAATTTTCGTGATCGTTTCAGCGAAATTCTACTGGCGGTAACATTAGCTACAGCGCCATTTTCGAATTCGAGCCGGGCATTAGCGATATCTATACTTTTGGTCATCACACTGGCACCGCTGGCACGGATATCTTTCACCTTACTGCCCATAAATGCAAGGATCAGATCAATATCATGGATCATCAATTCGAGTACCACCGGCACATCGCTGCCACGGGCGGAGAAGGGCGCTATCCGATGACACTCAGCAAAAATAGGATCTTTGATCTGATTCTCGATATGCAATACGATCGGGTTGAAACGTTCTACATGACCGACTTGCAGTTTCACCTTATGTTTATCTGCCAGCTGCACCAGTTCTTCTGCCTGTTCGAGTTTTTCCGTAATCGGCTTCTCGATGAAAGTATGTATCCCGCGCTCGATCGCCTGCTTCGCCAGATCATAATGAGAAACTGTGGTGACCACTATCACTAAAGCATCTATTCTGTTTAGCAATGTATCAAAATCGGGTAAAACCGTCACCTGATACTTCGCACCGATCTCGTCCGCACGTTTTTTGTTCTTATCATAAATGCCGACCAGATCACATTTATCGCTACTGCTGAGAATACGTACATGATTCTCGCCAAATTTTCCTACTCCAACTATGCCAACTTTTAGCATCCGATCTCCTTACAAAACCATTATTTTCAAATCTTAAAGTTGCGACATTGCTTATCTGTCAAGCAAAGAAACGCCCCGGCAGTAGAGCGATCGCCACATATTATTTATTGCCAACTACTTACAAAATCGTATCGGTTCATTTCTTGCCTACTATGAAATCTGCGAACATGTTCTGACGCTCTTTGTCCAGATTGGCAATTATTTCTGTGCCCTCATTCGTATGCTGACTGGATATGATCTGAGAATGATCGTAGATCCGGTGAAGCACCTTTTGTTTGGTATGTGGCACAAACAGCTTACATTCTTCCAAATCGAAAACCAATGTTCGAATTTTTTCCAGCATAGACTCGATATTTATCTTTTGCAAGGCTGAGATGAAAATAGCATGCGGATAATCCTTCTTGAGTCGGTCGAGTTCCTCATCATCCAAAAGGTCTATTTTATTCAGAACCAACTTCCGCTCGACCTCACCGGCACCGATATCGCTCAATACTTTCTCTACATTAGCGATGTGTTCTCCCAATTTCTCATCGGAGCTATCGGCGATATGGAGCAACAGATCTGCTTCCACCACTTCTTTTAGTGTCGCTCTGAAAGAAGCGATCAGATGATGCGGCAGGTTGGCAATGAACCCTACAGTATCTGTGAGAATAGCAGGTTCTCCGGCTTCAATATCCACCTTTCTGGAAGTGGAATCCAGAGTTGCAAAAAGCTGGTCTTTTATCAAAACAGCTTCATTAGTAATCGTCCGGAACAACATGGACTTGCCCACATTGGTATAGCCGACCAAACAAATCGATTTGAACAACTCTCTCTTTTTCCGTTTGGTCTTGGTTTGACGCATCACTTTTTCCAGTTCTTTTTTCACCTGCGCTATTTCGATCCGGATCTTCCGTTTATCCACCTCGATCTGCTTTTCACCCATCCCACGCGAAGCTGCACCGGCTGCTTTGTTTGAACTACCACGCACTCGATCCAGATGCGACCAGAGTTTCTTTAGTCTGGGCAGCTGATACTGCAACAGCGAAAGTCTGATCTGCAATCTCGCCTCTCGGGTCTTTGCATGTAAGCTAAAGATATCGAGGATCAGTTCGGTTCTGTCTATCACCATCAGTTCATAAGTATCGGAAACATTCTTTGCTTGGCTGGGTGAGAGCTCATCATCGAAGATTATAAATTGAGCATTTTTCTCTTCAGCAACTTGGCGCATATTTTCCAAAAACCCTTTCCCCGCATAAGTGGCTGCTTCATATTTATGTCTATTTTGGATGAATTTGCCGACCACTTCGAATCCGGCAGTATCAGCCAATCTTTCCAGTTCATTTATGGATGACTCATGCGCCTGATAAGATTCCGAATCCAAACAGACTGCTACTAATATCGCTTTGTTTTTCTCTTCTGACATAACCTCTCCTTTTATGCATTCATTATCTTGTTTTCTTGGTCTTCCACAAATTGATTTGTATAGAGGCTGTAGTAATAACCTCTCAAACCAATCAAATCATGATGGGTACCTTCTTCTATCACTTCACCTTTTCTTAGGACCAATATCCTATCCGCTTCTTTGATAGTAGAGAGCCTGTGTGCTATGATGAAACTCGTTCGATTGTGAAGCACTGCATGAATAGCATTTTGGATCTTCTGTTCCGTTTCGGTATCGACAGACGAAGTAGCTTCATCGAGCACGAATATCCGCGGGTCTGCCAGCATAGCACGAGCGAAAGAGATTAGCTGCTTTTCGCCGGTAGAGAGCAAACTGCCACCCTCTCCCACTTCGGTATCATATCCTTTTTTCAGATTGATGATAAATTCGTGTGCATTTACCAGCTTAGCAGCGCGGATGACCTCTGCATCACGCGCTTCTAATTTTCCGTAGAGGATATTATCTTTGATCGTCCCGCTAAACAGATGCGGAGTCTGAAGCACATAACCGAGATTGGCATGAATACACTCGAGTGGATAATTCCGGTAATCCGTGTCATCAAGCTTAATCACTCCACGTGTAGGCTCATAAAATCGACAGGCAAGATTGACGATAGTACTCTTCCCCGAGCCGGTTTCGCCTACCAAAGCGATTGTCTCTCCAGCTTTGATGTCGAGCGAAAAATCTCTCAATACCGTCTCACCGTTATCATAACTGAAAGTTACATTACAGAAACTGAGATCACCATTGATATGTATATCCGATCTATCTTGGAATTTGGCTATCACTTCCGGTCTGTCTATGATCTGCGGCTTCTGATCCAGCATGGAGAATATCCGCTCTGCTGATGCTTGTGCATTTTGCAGCTCAGCAAATATACGGGCAAGCTCCATGAGCGGGTCGAAGAACTGAACCGAATAGGACACAAACGCCACCAGCGTACCATAGGTGATGAAATTCTGAATTACCAGCTCACCACCCTTCCACAAGGCAAGACCGGTTCCGATACTTCCCAAACTGAGCACTACCGGCAGATAGAGAGCGGAAAACATCGCCGATCGTATGGAGTAGCGCTGCATCTTGCCGGTTATCTGTTGGAATTCATTTAGATTCTCCTTCTCTCTCACCAAAGTCTTAGTAGTTTTCGCACCGGAGATACCTTCATTGAAAGCGCCGGTAATCATCGAATTAGTCTTTCTGACCTGGCGATAAGCTTTTAGTATCTTCTTTTGGAAAAAGAAAGTAACCACTGCCAAAACCGGCACCACTATCAGTGTTATCAAGGCAAGCTGCCAATTCAAGATCAGCATTACAACTGCAATTGCTATCATCATTGTAAATCCCCAGATCATATCTACCAATCCCCAAGAGATGATGCTTCCCAATCTTTCACTGTCGGAAGTCATTCGAGCCATCATCCAACCTACCGGCGTCTTGTCATAGTAGTTGAAAGCCAATCTCTGCAATTTATCAAATGCTTTTTTACGCACATCATAAGTGAGCCCCATCTCGATCTTGCCGGCAATCGAAATGAAAAACAAGATATTGACAGATTGGATGACGATCGCCAACAGATATGCAGCGGCAAACCAAGCCAGACCATTCGTAGTCTGTGGAACGATGAAATTATCTATAGCATATTTACTGAATAGAGGGAACAATACATCGATCCCGGCAAGACTGAACATGAACAGTGCCAAGATAAGCACATTCTTCCGGTACGGTTTGATGAACTCAACCAATCTTTTGATGATTCTCCAGTCATACTGCTTGCTGTATTCTTGTTCTTTTATACCAGACATTTCCTACTCCTCATTAACTAATCTTTTCATTTATTGAACTTCCGTTCTTTTCCAAACGCTCATCGAGATTATTCTGAATATCCCAGATCTTCTGGTAGAGTCCGGGATTACTAAGCAGCTCTTCATGGTTGCCAAACTGGACTAATTTACCATGATCCAGCACTAGAATAAGGTCTGCCTGTGAAAGCGTAGTCAGTCTATGCGATATGATGAAAGTGGTAGCTTTCTCACTACGCTTTTGCAGCTCTTTTCTGATAGCTGCATCAGTCTCCATATCCACTGCCGAGAGTGAATCATCGAAGATCATGATAGGCGGATCATTGATAAGCGCACGAGCGATCGCCAAACGCTGCTTCTGACCACCGGAAAGAGTAACTCCCCTTTCGCCTACAGATGTCTCGTAGCCCTGCTCAAACTGACGGATAACATCATGGATGGCTGCCGATCGCGCTGCATCGTAAATCTCACTTTCTTCAGCCTTGTGCTTGGCAAGGGCTATATTCTCTTTTATTGTTTTTGAAAAGAGAAACGGCTCCTGTAATACAATACCGATGTTCCTGCGCACCACCTTCTTATCCATACTCTTCAATTCTATTCCATCGATCTTGATCGAACCTTTCTGATAATCATACAATCTGGGGAGCAGATGAACGAGCGAGGTTTTCCCTGCTCCGGTATGTCCCAAAATTGCCACCGTCTGACCCGCTTCTACCTTAAAAGAGATATCACTCAAGACAGGATTGTCCTTCTCATATTCGAACCAGACATTTTTGAACTCGATCGCTCCCTTGAACCGATGATACTCGTTATTTTCGTCATATTCTTCAGTCGGTTCATCCAAGATCTCCTGAATACGCTGTACAGCGACGAAAGTCTTACCCATATCTGTTAGAACACGACCCATCTGTCTGATAGGCCACAGCATCATACCTACATAAGAAGAGAACGCTAATAGCATACCGAGGGTGATGACTTCATTCACCACCCAGTAAGTTCCGACTATCAGAACCATGGAGATCTGAAGCAAGCATAAGAAATCGGAAATCGACCAATAATATGCCAGCAATCGGATCAATCTATATGTCAAATCCCGATACTCACTATTGCTTTTATCGAATTTTTCGATCTCATAGTTCTGTCTGGCAAAAGCTCTCACTACCCGAACACCGGTCAGATTTTCCTGCAGGACAGTCGAGAGTCTACCCTCCGATTCATCCGAAAGTTGGAAGGCTTTTTTCACTTTCAGGAAAAACAGATAAGCGAAACTGAATATGATCGGGATCAGCGCTAGAGAAACCAACGTCATATTGACGCTCATCGGTAGCATAAATGATAGAGCAATCCCAACCATAAACAAAGCTCTGCCAATCTCGACAAATTGGATAGCCAAGAAGCGACGGATGGTCTCCACATCGGAGGTACAACGCTGTATTAGATCACCGGTCTTCAATTTGACATGATAATCATAGCTCAGATAGTTGAGATGATTATAAACCGTATCCCTTATACTCCGAACTATCGATTCGGATGCAATGGCAGACCACTTTCCCTTTAGATACAAGAATGCACCTCTAAGCAAAGTCACCAATACCAGCAACAAAGTACAGAGCCATAGCTGTCTGACCAGATTATCCCTTCCACCGGCAAGCTCATAGAGCCATGAGAATATCGGCATCAACCATCCCTGCACAGATAGCGGCTCATCCCCTATGATGGAGTCCACCGTGATCTGCAGAATGAGAGGCCAGACAAACTGCATAAATGTAGCAGTTGCTATTGCCAAGATGGCTAGTAAATATACAAGCCTGTTACCATGCATGAAATTCCACAAAATCTTAATATTCCTCATAATCCTTCCCTTTTCTTCTTTACCAAATATAAAAAAAGCTCAGGAGAAACCAGTCCCCCTGAGCTTTCTTTTTTTCACGCAAAAATGGTGGGACCGGTCGCATAGATGATGCCCAAATCCCACCAGTATCTATTTATGTCAGTTAAACACTAATTTGGTAGGATCAGACTTATCTAACGTTACCATTAGTAAAAGTTCTTAATCTGATCATTTCTTACCTCTCCTTTTCTTTTTATAATATGAGACTTCATTTTCAAACAGCGATTCTAAGTCAAGAAAAAGTTTGTTTTCATGATTTTTTTTTCTTGAACTGTTCCCTCTCAAGCCACCTTTTCTATTAGGTTATATTTAACAAAGCCTATGATATTGTACATTTACAGATTTTCTTGATATACACTTTTGATATTCAGTTCATCAACAAAAGATTTTCCCAGATGTCTCCTATCCCGAATGGCTTCTTTCAACCATAAACTAGTAACCAACTGCTCCACAAATTTTTCTGACTTTAATCCATATCTTCCTGAGATGACTTTCTCAATTTTTCTGTTCCACCGTTCGGAAGCATTGGAAGTATAGCCTTTAGTCAGATTCTTCCAATCTGCCAGGATATGGGTTTTGACGTAAGCGGCTACTTGGTTCGGCGCAATTTCAAGCAACCTGTATGCCGCTCTTTTACGTCCAAAATAATTTGTGTTTCGGGAAATGTTCTGTGCTAGTCTCAGCATATTGGAACGTCTTTTTCTATCATATACTGACCGATAAATGTACTTATTGAGATTCTTCAATTTATGAAATTTGCAAAGTTGATGAGGAATAAAGGGAAAGATGCTGATAATCTGCTTCCGTGTCTGATTGCTAGTTCCGGATTCCTGCAGAATTTCTTGCAAAAATCGTCCTTTATCAGCACGGCATTCCTTTTTTGTAATCAGCTCATCATAACGCTTTTTAAGCTTTATAGCATCGATCTGAGAATAATATTTCCGGAAAGAAGATAAAGTCATTTTAAACTCAGGATAACTTTCCAATCCTTAATTACAATTTCCCATAATGTTTACCGGCTGCCACGCTCTACTTGCTTTTCTTCATGCTTGCTTGTGGAGCACAATGTTATACCCAAAGCTTCTTTTTTGCTGAATCTTTTATATCTTCTCAATTATTCACTATAATTCACTTTTAAGTGTCAATTGATCAAACACTTTACACCAATAATAATGAGCTTCTGTTTTCCTTTTCTTCAATTTTCTGATATGCTTATAAATATTAGGAAATTCTGGTTCTTTATACTGAAATTTATCTGAGAATTTTACGGTTTCAGTGAAATCATTTTTCATGATTTTAGCAGCGAGAAATGCTGCTTTTGAAGCAGCAAGGATTGCATCATCAGCTCTGAAAGAAACATCAATAGGAAATCCCTTAAAGCGTTTTAATCCATCTATAAGTTCTTTCAGTTCAGCAGAATCGGATTTTGTTCCACCAGGGAAACGTGAAACTATTAAACTTGTATCAATAATATCCTGCAAAACATCATGTAAAGATTTATTTGATTTTCGATACTTCAATTCATTTTTTGCAATATTTTTAAAAGAGTCAGCTACCATTTTAACATCTTCAAAGTGATCGAACAATCTGCCAATATCAAAAAGCTGTTTCATTATTTCCATAGATTTATCCATTCCGTATTCTATGCCTGTTGTATTAGGAGCAAAAACCGTAAGTTTATCTCCAAGAATAGAATCAATAGAAGGAGTATTTACTTTTGTAATGTTGTTATCTGTGTCGATCCAGAAAGAATTAATAGGAGTTTCAACTATTTTCGGATAAGAATGCTTGGCAAAAAGAACATCAAGTAAAATGTAATTTTCTCGTCTGTCTATTGCAGAATCATAATAAAACTTGAAATGAGCTTTTGGAATACCTCTGTACATTCTTTCTTTTTCTTCAAATCGCTTGAATAAATCATTTGAACAAATATGTTTCAGAATAGTAAGCAGATTTTTCTTAGATTCTTCAGTATTAATGTCAATATCAATTGAAAATCTTTGTGGTTTCTCTACGAGTAAAATCAAAGATGTTCCGCCTTTAAAGACAAAGTGCAGATTATGAATCACTAATTGCTCCAAGAGACCTAAAGCTCTTATCATTTTTTCGCATAAAATCGGATCAATCTTTCTTTTTATACTTTTAAGTTTTGTTATCCAGTCTGAATTATAGGAATCTGTTTTAATCATTTCAATAGTTCCTCATCTATGTTAATTTCTGTAATCAGATATTCTCTAATAAGTTTATCTTTTTTTCTTCTGCGACTATAATTAATTAAGATAGAAAGATTTAACTGATACTTATCAAAGGTATTTTCAAAGACAACCTTTTGTTCATATCCCTTAAAGGCAATTAAATAATTAATGTCTGCGAATAGATCAACCAATATTTTTTCTAATTTCGGAATAGTAATATTTTCCACAGATTGTGTTGGTGATTTGGTTATCATAGATTTAACAATAATCGAAGTTTGATTTTCAGAGATATAGGTTTCTGTTACAAATTTATCAGGTTCTATGTAAACATTTCTATAATTATTATCTAATAACAAATTAAAAACTGATTTTAACAAATCCTTTTCTACTTCTAGAAATATTATTTCATTCGCAACTTGATGTCTGGAAAATTCATTAAGCCAAATTGAACTCCAGATGCAATAAGATATTGAATTAAAATTCTTTTGCACAAGATTTCCGACCTTATGGAGTTTACTATTTATACTTGGTTCGAATTTTTTTTTATTTGCCGACAGCTTGAATATACCTTGTGCAACAGATACAATTATATTGTCTTTTTTTAATTCATAAATCCGCCAGCGAAAAGTTGTTTCTTTTAAATTTGAATAGAAATTGTACTCTAAAAAATCATACAGTTCTTTACGAGTAAATGTTTGATCAAGAGAGAAATTTTCTTTTATTCTCTTAATTATTTCTCTTTTATAATTCAAAACTCACCTCCAACTTTAGACACCTTTCAACTTTCAGTGTCAAATGTTGGAATTCCTGCATTGTTGTAAAGATAAAATTACAAGCATGTTGATCGGTAAACGGTAAAAGTATTCACCCTGCTTTATTTTTATCAGTCTATTACTTTTTTCATAGACATTCTGTTTGGCAATACTTTTTCAGTATCCTTTTTCTTCTATTAGTAAGAAAATACTTGCATAAAAAGATGAGGTATTAATGATTGATACGATAAGTTCATAATAATGTGATAAGGAGATGATGATATGTTGAAAGAAAATCTTGTCGAATATTTTCAAGAGAGCATTCGTAAGAATTGGGACTTGGCAGCTTTTTCCGATTATCAAAAACAAACAGTTACATATAAAGATGTGGCTCATACAATTTTGAGGTTGCATTACATATTTCAGGCAAGTGGCATTAAAAAGGGCGATAAGATAGCGCTCTTGGGAAGAAACTGCACCAATTGGGCGATCAGTTATTTGGCAGTAGTTACTTATGGAGCAGCGATCGTTCCGATCTTGCCGGATTTCAAACCGGACGATGTTCATCACATAGTAAACCATTCCGATTCTGTTCTGCTCATCTCATCATCTGCTTTGTACGAAGATTTGGATGAAACGAGTATGATGAAACTAAAAGGGATACTATCATTAGATGATTTCTCTCTTATCCACAGCGAAGATAAGCATATGAAGAGTGTAGTCTCCGAATCTCCACAAAAGTATAGAGAGCATTTCGGTGAGAAACTCACACCCAAAGAATTCGGCTTTGATGGAGTACCAAACGAAGAAATTGCGGCTCTAGTTTATACCTCGGGTACGACAGGATTTTCCAAAGGTGTGATGCTCAGTCATAATAATATAGTTGCCAATGTGGTCTATGCGCAAAACAATATGCCTCTCAGTCCCGGTGATACAATCGTCTCCTTTTTACCGATAGCTCATGTATTCGGTTGCGTGTTTGAGTTTATTTTTCCATTCACAATGGGATGTCATATCACCTTTTTAGGAAAAATCCCCTCACCGAAAATAATCTTAAAAGCTTTCCAAGAGATCCATCCGCGTCTGATACTCTCTGTTCCCTTGGTAATCGAAAAGATCTATCGCAAACAGATCAAACCGACCATCAGCAAAACACCGGTGAAGATCCTATCAAAACTACCTTTCATAGATGCTGCTTTGAGCAAAAAGATCAACGTGAAACTCACCGAATCATTCGGAGGCAATTTCCGAGAAATAGTCATCGGCGGTGCTCCATTGAACGAAGAGGTAGAGGAATTTTTGCGTAAGATCGGTTTCAAATTCACAATCGGTTATGGTATGACCGAATGTGCTCCCCTTATCAGTTATAGCGCTTGGAATAAATTTAAGCTTGATTCAGCCGGTAAAATAGTAGATACGATGGAGCTAAAGATAGATTCCGATGACCCTTATAATGAAGTCGGAGAAATCTTGGTTCGAGGCGAGAATGTTATGCAAGGTTATTATAAGAATGAGAAAGCAACCAAAGAAGCTATAGATGAGGAAGGCTGGCTACATACCGGTGATCTGGGACATACAGACGAAGATAATGTAATCTATATCAAAGGGCGCTGTAAATCTATGATATTGGGACCATCGGGAAAAAACATCTACCCCGAAGAAATAGAAGCCAAACTGAACAATATGCCCTTGGTACAAGAATCGCTTGTAATTGGGCGAGATAATAAACTCATCGCTTTGATCTATCCTGATATGGAAACTGTGGATAAAGAAGGGATCAGTGAAACCGAGTTAGCCGAAATCATGGAAAACAACAAGAAAGAGCTCAATAAAATCTATCCTGCTTATATGAATATCTCCAAAGTAGAAATTATCCCCGAAGAATTCGAAAAAACACCAAAACGCAGCATAAAACGTTTTTTATATAATCATTGATGCAAATGTTCAAACAATGTTCTCTTTGTGGTAAAGTTTGGTCTGCAAGGGAGGAGTTCTTGTCGGACGAAGATATTGAATTGGTCGGTTACCAAGTTAACTTCAAACAACTAACCTCCGGCTACTTCCTCTTCAATCACAGCTGCAAGACCACTCTTGCTATCAAAGCAATCGAGTTCGCAGATTTATACGATGGAGAGGTATTCGACAGTAGAAAAACCGGTACGGAAGAATGTCCGGGATACTGCTTACATATCTCCAACCTGAAGCCCTGCCCGGCAGAATGTGAATGCGCTTACATCAGAGAAATAATCCAGATAGTAAAAAATATACGAGGTATAGCTTGAAACTCCGAATACTCCTGTTCATATTCATCATTGCTCTGCTTTTGTATGGGATGTATTATTACTACACTCTGCCCGTTGCTTTCGCAAATCTGGATTCTGAGCTTATTATATCAGACTATCCTATGCAAATAGATGATATCGACTCAGATCCTATTTTGGTAGAACTCGGCAAAGGGAAGCTATATTATGCTCCCCAAGCTTGGTATTCCCTTACAGCCAGAGTATTGAGTAAGAAGCGATATCACAGCGGTTGGACAGCCCAGATCTCGCCTTATGATCTTGCACTTGCCTGGGGAGATTTCGCTCAAGCGGATTTTTCCAAATATGTCAAATTCAGCCAATTTCTCCGTTATTATCTTTTCAAAACGAGAAAAGACAGTCCATACAGCATAGAATTTATCTCCAGACACTCATCCAATAACCATATCATTCCGGCAACCAATAACCTAAAGAGAGTTTTGTCCAAGATCAGAAAAGATCAGATCGTTAATTTGGAAGGGCTATTGGTAAATGTACGAGGTCATTTCAAAAAAAGACCGGTAAGCTGGAACACCAGTCTCAGCCGGGAAGACACCGGTGAAGGTGGATGTGAGATTTTTTATGTTACTCAGATCCGGATTGGCTCCAATATCTACAAATAAAGGATTATTATGAAACATTCACTTGTTTTTCCCGACTACAACCGTTCGATTCTAAATATCACCGCCTCGATTTTGCAAGCATACGGTCTTAGAAGCAACTACCCACCTCTGCCATCTCTCGATCCTGGCAAAATCAGAGAGAAAAATATTGTCATAAATTATATCATGGATGGATTGGGATACAATATTTACCAAAAATACACTGAATCATATCAATCCCATCTTGCCCAATTCTTGCGCGATCGTATTACCTCAGTATTTCCATCCACCACCACTGCTGCTATCACCAGTATGCGTACAGGGCTTTCACCGTATGAACATGGTGCTTTGGGATGGAGCTTGTACTTCAAAGAATTTTTCTCTATGATAGATTTTTTGCCACATACAAATTCTCTGGACAATGCTTTCATGGATCCGGAAAAATACGATAGCTATTCGATCATGAATTTCCCGTCACTTTTGGAGGAAATAGGCAAGAAAAATGATGATCTTTTGATCTATAATTTGATGCCCAAAGCTTATTATCAGGGACCTTATTCTACCAAAATGGCAAAAGCATCAGAGATTATTCCCTATGAATCTATAAACGATCTGAATAGTATAATCGAACACATCTCCGTATCAGATAGCGATCATAAGAAGTTCATCATGATTTACTCACCTCAACCGGATGCTACATTACATAAGTCGGGGACTACAGACCAAGAAGTTTATGATACTATTCATTGTTTGGACATGAATATCAAACAACTGGAAACGATATTGAAAGATAAAAATGGCATGCTGATAATATCGGCAGACCATGGTTTGATAGACATCAAAGAATATGATTACATCAACGATGATGAAGAACTTTATGACTGTCTGATCCTACCGACTTTTCCCGAATCGAGATTTCTAAGCTTTTTCATCAAAGCTCATAAGAAGGAGCAGTTTCTACATGCCATCCGGAAATATCAGGATCATTATCTTTTCTTATCCAGAGAAGAGCTTTTTCAAAAAGAGTTTCTTGGATTTGGTAAGATGCATAAAAAAGTAGATGATTTTATCGGCGACTATGTGGCAATCGCAGTATCCGATCACGCCATGAAAACAGTTTTGTGGCAGAGTGGTAAAAAAGAAAAAGAGTTCAAAGCTCACCATTCCGGTTTGACCGCTGATGAGATGTTAGTGCCATTATTTATTATAGAACCATGAATGCAAAAATCAAAGCCGGTTACAAAGAAGCGATAGTATCACTGATCGGGAACTGTATCCTGTTCGGACTCAAGTATATCGTAGGGATGATGTCCGGTTCGATAGCATTGATAGCAGACGGTTGGCATTCTCTCTCAGATTCTTTTTCCTCAGTGATCCTGCTTTTGGGATTTCGAGTCTCGTCCAAACCTGCTGATGACGATCATCCTTATGGACATGGTCGAGCCGAATTGATAGCATCGGTAATTATCGGGACCATTCTCTCTGTTATCGGTGTAGATATCATCTCGAACTCGATAGAACGGTTTTTTGCTGCTGAAAGTGCGGAATATGTGCCGGCTGCTATCTGGGTTTTGATAGTATCTCTACTCATCAAAGAACTATTGGCTCAATATGCTTTCAAGCTTGGCAAGAAACACCATTCCACCCTACTAAAATCAGACGGATGGCATCATAGAAGCGATGCTTTATCTTCTCTAATACTATTGCTATCGATTATTTTCGGAAGCCAGATTTGGTGGCTGGACAACCTGATGGGAATAATGTTCGCAGGATTGTTATTCTACGCTGCCTATAAAGTCCTTAGCAGTGCTATAGACCAACTGATGGGGAAACCGGCAGATGATAAATTGATCGAACAGATCCAGAAGCTCGTATGCACATATACTGCTGACAAACTACACATTCATCATCTGCACTTACATCAATACGGTGATCACAAAGAACTCACTTTTCATATTAATCTTCCCAGTGAGATAAAACTGATAGATGCACACGAAATTGCCCATAATCTGGAAAACTGCATCGAAAGTAAACTTGGATATTATACTACTATACACATTGACCCGTTATAATGAAAAAATTTTATCGAGAACTCATTATAATATTATCTTTGTTGATCATTGGAACGATCATCTTCCGATTAACCGAGCTTGATTTAATAATTCAGAGCATGTTCTATAATGCAGATGGATGGTATCTGAAGGATCTCCCATTCAGCAGATTTATTTATGATTATGCTAATGTACCTGCTTTTATAATTTTTTTCGGTTCAATTTTGATGCTTATCTTTGGTTATTGGAAACAGAAGTATGCTATTTATCGCAAGATCAATTTGTTTCTGATTTTGATAATGTTGTTAGGACCTGGTTTGATCGTAAACGGGATTTTCAAAGCATACTGGGGCAGACCACGCCCAAGGCAGATAACAGAGTTTGGGGGTAGCAGTCAATATTTGACTGTTTGGCAGAAAGGCGTAAGTGGAGCCGGGCATTCATTTCCCAGCGGACATGCCTCTATCGGCTTCTATCTGTTCGTTCTCTTTTTCATTTTCCGTAAAAAAAATCCTAAACTTGCCTATGGATCCTTACTATTTGCACTTTTGTTTGGCATATTGGTCGGGATAATCCGTATAGTGCAAGGTGGACATTTTGCCAGTGATGTGATGTGGGCTGCGGGATTTGTTTATCTCAGTTCTTTGATCTTTTACAAAATTCTCAATCTGGATATAGAACCGTTTTGGTCGGAAGAGCCATTTATAAAAGTAAATAAAGTAGCTTTCGCTTTCGCCATTATTATCCCCATTTCTTTTTATTTTATTTTTATGATGGGATTTATGAAATATCCCAAACTGGCTATTCCGTTAGTGCAAAGAAAGACAGTCAATCAAATTCACACGATAATTCCGGATATCGAACTGAATTATTCGGAATCATTTCAAAATTTCAGAAAAGAATCGTTAGAAACGAAAAGTGAGATAGTTACTGAAAGAATCACTATCAAACAAGCTAACTCTGAGTACTTAGATATCAATGTGCCAGTGAATTATTGGGATCCTTCCTTTTCGATGCAACCGTAGAGCTGGGAGTTTATGGAGAGACAAAAAAAAGCTTATCTTTTTGCCGTTTTAGCAGTATTGTTGTGGTCAACTGCAGCATCTGCTTTCAAGATCACTCTTCGCTATATATCTCCATTCGAGATCATCTTTATCTCCACTTTCGTCTCTGCTGTATTTTTCGCTCTGGTCATAATCGTTCAAGGTAAACTAAAACAGATTTTCGAAACATCGGGGAAAAAGATACTATTATCTATGCTGATGGGCTTGTTCAACCCTTTTATCTATTATCTCATCTTATTTAAGGCATACTCTATCTTACCGGCTCATCAAGCTCAACCCCTGAATTTTATCTGGCCTATCGTGATTGTCCTTATCTCTATTCCAATCTTGAAACAAAAGATTACACTCCGAAATATCGTAGCTATTTTAGTGAGCTTTATAGGAGTGATTATCATATCGACTAGAGCAAATTTCAATCTTTTTCGGATTGAAGAGCCTTTGGGAGTTTTCTTAGCTTTGGTCAGTTCGGTATTCTGGGCTCTTTTCTTTGTTATCAACATCAGAGATAATCGAGATGAGATGGTGAAACTTGGTTTTAGCTTTTTTTTTGGATTCTGTTACATTCTCATTTTCATGATCATTAGAAATGACTGGCAACTACCTGCTTGGCAGGGTATTATCGGCTCTGTTTACATCGGTTGTTTCGAGATGGGGATCACATTCTTTGTCTGGATGATGGCACTTAAACTATCTCATACTACAGCACATGTCTCCAATCTGATCTATCTTACTCCTTTCATATCACTTATATTCATCAGACTGGTAGTAAGAGAAGCTATTCATTATAGCGCTATCATCGGTTTGTTTTTCATAATCGGCGGTATTCTATTGCAGCCCCGTTCTCGATATTGAACTCCTCATATGTATGGATTCAAGATGAGAAACAGGTGCTCTTCATCATAAGCATAAGCAGAGAAGAGATAGCTCTTATCTGAGCCGAAATTACTATGGGAGTGAACCGGTTCACCGGAATTAAACACCTTATGAAACTTGCTCAACAGTGTAGTTTTATAAGTTGAGACTTCTTTTTCTGATTCGATGTGGACATTGTTAACAATATTGGGATTAATCTCTTCTGAAAATTTCTCGTTAAATTCACGAATCATAAAGTTTATCGGTTTGCCTTCTTTATCATAAATCATTTGGCATAGTGCGACCGGTTCATTAATTCTATCAAAAATACAATGAAGGGAAGAAATGAATTGTTGGGAAACAACTTTCTTTTCAGTTTGTAGCTCATTTCCATTATGAAAGTGAATGATCATATTTTTCAGAATATCGTTAATTATCCTCAACTCTTCATTTTCTTTTCTGAGTTCAGTTTCCATTCTATGATGGAGCAGAGCAGTATCGATGGTATAAACAAGATCCATATCATTTATCGGTTTGAGCACATAGCCATAAGGATGACAATCGTATGCTTTTTTTAGAATTCCCAGATTAGCTTGAGCAGTAAGAAAAACCGTCGGGATATTACATTTATGCCTAATATGCTTTGCAGCAGCTATCCCATCTAACTCGCCGGCAAGCATTATATCCATCAATGCTAAATCTGGTGGATTGCTTTGCACATACTCGATTGCTTCTTCTCCTTTACAGATGATTTTCGGCACACTGTAATCAAAACTTTCCAAAGTCGCTTTTACATCCATACCGATAATGGTTTCATCTTCTACAATCAGGATTTCTGCTTTGTCCATCATATACCTCCATACACATATGAAATCACAAGTTGGGAAAAACTGTTCATAAAATTAATAACAACTACAGACTATACGCCTTTCTCTCCTTTTTCTTCTTTCGCTTCAGCAATGTTGAGCGCTAATTTTTCAGAACACTGAGAACCGATCAAAAGCTTTTTACCGTTTGTCAACTCGATATAAACGCCATAAATCCCACTCACTGTATATGCCATCCCTTTTTTTCGATTCCAGCGAATACCCCAACCCCCATATTCAATTATAGGATTGTATTCACAAGCTTTGAAGGTTTTTATACTCTCCAGAGCAATTATGCGGCGATGTATTGGCCAAAATGAAATCTTCAGATGTTTGTCAGTAATTTCTGTGATTAGTTTAACAAAATAGAAGAAAAGTGGTAGAATAATACCGAAGACAATCCAGATTACCCACATCCAACTATCGGAAGCCGGATGAGTACCCACTTGTTGCCCTCTGATTATCTGTTGAACAAAAGCATACCAACTAAAGCCTGTGATGATGATAACCAAGATAACAATCCATAATTGCCTGAAATGCTGAACTTCCCGAAACTTCAAATCATCTTTCATTTTTAGCTCTCATTATTTTTTTAGATTAATAACAAATAACTCTATTCTTAGTCAAGTGTTTTCGTCTTTTTTTTATAAATAAATTTTATGAGTACAATAACGATGCTATAATGCTTTCAATTTATCTGTTATTATCTTCAGGCTATCTTCATAACTTGGAGGTGGACCAAGATCAATTTCCTGATCATCAATAAAAATTGCATCGGTCATTCCCCATTCCCTTATTGTTTCGCTGTCGAGAGTATTAATTGTTCTAAACTCAACCTTATCACCCAGTTCTTTAGCAGCTTTACTGAAATTTTCAAATCCCACATTAACAGCAGTACACCACCCGCTGATAAATGCGGTAATCAAAACTTTACCCTCTTCTTGTTGTGGTCTCTTTCGCATTCTGAGCCATCTTGGAGATTTAACATCTTCATCATAAGGTTTCCATACCAATTCTTGAATCCCTCTGCTATCGGCTGTTTTATACCCATGCTTCTTATAAAAGGATGTCGGCATCCAAAATGGCTGCGACAACCCCCAAGCAGCGATAGCTTTTATACCTTTCTTTTTAAGCTCATCTTCAACTGCCTGCAAAAGTGCTGTACCAATCCCTTTATTCTGAAGATTCCCCATACCTTTATCATAACCATACACCCAAATACATGTGATCAAGTAGAATCCATCTCCCTCTATAAAGGAATACTCTGCCGGTATATATTGGATCATCCCACAGACTTCACCATCATCATCTATTGCCAGTTTAACCCCTAACCCCCTATCTTTCATAAGGTCGTACCAGATACGTTTATAATCACCGGCATTAGTCATCTCTTCAGACCATTCTTCGAAACAGCAGGCATAGGTAGGATAGTATTGCTCTTTTATATCAACAATTTTCATAAAACCCTCCATTTTTTCTTTTTATGAATACTTAGGGAAAAAAGTCAACCTATTTCAATCATGTTTATTTAGATTGTATACAAAAAAGCAGGGTGGCTTATATCAACCACCCCGCTTTTGAGTAAGTATGGAGGCTTACTTCATCAATAGCATCTTTTTCACGCTGGTGTAATCCTCGGTTTTCATTCGATAGAAGAAGACACCACTGCTAACAGTACGGCCTCGGTCGTCTCTGCCATCCCATACAATTTCATGCTGTGAAGCTTCGAGCTCGCTATCAAGCAAAGTACGCACCTTCTCACCTCTGATATTGAAGATCTCAATCTGTACCCTGCCAGGTGTAGATAGAGAGAAGCTTATGTTTGTATCCGGGTTGAACGGATTGGGATAGTTACCGCGAAGCTCTGTGATGGTTGTGATTGGGTCATCAGCAGATACGACTAACCAAGTAAACTCGACAGTTGCCATCTCTGAATCACCCCAGTTATATACAGCTACTACACCAGCCTCGTATGTTTCATTATATTCCAGATCCTCATATTGATATTCAGTTTCTTCGGTGGTAGCCACATATTCTCCATCAAGATAAACATCATATTCCAGCAATTCTTGTCGAGCAAGCTCCGGTTCATCCCAAGTGAAGAGTCCTTCCTCTTCATCTACAGCAAGATTCACAGGCATCGGTAATTCGGGAACTTCAACTTCCATAGTCACAGGTATCTCTATTGGATCACCGGCATTATGAGTGATAGTGATATCCGCAGTATAGGTATCGGGTTCGAGACCGGCAGCATCGAAACTGACTATCACGATCTCTTCATCACCCGGTTCGATCGTACCACTCTCCGGATCCACGCTGAGCCAATCGACTCTTTCTCGCTCATTTCTGACTCGGCTGTTAGCATCGACTAGACTCAAGCTGATTCGATCTTTGCTGATACCTGCTTGTCTGAGTGTTTCATCCAATTCGATATCGAAGGTTAGATCCTCACCACCGATGTTACTGATAGTAAGCTCCTCTTCCAGCAATTCATCCGGAGAGAGAGAAACATCGAATGATTCTGGATCAACCGAAATAATCGGTCCGGTATCTACAGCCATAGTAGCAGGTACAATTATAGGATCTTCCGGTGCATTATGATCGACTACGATATCAGCATTATATACATCGGGTTCCAGTTCCGGATCGGTAGCATCGAAGATGACATCTATATCCACACTTTCTCCTGCTGGAACAATTCCGGAGACAGGATCGGTGACAAGCCATTCAGGACCTGCTTCCCCAAGTTCGATGATCCAGATAACATCATTCTGTGAGGTACCGATAAATGTCCATAGTCCGGGTATCAATTCATCAGTGATATCCATACCACCGGATATAGCATCACCGGCAATAATGCCATGGGTAGTCACATCAAATGTTTGAATTGTGGAACCGTTTGTGATATCGATCTGAACCAGATTATTCTGTTGGGTACCAAGTTCTTGAGTATATGCCCAGAGATGAGGACCTCCATCGGTAACATTCTCCCAGCCTAAGCCGGAGAAACTGCTCGCCGTAGTAGTAATAGTAGATATAGTTGTACCATTTCTATCTATTAGAGTGAGTGGTGGATCCCAATTATTGGATACCCAGAATCCATCATGATCGGGATCATAAGCCAATCCGCGGATACTGGATGTTGCTGTGGTTGTGAATTGACCAATTAGTTCTTCGTTATCAAGATCCATCTCATATATAGTATTACTGTTTGGTGAAGCATAGAAGTATTCACCATCGTAAGTAAGATCACGAAGGTTACCGGCACCGGCTATAGTGAATTCACCAATGTAGGAACCATCTGTTTCGTAGCGATAGAATCCCGTACTATTCCATGCGGCAGTATAGATATGGTCGCCATCGGTGGTTACCGAGTATTCACCACCACCTACTCCAACGGGGAAATGATCGATCAGATCAAAGATATCGTCTGTCGGAGCTATGAGAGCTGCTTGCCCAGGACGGGGATCCTGCTCATCAAATGATGGATTATGCATACCTCTTTGCATCGGAGCGCTGTTTGCAGAACTGTTTCTTCTTTCCCTAAAACCTAACACTCTACTTTCTTCTTCATCTATGGAAATGCTATATTCCAAATCTCCGGCTCCCGGATTCGAGATCGTCATAGTTTCGGTGATAATCTCGCCTAAAGAGATCGCAACATTAAAACTTGCCGGTATAACGTCGATATCAATATTACCGAGTGTGAAATCTACTTCGGTAACCTCGTCCTCGATAATTACTACGCCGGCTTCTGTTTCTGTCTGATATCCATACAAAGATGCTGTTACATCATAAGTGCCCGGATAGAGATCTAGAGAATAGAATCCGGTAGCGTCTGGATTAGTAGTGATCCCATTTACCGAAATCTCCACATCTTCCACATCTCCATCGCCACCGTCTAAGGTAACGGTACCTTCCAGATAACCATCATCTTGGGCTACTACCAGCATAACATCATCTATACACCACCAGTTGATATCCCAAGAATCGCCATCAAAAGTCCAAGCTATCTGGAAAGTCTCGGAACCGACATCGGGTGTTTGAACCACAATTTCCTCTAGTTGTGGACCAAAATCGGAAGCCGGGAAAGTTTCAAATGTAGTCCAATCTACACCATCGCTAGTAGTCTCCAGTCTGAGATCATAACCACCTCCAAAGTCATTGTTGAAGTTACGGAATTCAAGTATTAGAGCGGAATGACCGGAAGTATCGAGCTCGGGCGTGATCAGTCTTTGTGTTGCTACTCCAGAAGGTGACCAGTAGAATCTTGCTTCTGGTGCTTCTCCACCGGCATTGTTAGTGTTACTTTGCTCCCAGTTGATATTGGCACCGGTTGATGTTGCTTCCCATCCATCGGGAGGCCATACACCGGAAAAGTCTTCCATAACTAACAATCCTGCATCGCTTATGAGTACAGAATTGGATGTGGCAGCTCCACCGTCTCCCACTGAATTGTAAGGTGTTACATCATAATGATAATATCCTACTTCAGAAATCGTATCATCTGTGAATGATGTGTGAACACCGGTCAAATCAAAAGTTTCTCCGTCCGAACGCTCGATATGATATCCCAGGATCGGCTCGTTGAATGCACCGCCATGAAGGCCTTCTGTCGGATTATCCCAAGTCAGTTCGGCTTCGAGAACATTTGGATTCGGTTGTGATAAGGTTAGATCTTCTACTGCAGCGGGAACATCTTCGCCTACCCAAGCTTCTTCTACCGCCGGAATTCCTTCACCGTTAGCATTTTCTCCAACTACCATGTAAGTATATAGCCCGCTTTCGGTAACGGTATCGGTATAACTATCCGTACCACCGATAGTAGGATTATTATCCGTATATACTATATCTTCGCCACGGTAAACATAAATCGCATCTAGATCGGTTAGTGGATCACCATTGACTTGCAGATCCGGATTAGTCCAAGATAGTTCTGCTTCCAGAGCGCCACCTGCATCCGGTGTAACCACAAAATCAGTAGGAGCGGCAGGAGATTCCGGGTCAGCTGCATCAGCAAGCTCGAGTACCCAGATCATCTCATTCTGTGCTATTCCCAAGAATACCCATTTACCTGTTACTAAATCGTCTGTAATAACTAAGCCACCCGATGTTGCACCTGTCGGGATGACGCCTGTTGTTGTTACATCAAAGGTTTGAATTGTAGCACCAGTCTCAAGATCGATCTGGGTTAGGTCATTGTTATTATTATTCTGACAATATGCCCAGAGATAGGGACCATCTTCCAACACATTTTCCCATGCCATGCCTGAAATGCTAGTCAAAGTTATTGGCAGAGTTTCTATGTTGGAACCGGTTCGATCAACTAACTGTAATGATCCGGGACTCCATCCGTCTCCGACCCAGAATCCATCATTCTCTGCATCGTAAGCAATCGATCTGATACCGGAAACTGTTGTGGTAATAGTGCTAACTAAAACCTCATCAGCAAAATCCATTTCATAGATTGATGAACTATTATCCGAAGCATAAAAATACTCGCCATCATAAGTCAAATCACGTAAGTTGCCTGCGCCAGTTATGGTAAACTCACCTACATAAGTTCCATCGAGATCATATCGATAAAACTCTGTTGAGTTCCATCTTGCCGTATAGATATAGTCACCATCTGTTGCTACCGGATACTCGCCCTCTTGATTGTAGGGAGCGAAATTATCCAAAAGATCAAAAATGTCATCAATAGGAACGCTAATTGGATTGTGAGTCTGAACCGGATCTCTGTCTTCGATCTGAGCTCTTTCCATTCTTAACCTTTCCTCAGCATTTTGTGGTGCTGCTATCAGGAAAGATGAGATAAATAGGATCGCCACTGTGAAAATTAGTAGCTTTTTCATAAATTTTCCTCCATAATTTTTTCATTTCTCAAAACAGCTTCAAAATAAACGATAATTTCGATGTTATTACGTCTCTTTAGTCACTTTCGAAAATCACAATCTTAACCAATTTCGATGTTTACGATTTCTAAGCCTTTCTTTCGATATTAGCATCTCTTAATTCCATCATCTAATCCCTCTAAAATCAAGATAATTACTAATTTATCTTACAAATGCAAAAAAGATTATTTTCTATTTATATGTCAATAAAAAAATTATGCTCAAAATAATCTATCCTTCATTAATCCATAGATAATGAGGAGTTATGAAATAATAAATATAAATGTAGTATTATAGTTTTATATATAAAGTGGAATTCCCTCTGACAAATAAATCGTTGATGATTGAATTATAATGTAATATTAAGTATATAGAAGTTTTACAAATATTATCTGTGCAATATACATGGTGTAATTACGAACGCTTTTTGTTGATTACTGATATGTCCATTATCAACTGTTTTATATTAACTAACTACTCCACGATCTTACTTATTACCAACTTCTGCTTGATGCAACTTCATCGGGAATAATGAATTATTAATCAGTAGCAAAATTGTACTTGACATTGCCACCTTTTTATTAATCGTAGCTGAGCTTGCAGAAATTTTCTGTTTAAAGCAATATTTATAGGGTGAAATCTTGGGAGAATATAGACTTTTGTAAACTAAAAAAATAGATAATCAGGAGGATTTGAACCATGCAGGAACAACGTCTGGACGAATTGAGACGCACGCATGAACTGCTCTATGAGATCGATTATGAGCATACACCCTTACAGCAAGGTTATACAAACAAGATCATGCGTATCGACCTATCAAAACCGGAGATGACTATACTACCGGTAACCGAAGAGATGAAAAAGCTCTGGATCGGTGGAAAGGGCTTTGATCTGTGGCTCACATTGAAGGAAGTGAACAAAAATACAAAATGGGACAGTGCGGAGAATCCGATCTGTTTCTCATCCGGTCCGCTTGGTGGCACCATATCATTCCCCGGCGCTGGTAAGACCTTGGTAACAGCTATTTCACCGCTGACGGGCTCGGTAATGGATTCTAATGTGGGTGGATATTTCGGTCCTTATCTGAAGTTTTCCGGATTCGATGCCCTAATACTAACCGGAGTAGCTCCCGATGAGGTTATCGTATTTCTCGATGGGGTAAAAAAGAAACTTAGCATTTTCAAAGCTCCCAAAGAATCGGTAGATTCGCATGTTCTCGCCGAAGAAATGACTTATCTCTTTGCCGAGAACGAAACCGAACGGAGAAACATAGCGGTGGTATCATCCGGAAGAGCAGCACAACATACATACATGGGACTTCTGAATTTCTCCTTTTGGGATTGGCGCCGTAAAGTAGCCAGACTGAAGCAAGCCGGTCGCGGTGGTATAGGAACAGTTTTCCGACATAAGAAGGTGAAGGCGTTTGTAACTCGAGCATTCAAAGAACCCCCTTCATGGAGTATTCATGAAAATAAAGCTTCCGAGATGATCCCCAAATCACAATCCCCTTCCGGTAGTTGCACACACCATATTGAAGAAGTGAAAAATATAGCGTCTAAATGGAATAATGATCCCGAATACGCTATCGAAATGATGCAGGATATTCAAGAAAGATTCCGGCATATCTCCGAGGATGCTATTGATACTCTTACAAATGTTACCGGAACACCGAAAGCATATCTCTATCATATCGCTACCTTCTACAAATCATTCTCACTCCAAGAAAAGGGTGAGAACATCATCCAAGTATGTATGGGAACTGCATGTCATGTGAAAGGTTCAGCGAATATTTTGGATTCGTTTGAGCGCATACTTGGAATTCAAACCGGAGATACAACTTCAGACAAGAAATATACGCTCGATGCAGTCGCTTGTTTGGGAGCGTGCAGTATAGCACCGGTAGTTAAGGTCAATGAGCAAGTCTATGGTAATGTGCAATCCAAAGATATAGACAAACTATTGGAAAAAGAGAATGCCCGGGGAGGTAAGAAATGAATCCTATCAGTAACCTTCAAAACATTAAAGATTCTACCCTTAAACAACTGAGTCAGTATAAATCTATGATCATGGTTTGTGCAGGCACCGGCTGTGTATCTACAAAAGGAATAGAGATATTAAATACATTCAACAAAAAGCTGAAAGAAAAAAATCTCGATGAACAATTCATCGCTATAGGTACCGGTTGTAACGGATTCTGCGCTGCCGGTCCAATCGCCGTTATTCAACCGGATGGAATTTTTTATCAAAAACTCAAACTTGAAGATGTGGATGAGATCATCGACCAACATCTCGTAAACGGAAATGTGGTACAAAGACTACTTCACACCGATCCCCAAACCGGTGAAATACATGCCAAAATGAATCAGATCTCTTTCTTTACCAAACAAAAACTTATCGCTCTGCGCAACAAAGGTCTGATAGATCCGGAAAATATCGAACATTACATAGCCAGAGACGGTTATAATGCGCTGAGAAAATGCCTGGAAGACAAAGCACCTCAAAAAGTGATAGATACAGTGATAGCCTCTGGATTGCGTGGTCGTGGTGGAGCAGGCTTCCCAGCCGGTATCAAATGGGATAGTGGCAGAAAAGCTGCGCTTGCCAAAAATGAGCCGATATATGTGGTATGTAACGCGGATGAAGGTGATCCGGGCGCTTATATGGACAGATCTATTATCGAAACCGATCCTCACACTGTCATCGAAGGTATGTGTATCGGTGCTTATGCTGTCGGCGCAAATGAGGGCTTCATTTATATCAGAAAAGAATACCCGCTGGCAATGGAAAGACTGAAAAAAGCTATCAATCAGGCAAAAGAGTACGGCATCCTCGGAGATAATATCATGGATACGGATTTTTGTTTTGATATCCATATCCATCATGGTGCCGGTGCTTTTGTATGCGGCGAATCGACCGCATTGATGCAATCTATGGCCGGTCGTGCCGGAGAACCGCGAGCGAAATATGTGCGTAGTGTGGAATATGGTTTCCGCGAGAAACCGACTATTCTGAACAATGTGGAGACTTGGGCAAACATCCCCCCCATAATTGAGCGCGGAGCCAAATGGTTTGCCTCTATCGGTACTGGTGATGTAAGCAAAAATCCCTGGGGTGGCTCCAGCGGAACGAAGGTTTTCAGCTTGGTCGGTGATGTGAGGAATACCGGCTTGGTAGAAGTACCGATGGGGATCACGCTCAGAGAGATTATTTTCGATATCGGAGGTGGTATTCCAAACGGACGAGATTTCAAAGCCGTTCAGACCGGCGGACCCTCCGGCGGCTGTATACCGGCTTCTATGCTCGATATGAAAGTTGATTTCGATTCTTTGGAAGAAGCTAATTCTATGATGGGTTCCGGTGGCATGATCGTAATGAACGATAGAACCTGCATGGTGGATGTAGCCCGTTATTTCATCGATTTTCTCTTAGACGAATCTTGCGGAAAATGTACGCCCTGCCGAGAGGGTCTATTTGCACTATCAAAGATTCTCAACCGTATCTGCAATGGAGAAGGTAAAGAAGAAGATTTGGATGATCTGGAGAATATTTCCGATACCATCATCGAAACAAGCTTATGTCAGCTCGGCGGTACTGCTCCCAATCCTGTGATTAGTACATTGAGATATTTCAAGGATGAATACAAAGAACATATCTTTGACAAAAAATGCAGAGCCGGAGTGTGCAAACCTCTCATCAAATATAGTATCAATGAAAATTGCACCGGATGTACCCTCTGTGCCAAATCATGCCCTGTCGATGCCATCAAAGGCGAAGTGAAGAAAATTCACAGCATCGATACTGAAAAGTGTATTAAGTGCGGTATCTGTTATGAGGTATGTAAATTTAACGCAGTGGAGGTGAAATAATGAAAAAAATAGATATAACCATTAATGATAAGCAGGTTACTGTTAACTACGATACCTATCTAATCAAAGCTTTGCAGGATATTGGCATCACAGTTCCTACCCTATGTTATCACAAAGACCTCAAACCTTCAGGCAATTGCCGACTCTGTATGGTAGAGATAGAGGATCGTGGCAAAAAGAAGCTGGTTACTTCCTGTAACTATCCTATCCGGAAAAGTATAACCGTATGGACAGAATCCGAACGTGTGAAAAAGCAGCGAAAATTATTAGCCGAAATGTATCTGGGAAGATGGCCCAATGTGCCATTGATCCAAGATGTTGCCAAACGTTGCGGTGCTACGGACAAGAACAAATTCAGAAGTGAACTTACCGATGAAGATCCGAAAGCTTGTATCCTCTGTACCCATTGTGTCCGCGCCTGTGAAGATTTTATCCAAGAGCGGATCATTGATTTTGCCGGGCGTGGGATCAAGCGGCATCTGACTATGCCGTTCAGCAAAGTTGATCCGCATTGTATCGGCTGTACGTCATGTGCCTATGTCTGCCCTACCGGTGCTATCGAAATTGTTGATGATCTTAATAATCCTGTCGACCCCAAATTGATCCGTGATCATGGTATGAAAGTAAATGCAGAGATGGCTACTTTGGATGAATCCCAATGCCGGATGCGTGAAGTGGGAACTGCCAATATAGTGGAAGTGATGGACAGATACGACCTGCTTCCGGTACATAACTACAAATACGGTAGTCATGAAGATACACCCAAAATAGATTCCGGTCAGATGAAGAAAAACTACTTCACCCAGGATTCGCCTGATGCCTGTTGGTACGGCTGCTCAATGGCTTGTGCCAAAGCGGTGGACGATTTCGAGGTAAAAACAGGACCTTACAAAGGGCATAAAGTAGTGGTTGACGGTCCCGAATATGAAACTGCCGCCGGTGGATCTAATATGGGCTGCTTCAATCTGGACTGTATCGTGGAGTTTAATTTTTACTGTGATACTTACGGAGTCGATACGATCTCTGTTGCCACTGCGATCGCATTTGTAATGGAATGTTACGAAAATGGTATTTTCACCCAAGAAGATACAGGCGGCAAAGATTTTCATTTCGGCAATTGTGAGGCAGTATTGGAAAGCTTACACGAAATGGCTCGTGGTGAAGGTTTCGGTGTAGAGATCGGCAAAGGGATACGCAATCTCAAAGAAAAATTGATCGAAAAAAATCCGGATAAAGCAGATTTCATCAGAGACATTGCTATGGAAGTAAAAGGATTGGAATACTCCGAATATGTATCCAAAGAATCTTTGGCTCAGCAAGCCGGTTATGCTATGGCTATCAAAGGACCACAACACGATGAAGCTTGGCTCATCTTTATGGATATGGTAAACAATCAGATTCCTTCCTTTGAAGATAAAGCAGAAGCTTTGTATTATTTCCCGCTTTTCAGAACATGGTTCGGTTTGATGGGGTTGTGTAAGATCGTCTGGAACGATGTAGTACCAGCTGATAACAAGAAACATCCGCCACAGGTGGCCGCCAAAGTTCCTGAGCACGTGGAGAATTACTGGAAATTCTTTGAAGGAATGACCGGCATCAAAGTAGATGAAGAAAAAATGCTGGAACAATCAGCGAGAGTACATAACCTGCAAAGAATCTTAAGCTACATGTTTGGCAAAGGAACGCGCCAGGATGATATGCCCCCCTATCGTGCTGTAGGACCTGTTACTGAAGAAGAATATCTTTCCAGAGAAGAAAGATACGATAAACAGCTGAGGGAAAATCTCGGCTTGGATCCTCAAAATCTGAGTCTATCCGAAAAAATCGAGAAACTACGTCAATACCGCTATCAACAGTATGATAAGGTAATGGATGCTGCCTACGAAAGACGTGGCTGGACTAAAGACGGTATCCCGACATTGGAAAGATTAAAAGAGCTCGATATTGATCTGCCCGAAATTGTCAGTATCCTACAGGATAGATAATTATGAGAGATGAGTTGTTCGCCCGAAATGTAGCGGGAACAACAGAGATTTTAAAAGAAAAAACCGTTGCCATCGCCGGGTGTGGAGGACTTGGCTCTAATGTAGCGATAACTCTCACCCGCGCCGGTATCGGTAGGTTGTATTTGGCTGATTTCGATGTAGTAGAGATCTCCAATTTGAATAGGCAAGCTTATTTCCGCTCCGATATCGGTAAACCGAAAGTGCATGCTCTGGCAAATCATCTGAAAAATATCAATCCTAATGTAAAACTCCATCTTTATGAAAAAGCTCTCGATAATAGTAATGTTACCGATTTTTTCAAAGATGCCGACCTGCTTATCGAAGCTTTCGATCTGGCAGAAAAGAAGCATTGGCTCATAGACCGATGGTGCAGAATATTTACCAAACCGGTTGTCGGTGCGAGTGGATTAGCCGGAATCGGAGGATTCGAAAAATTGAAAATCGATAAATCCGCCAACATCTATATCTGCGGCGATCAGGTTTCTGATATGTCTGCAGGATTATGCTCCGCCAGAGTGGCTATCGTTGCCAATATGCAGGCAAATTGCGCTATCGAATTACTGACAAAAGGAGATAAAACTATCGTATGATACTCGTAAATAATCGCGATAAAATAGAATGGCAAGAAAATATGACTGTCCGTGATCTTCTCAACATCATGGGTTATGATTATGCACTGATCACAGTAACCGTCGGCGAGACCTATGTCCCGGAAGAGGATTATGATACTTTCCTGATTCCTGACAATGTTAATGTAACTTTCTTCCATCTGGCGCATGGAGGGTAAGAGAGAACAGAATCGGTTTGACTATCTTCTGATAGAGATTTTATTCAGACATTTTGCTGATCTCGTCAGCTTCGGACCATTCATCCAGATTAGCAAGTAGTTCATATTTGTCTTGCTCATCCCAGAGTTTATCTTTGGCTATTTGATAGGCTTCATCTTCCGATTCTGCTTCTAGCTCCAAAGTATAAAATGTCGAATAATATCTTTTGATCTCGTATCTCATATTACAATTCCTCCGCATATTCTCACATTGAGTCCTATCTCTGCCATTGTAGATAAGGATAACCGTCATGGAAATAATCATCGATAGTCCAGATTTGAATAAAATCCCACCCCACATCGAGATAAGTGTTGATATCCTTCATCTCAGCGGTAGTTTTTCCGGCACCACCAGCGCTGGTAGTTTGCCCGGAAGTCTCCTCATCCCAAAAGCTATTCTCTGTAGTGGAAAAATCCTCTTGAATGCTAACTAATCCACCTGTTTCCTTCTTTCCGCTTACCATACCAATACTGTAGCTATTTGTTATTGTAGAAGTTGCTCTACTGCCACCGACTAAACCACCGATATAAGAGTCTCCGCTAACTTCACCGGTGCTATAGCAATCACTGATAGTAGCATTGATTTGATTGAGTCCCACTAAGCCGCCTATCATAGTATTACCGCTTATAGTGCTTGTACTATAGCAATTGATAATGGTAGAGCCTGATACATTTACGCCAACTAATCCACCGGCAGTACTCAAGGTGTCTTGAGGAGTGATAGTAGCGGCACTATAACTATACTCCAAATGAGCCCCTCTATTCATTCCAATCAATCCTCCAACGTGCGTAACTCCACTCACATTCCCAGAACTGTAGCTATCACTTACAACCGATAAGGCATTACTGTGACCGATCAAACCTCCGACTAAAGATTTTCCGACAACTTCTGCTGTACTATAGCAGTTTTCTATACTGGAATTCCGAATAAACCCGAGTAACCCGCCTAAAGAAATAAAACCATTGATCGATCCGCTACTATGACAGTTATATATTTCAGATCCTGTGCAGTAACCTGCAAAAGCTCCGACATTATTTCTTCCGCTGATACTTACATTTTCAATACCGAGATTTTTTATCACAGCATTATCTATATAGCCAAAAAATCCCAGATTATCATGATCTACTGAGGGATAGTTGATATGTAATCCATCAATGACATGATGATCTCCATCATAATGTCCGCTAAACCGATGATTAGAATTACCTATCGGAATCCATCCACCCCATGCCCAATCAGCAGTTTCGGATGCATCAATATCAGCTGTTTGGATATAATGTTTATCCCATTCCTCTTCATTTTGGTTTATCCAAAACAGATTTCCCAGAGTCCCGATCTCGTAGGGATTATCTGCGTTGCCATCTCCCCATAGCGGAGCTTTTGCATCCGGAACAATGTAATCAGCGTCGGTCGTCCTTTCATCGCAGGACAAGACAATAAACAATACAATAAATAACAAAAAAATTAGTTTCCTTTGCATTTTTCCCCCTTTATATCTGTATGATATTGCTAATGTCATCATCAATTCAGAATTACTCTTATTTGTTAAGCAGTCAAGTACTTTATTCACTTTGCTACTATTAACAAATCTATTTCTTGTTGACGTATAAACTGGTTTGTAGGATTTTTACTCAGCAAGATAGAAAGGATAGATAATGGGTTGGATCAGTTTTATAGTTGCTTTTGCGGTATTGATAATCGTATCTCGCAAGAGTTTGTGGCTCGGCATGTTGTTAGCAGCTTTCCTCTTGGGCATTATGCATCTCAGTTTTGTCTCATTATTGGAGATCACATACAATACCATAGCAGATTCATCGGTTTTCCTGATGGCAATCGCAGTAGGGATAATCCCCATAATCGGTGGTATAGTACAGGAAAGTGGCATATTGGAGCGGATGACGAATAGTCTGCGCATCAACCGCAAACTATTTCTTATGCTTTCCCCTGCCTTTATCGGACTGATGCCTATTCCCGGTGGTGCTTTGCTCTCCTGTCCATTAGTCAGGCATGCGGGTGATGATATTTCCAATGACGAATATGTGGCTATTAATCTTTGGTTCAGGCATATATTTATCATTATCTACCCACTGGGCACGCTATTGATCTGCAGCAAAATGGCAGAAATATCGCTATATACAGCAGTCTTATATCTGCTACCGGCTCCTTTTGTTATGGGAATTATCGGATATTTCTTCCTGCTCAGAAAAATAGACGGGCATATGAACGAAACAGCGAAGCTGAGTCCCGAACCCAGGACAAAAGCACTTGGCATCCCACTATTGATCTTTCTTTCCGCTCCCGTAATTCATGTGCTTCTCATGCTGTCCGGCATCTTCCCGTTTGATGAGATACCGTTGGTAATAGCGCTGACGATTAGCCTCTCACTTGCTATCGGTTTTGGCAAAGTAGATAATGGCATGTTTGCACATGTACTCAAAGTGATGAAACCGCTTAGGTTTTTTCTGCTGATAATCGCTATTTTCATATTTTTAAATGTATTCAAAGCTACCGAAGTTGCTTCTTTGATATCAACTTTGGTAATCTCAAAGAACTTTCTTATTATCGTAATAGCATTGGTAATCACTTTCTTAACCGGTAGGATGCAGGTAGGATTTTCTATTGTTCTACCAATTTATCTGGCCAGTTATGGTGATTTGGATATGATGACGTTTACGGTAATGTATATCTCTGTATTTTTAGGCTATCTCATCTCCCCGGTACATCCCTGTCTGTCACTTAGCCTAGAGTATTTCCGTACCACATTTACACGAACGATGAAACTTCTCGCTATGCCAATATTGATCATATTAGTGTTACTATACGGCGTAGCTTTGCTGATCTAAGCACAAAGTCGATCATATGTTTTTTACGTTGACAAAAAAAGAGTTATTTCTATTTTTAATAAAAATAAAGGTCTAAAGAGGAGCAGATGACATATTTAGTCTTAGCCAGGAAATACAGACCTCAGACTTTTGATGAGGTTTATGCTCAAGATCATATAGTAACCATATTAAAGAACTCTATAGACCGAGACAGGATAGCTCATGCCTATCTTTTCACCGGTCCGCGCGGAGTAGGCAAAACTTCTTTAGCACGGATTTTTTCCAAGAGTTTGAATTGCTTGGTAAATGGACCTTCGCACACCCCATGTAACCAATGTCGGAATTGTATAGAGATAACACAAGGTACTTCTGCAGATGTGATAGAGATTGATGGTGCGTCCAACACCGGTGTAGATGATATCAGAGATTTACAGCGTGAACTGATGTATTCTGCGACTAATTCACGCTACAAGATCTATATCATAGACGAAGTTCATATGCTCTCCAAAAATGCCTTCAATGCTCTATTGAAAACATTAGAAGAACCACCCGAGAATGTGATCTTCATTTTCGCTACTACCGAACCGCATAAGGTACTTCCCACCATAATCTCCCGCTGTCAACGTCACGATTTTAAGCGGATAACCATCCCAGCCATCATAGATCGATTGGAATATATCTGCAAGCAGGAGAATATCGAGATAGAGGAAGAAGCATTGCATGTGATTGCCAAAAAAGCTGACGGCAGTATGCGTGATGCTCAATCTTTGATGGATCAGATAATCGCAGTGGGAAAGGAACCGATCAGAACCGAAGATGTGCTCGATCTGTTTGGCATTGTACATACCGATAGATTTGCCTGCATATTGAAAGCTATCAAAGAAAAAAATCCAGCTTCTATAGTTGAACTATTGCAGGATGTATTCGACAAAGGTAATGATATCCAAGAATTTATCAATGGATTGATGGATTATATCCGCAATCTATTCCTACTCAAGATAGGCATCAAAGTCTCCGGCATTCCGAAATCCGAACTCCGTGATATGGAAGCGATGAAAGATTTGTTCGATGAGAATACGCTATTGTATATCACATCATTACTTCTGAAGACAAAAACCGATATAAAAACAAGTAATAATCCGATGTTGGTAGCAGAAATGTCTTTTATAAAACTGGCGAAACTGGAAGAGATGCATTCTCTACCCGATCTGATCTCGATGATCCAAAGTGGGAAAATCGTGGCAGAACAACCACAGAAAAAGCCTGAACCAGCTACAAAAGTGACTAAACCTGTGCAAAAGGAAAAAATCGAACCTGAAGAAAGTACACCTAAAATTGATTCACTGACACCGGAGATTTTTGAAGATCATTATCAGGACATCATGCAAACATTGGAGAAAGAAGAGCCTGTGCTTGCCAGTTGCCTTTCTGGTGCCAAAGTAAGCAAAGTCGAACCTCATAAACTGACTTTTAGCACAAACAACCGGACTAATTTCAAACTTTTGGAACAGAGGAAATCACTTCTGCAAAAAGTATTCCAAAACTATTTCGGCATCAAACTGATCTGCGAACTTGAACTAAATGAAGAGAAAAACAACACAATATCCAAACCGGATATCGAAGATATCAAAAAAAATGCACCCGATCTTGCTGATTTCATCGATATCACCGACTCGGTCTTGACCTAAGATGAAAACAATCCAAATCAAAGATAGATACAAAGCTCATTTTGCAAATTTTGAAAAGCAGAAAAACGATAACAACCGTCTGTGGAATATTGATGATCAATCTGCTGCCTTTTTGTATGAACAGATTATCATAAGAAGACCAAAGCATATACTCGAGATCGGAACTTCTAACGGTTACTCCACTTTCTGGCTATCACTGGCAGCAGATCGTAGCGGAGCATCTGTAGAATCAATCGAAATCGAAGAATCTCGCTACCGGCTTGCCATAGATAATCTGAGCAAGCGCAATAATGTGAAATTGTATCTGGGAAATGCACTCGAAATTATCCCAAAACTACAAAGAAACTATGAATTCGTTTTTATAGATGCAGGTAAGATCGATTATAATAATTATCTTCGGCTACTGCTTCCCAAACTTGTAGATAATTGTGTGATAATTGCTGACAACATACGCTCACATCAAGCCAGTCTAGAAGAATATCTGAATCAGTTGTCCCATAATCCGAGCTTTATCTCTATGTCATTGGATATCGGTAGCGGTTTGGAATTATCCGTATATAACAAATCGGAGGAGATAGCGAAATGAAACCGGTAGTTATCGGAATTGCTGGCGGAACAGGTTCTGGTAAAACTACGGTTACAACTGCAATACGGAAACAGATAGCCGATAAAGTAACCTTGATCACCCAAGATGCTTATTACAAAAACTATCCTGACCTTTCTTATGAAGAACGATGTAAGATAAACTATGACCATCCTGAAACTTTCGATACGGAACTTTTGATTAAACACATTAAATCTTTGAAAAATACTGTTCCCATCTCCATGCCGGTTTATGATTATGAGAATCATCTTCGAACCGAGGAAATCGAACCGAAAAAACCGGCTCCCATTATCATTATAGAAGGTATTTTGATCTTTGAATCACCTCACCTGAGAGACCTGATGGATATCAGAATATTTGTGGATACAGATGCTGATATCCGCATCTTAAGAAGAATCGAACGAGATATTAATGAACGAGGACGCAGCTTGAACTCTGTGATCCAACAATACAGAACTACCGTGCAACCTATGCATATCGAGTTTGTAGAACCCACCAAAAGATATGCCGATATTATCATCCCCGAAGGTGGATATAACACAATAGCTATTGACATGATTGTAGCCAAAATTAAAAGTATCATTCAGGTAAAAAAATGAAGCCGGGAGGTTGTTGTGAAAATCATAATAATGATTGTAATAGTGATGTTAGCAGGAAGTGCGCTGATGGCGACTACTAACCATCTGACTATATATAATGAAAATTTTGCCTTGGTTAGAAATTCACTGAAACTATCATTGGAAAAGGGTCTGCAAAGTTATTTTATGGACGATATTCCCTACTCCATCGAAGCTAATTCGGTTATTATAAAACCAACGGATAAAAATTTCGATATTTTTTCTCAAAATTATGAATATGATCTGGCAGATACACGTAAGATATTACAAAAGTATCTTGGTAAAGAGATAGAACTGGTAACCAAAACAGATGATCGATTCAGTGGAGTTTTGCAATTTAATGATAGTAATACCGTCGGGATCATAGATTCCACTACCCAGCAGTTAGTTCTGATCAAATATGCCGAGATCAGAAATATCAATCTAAAAGAATTACCGGAGAATTTCTTTTTGAAACCAACCCTGCACTGGCGCTTGACCGCAGATAAAGCAGGAGATTATCCGGCAGAGATATCCTACATCTGCCATGGCATTCGCTGGTATGTTACTTACAATACCGTATGGAACGCTGATGCCGGCAAATTGGAGATCAATTCTTGGGTAACCATCAATAACGAAAGTGGCAAACAATTCGAAGATACTTCGGTTAAGCTATTAGCAGGCGAGGTGAGAAAGATATCTCAGATTGTGGACAGGACACGCGCACAATTTCTCGAGACTATGGATGTTAAAGCACCAAGATTCGAAGAGAAAGCATTTCACGATTTTCATCTCTACACTCTCAGTGAAAAAGTCTCGATTAACAATATGCAAACCAAACAGATCCAGTTTTTCCCACTCTCTGTTGTAAATGCAAATTCCAGATATGAATATGTGACGCAGACACGGCAGAATAATGTGGAATCGAAGATCGTCTTTGTAAATTCGGAAAAAGAAGGACTGGGCAGACCACTTCCGCAAGGTATTATAAAAGTCTATATGAAAGATGAAGCGGATGATTCTATGGAATTCATCGGTGAGGACAGAATTGAACACACAGCTGTTAATGAAGAAGTAACCATCAGCACGGGTTATGCCTTCGATTTGATCGGTGAAACTACCATGATAGATCAACGCAGTATATCGCGTACAGTGACGGAGCGCGATATGGAAATAGAGCTGCGAAACAGATCCAAAGACGATAAACGGATAATCGTCATCCACAATTTGCAATCACCGTGGCAGATTTTCAATGAAAGCGATAAATATAACCGCGTCCATGCCAGACAAATCGAATTTATTGTGGACGTACCGGCAGAATCGAGTTATACAATCACATGGACAGAAAGAATAGGATCATAGGAGGAGAATTATGGAAATAAAAAAATTTAGTGAAATGATCTCTGAAATAATAGAGGACCACAACCTCGAATCAAATCTAAGCAGAGTTTTACGAGAAATAGAATCTAATATAAAATTTCAGAGCATGGGTATTTTCCTCAAAGTGCAAAATACCGAACTTTTTAGACTGAAGATTGCGAGAAATATCAGCCACTCATTTGCTAAAAACACGATTTTCAGCAGTGGCGATTCATTGATAGAGCAATTGCAGAATCTCAAAACTATCGATTGCACTCCACCAAGTGTTTACAAAATGGAATACGAATATTCTGATTTGTTGATTATCCCGCTGCATTTTGATAAAGAATTGTTCGGACTGTTTTTTATAGATCGGGAAAGTGGACAATTTGATGAAAAAGAGAAAGAAGCTCTCACTTTATATACTTATCTCATCAATATGATCATCAAAATACATCAGCAACAAAGCGAGATCGAGCAGCATAAGGATCTGTATGAAACCACGATCGTCTATACTTACAAACCCTTTATGAGTCGAGGTGAGCTGCTCTTTTCTTTGATGCAAAGGTACAAACGGGATATCTCATTGGCTGTGATGAAAATAGAGAATGTGAAGGAATCTGTTCGCACAATTGGTGAGCACAAGACCAATGAACATATCAAAAAGAGTGTTTCTCATCTTAAAAATAATCTCAGAGAAACTGACCTTATCGGCAGAATTTACAAAGACACCTACGCAGTTTTGATGCCGGAGACTTCTTTGAAAAATGCAGCTTTGACAGTACGAAGAGTAGATGCACTACTCCAAGAGATAGCCAAGAAATTTATCATAACCTTTGGATGGGGTATCACAGACTATGAAGAAAGTATCACATCACTATCAGATTTTCTAAAGAGTTCGGAAGATCTCGCCTTCGAAGCTCTTAGAAAAAGTGATGATAATGTCAGTATAATAGATCGAACTTAAATCCTAATCATAATAATAAATAGCAGTGATCGGATTTATTCTCGAGGCTTTAATAGCCGGATAGATCCCGGATAGGATACCAATAATTATCGAGAAGCCTAAACCGATGACCACACCTTCTATCGGTATAGGCAAGTTCATATCAATGGCAGCGGAGACTCCTCCAATTGCCAAAGCTGCAAACGAGATCCCGACGATAGCAGCTATGATTGCCAAAGTGAGAGATTCCATCAGAAATAGAAGAAAAATATCTCGCTCTTTGGCACCAATACTTTTTCGCACTCCGATCTCCGTCATCCTTTCATTGATCGAGATCATAAGAATACTAAAGAGACCGATCCCACCAACAATAAGAGAGATGGAAGCAATCGCCGATAATGTGATATTCCATTTCTCCATCATGTCATCCATCTCTTCGCTGATTTGCAGCATCATAGCGCCAATATCGTCAAATTCGAAATCATGAGACATATTGCGTTGAGCCAGAAGTGTTTGTCTGGCTAAATTCATCATATCTCTAAAATCTTCTGCTGTATGAGATTGGAGATAGAGATAATCTACCGAATTCTGCCTTAAATAACGAGCTCCGGTAGATAGTGGTATATAAACCGAGCTCAATTCTCTTCTTCTCTGCCAGGGGTTGAAATTGAAATTTCCGGTATTCAATACATCCTCGCCCATTATCCCTATCACTTTATAGCGATTGTTGCCAATCGTAAGAGTCTTACCGACAATATCTTCATCGGGGAAATGATCATTAACAAAATGATAGCCCAAGATACATACTTTACCTGCATTAGCATCTTCAAACTGATTGAAATAACGCCCCTCTTTCAAAAAATAAGATCGGGAGAGAAAAAAATCATTATTAGTAGCGGTAAGATAGACATTCTCAGAGGTATTTTGTCTTATCATTCTCTCATAAGTAGAGATAATTCCATAAGCATATTTGGGCTGGACAGTATGACGCAGCAGATGGTAATCGGAATAGGAAAGTGGCTTGGTAGCTCGTCTGGCCGGTCGAAAACTCATCCTTCTCCACATGCTTCTCGGTTGCCTATCGGTAGCAGATCGGATGATAATCGAGTTGTTCCACCCCATGCCTTCCATTCTATCTGCGATTATCGTTTTCACTCCATAGACGGAAGAGAACATGGTTACCACCGCAAACACACCGATGATAATGCCAAGTAAGGTAAGAATCGAGCGTAATTTGTGGTTCATAATATTCTGAATGCTGCTTACAAATCCGTCTCCTATATGCATCTTGGCTACCTCTACTTTTTCTTTCTGCCCTTTTTTGCCTTACTTTTATCAATCAATTCCATGCATTCTTTTTCAGTCAAGGATTTTGGATCGACATCTTTGGGAATCTTGTAGTTTTTCTTTTTGTAAGAAATGTATGGACCCCATCTACCGTTTAATACCGCCAATTCATTGCCGAATTTATTGATCACCTTCTCTTTTTGTACTTTCCGCTTTTCTTCGATAATCTGAATAGCTCTCTCTTGACTGATCTCTAAGGGATCTTCCCCTTTGGGAATGGAATAGAAAGAGTCTTTGTGCAACACATAAGGACCATAACGTCCGGTATTTATCACAAGATCACTACCTTCATAAGTTCCGGCTACATATGGGAATTTGAAGAGTTTCAAGGCTTCTTCGAGAGTAATACTATCCAAAGAATATTTTTTTGTCAACGAGGCAAATTTTGGTTTCTCTTTATCATCGGCTTCTCCGATTTGGATCACAGGTCCGAACTTTGCTATCTTGGCATAGACATTTTTACCGGTTTTAGGATCTATACCGAGTAATCTGGCGCCACTGAATTTTTCGGAATATTGTAGAGTATGTTCTACTTTGTTATGAAAAGGCACATAAAAATTCTTCAGCATATTTTTTTTGTCTTTTTTCCCTTCGGCTATTTCGTCAAATTCATCTTCTACCCGGGCAGTGAAATTGTAATCGACAATGTTGTCGAAATATTTCATGAGAAAATCATTAACTATGACTCCAATATCGGTCGGGATTAGTTTCCCTTTTTCAGCACCATATTTTTCAGTTTTTTCAGTTTCGTTTATCTGATCGTTTTTTAGCTCAATGATACTATATTTTCTCATCTCTCCGGGAACATTCTTTTTCTCCACATATTCTCTCTTTTGAATAGTAGAGATTGTGGGAGCATAAGTAGAAGGTCTGCCGATACCGAGCTCTTCCATACGTTTCACCAAACTAGCTTCACTAAACCTATAAGGTGGCTGAGTAAATCTCTGAATTGCTTTCATTATGATAAGAGCAAGTTTATCTCCCACCTTCATCGGTGGCAATATTTTTTCGGAGCCATTTGCTTTTTGATCATCATAGGATTCGGAATATACTTTCAGGAAACCATCGAAAGTGATGACCTCTCCTTTGGCATCCAAAAATTCTTTCGGCATAGTAGAGATCCCGATTTTTGCAGTGGTTCTTTCGAGCTCGGCATCCTTCATTTGAGATGCTATAGACCGCTTCCAGATCAGTTCATATAGTCTTTGCTGAGATGCATCTGCACCGACTTTCTGTTTATTCAGATTTGTCGGCCTGATCGCTTCGTGTGCCTCTTGAGCCATTTTTGCTTTGACTGTGAAGTTTCGCGGTTGAGAATACTTATCTCCATATAATTCGGAGATTGTTTTTTTGGCTATGGCAATTGCCTGTTTAGACAGATTGACCGAATCTGTACGCATATAAGTGATATGCCCGGATTCATACAATTGTTGTGCCAAGAGCATGGTGCGAGAGACAGAATATCCTAGTTTTCGGTTGGCTTCCTGCTGTAGAGTAGAGGTGGTAAATGGTGGAGCCGGCTTTTTCTTCGCCTTTTTCTTTTCCAGATCAGCAATTTCGTAATTTGCACCTTTACAGTTTTGCAAAAATTCTTCCGCTTTTTTCTTCGATTTCAGCCGTTTGGATAGCTCCGCTTGGATTATTGTCTCATTATCCTTCTCACTAAATCTGAACTCAGCAATTATTCGGTATTGCGCTTGTGGTTTGAATTTATTTATCTCCTGCTCACGCTCCACAATCATCCTAACAGCTACAGATTGGACTCTTCCTGCGGAAAGTGCCGGTTTCACTTTTTTCCACAACAACGGTGACAGTTCAAATCCCACCAGTCTATCTAATATTCGTCTCGCTTGCTGAGCTTGCACCAATTCCTTATTGATCGGACGAGGGGTTTTCATTGCTTGGTTTATTGCATCTTTGGTTATCTCGTGAAACACGATCCGATAAGTCTTACTCTCTTTGAGATCCAACACTTCACTCAGATGCCAAGCGATGGCTTCTCCTTCTCTATCTTCGTCTGTGGCTAGCCAAACAGTCTCAGCTTGCATAGCCGCTTTTCGCAGTTCCTCGATGATCTTCTTTTTGTTTGGATCGGTTTGGTAAGTAACTTCGAACCCATTATCCACATCCACACCGGTTCTTTTTTTGGGAAGATCACGGATATGCCCCATACTTGCCTTAACGGTGTAGTCTTTGCCCAGAAATTTACTGATCGTCCTCGCTTTAGCGGGTGACTCCACAATAATCAAATTTTTCATAATCAATTTCCAATCGTATCGAATTCAAATTCTGTATCTTGAATAAAAAGATAATCAATTATATCTCTGATAGTCATATCGTATTGTCCCGAGAAGATGATGTAATTCACGATATCATCGACAATATTGATATCGATCTTCCCTTGGATAAATTTACTCAACTGCATCGATAGTGAGATAGCCGACTCGAATGTATGTTTATCTATCGATTTGGCAGCCAATAGTTTGATAAGGTATCCGAAAGCATCCGGGGTAAGAGTTCGCCTCTCATCTACAGCGAGAACTCTTTTGTAGCTATCGGGATACTGTTCTTTTATATATGAATCGAGCAATTTCTCCAATTTCTCATCGTCGCTCAGCCCGATATCTTCTTTATTTGCTTTGCCGGCTATGGCTTCCAGCAATTCATCAATGTTATTATCTATCATAGCATCTCCGTTACTTTTTTATTACATAATACTACAGATTTATATTTTTACCACAACACTTTTTATATTTTTTCCCACTACCGCAGGGGCAGGGATCGTTTCTACCCACCTTATCTTCTACCACTCTCGGTTGGATCTTCTGCTCCGAGCTCGGTCTGTTAGCGCTCAATTCCTCCGGTGCAGGCTGAGTTCTTTTCCCCACATTTTCAAAAGCGGAGGTATCTTCATGTTTAGATTTCACCATGCGCAAGAAATCTTCCAATTGTTCGGGTGGGATCAGATATGTGGTAAATACACGTTGAGAAACATTTTTGTTAATATCCGAAACCAATTTTTGGAAAAGAGTGTAAGATTCCTTCTTATATTCGATTAGCGGATCTTTTTGGGCATAAGCTCTGAAACCGATACCTTCTTTCAAGAGGTCCATCTCATGCAGATGATCGCGCCACAATTCGTCCACCACACTCAAGAGCACACGTCTTTCGATCTCTCTGAGTTGGATACTGCTGAGTTCTTCTTCCCGTTTATCATAAGCATCGAGAACGAAATCTTCGATCTGTGCGACCAAACTATCATATCTGAGATTATCCAACTCGAGATCATCCACTGAAATGCGAATATTGAAATGAGTTCTTACCCAATGCACAAGCTCTTCTATCGGCCAATCTTCGGGATATTGTTCATCACCAATGATCTCATCGACCTTATCGGCGATCGTATCTTTGATCATATCAAGAATCTCATGCTTCAGATCGTAACCTTTGAGTACATTATGACGGTAGTTGTAGATCACTTCCCGCTGTTGATTCATCACTTCGTCGTATTTGATCAGCTGTTTCCTGATCTCGAAGTTGTAAGCTTCCACTCTTTTCTGAGCTTTTTCCACCGCATTGGTCATCCAAGTATGTGTAATAGCTTCACCCGGTTTGAAACCCATTCTCTTCATCATCGGCGCTATTCTCTCCGAACCGAAAAGACGCATCAGGTCATCTTCTAAGGAGAGATAAAACCTGGAAGTCCCCGGATCTCCCTGACGACCAGAACGACCTCGTAACTGCCTGTCTATCCTTCTACTTTCGTGTCGTTCGGTTCCAATCACATGTAAACCGTCAATCGGCACACCATAAGGATATTCTTCCGTAATCTTTTTCTCCAAATCGAGATATGTTTCTTTTGGTTTGGTAACCACCCCTTCGCCCAATTTGATATCGGTACCGCGTCCGGCCATATTGGTAGCAATAGTTACTGCACCGGGTTCACCGGCGTTTTTGATTATCTCGGCTTCCTTTTCGTGATACTTTGCGTTCAATACATTATGCGGGATATTACGCCTTCTCAGCAATCTGCTCAGCGTCTCGGACACCTCTACTGTAACGGTTCCTACCAAGACCGGTTTTCGTCGTTCATAGTAATAAGCGATCTCGTCTATAATAGCCCTATATTTATCGTTTTTCGTGAGGTATATCTTGTCGTCATGATCGATGCGAGTGATAGGCAAATTGGTAGGGATAACCAAAACAGGCAAACCATAGATTTCCATGAATTCGCCTTCTTCCGTCACTGCTGTACCGGTCATACCGGAGAGCTTATCGTACATACGGAAGTAATTCTGCAGAGTGATGCTAGCAAATGTCTGAGTTGCCTCTTCTATCTTCACATTTTCTTTGGCTTCCAAAGCTTGGTGCAAACCATCGCTGAACCTTCTGCCCGGCATCATTCTGCCGGTAAATTCATCGACAATGACCACCTTATTGTCTGCAACCACATATTCCACATCTTTCTCAAATAGAGTATAACTCTTCAGAAGCTGCTTGATATTGTGCAGTTTCTCATTCTGATCCATGAATTTGGAAGTGATCTCTTCCTTTTGTTTCGCCTTTTGTTGTGCTGAGAGAGAACTATCTTCATCTACTTTTTGCAATGCTTCATCCAAACTCTCCATAATATAGAGATTGGGATATTTTTCGGTGATAAAGTCGTTCCCTTTCTCAGAAAGCTCCACACTATTTTGCTTCTCTTCTACGAAATAAAAAAGTTCTGCATCGATCTGATGCATCTTCTTATCTCTGAGATAGTACCCCTCATAATCGGAGAGCAATTTCTTTAGTTCGCTATCTTTCAGCAATTTGAGCAGAGTTTTATTCTTCGGATCAGCTCGATAAACAAGTAACAGATGATAACCCAGATCTTCACGATCGCATTCTTCTTGAGCTAACTGGCTTTTGATATGATTCAGATATCTTTTTACCAATTGCGATTGTGCCTGCACCAATCTTTGGATTATCGGTTTCAGCTCGGGATAGAAATTCTTGCTTTCTTGAACAGGACCGCTGATGATCAGAGGAGTCCTCGCCTCATCGATCAGAACACTATCAACTTCGTCCACAATAGCATACTGCAGTTTTCTCTGAACTATTTGCTTGGGTGACACTGCCATGTTATCGCGTAGATAATCGAAGCCGAATTCACTATTTGTACCATACGTCACATCACATTGATAAGATTCTTTTTTTGCTTCCGGTCCGATGCCGGCTATATTACAACCTACGGTTAAACCATGAAATTCGAATATGATCCCCATCCACTCGGCATCACGCTGAGCGAGATAGTCATTAACCGTGATCAGATGGACACCATTGCCCAGAAGTGCATTGAGAAATAGCGGCATGGTAGCAGCTAGTGTCTTACCTTCACCGGTTGCCATCTCAGCTATCATTCCCTTATGAAGTGCAATAGCGCCGATAAGCTGCACATCGAAAGGCACCATATCCCATGTCGCCTGATTACCTCTCACCTCGTAGGTATGACCTAACAATCTGCGGCAGGTATCCTTTACTATGGCAAAGACTTCCGGCATATAATCGTCCAAAGTCTGCTGTGTCTCATCCTTCAAGTATTTCTCGAATTTAGTGATCTCGTTATTAAGCGAGGTTTTTCTGTTCTCATCAGTTTCCAGTTGATACGCTTCTTTCAGTTGTTCAAATTCTTCATCCAGAGGATTTAGCTTCTCTTTGATTTCCTGGCGTATTTGTATGATTCTTGCTCTCAGCTCATCATCATTTTTATTCTCAAGTAACTGATAATGTTCATTTATCTCTTCCACTATCGGATAGATCTTTTTCATCTCCCGCGAGTTGAAATCACCGACTATCGCTTTTATTATTGAATTTAACATTTACTTAACCTTATATTTATTTTTGTGAACAATCCTCAAATCTGCAAGTTCACTGTCAAACAATTTAGGAACTTCTCTTGACAATCGCTTTTGTACTGTCGTTTTGACAACACACAGATTTTCAATATTCCAATGCACAAGTTATCGAGTTTGTCGACATAATTTTCTTTAATATGAGTAGATTGCCTATTTGATTCTTTTTCTACTTGACGGATAAGCTTTGTTTCAATCATTTTTCCGAAAAAATAATAATAGGAGAAATATATGGTATTGAAACCTCAACCTGAGCTAATTAAGAAAAAATATCACAATATATCGGCATTATTCGTGTTTCTATTCAGTCTGGTGGTTTATATTTCCACATTACCGAGAACCCTGCAATTTTGGGATTCGGGTGAATACATAGCCTGTTCGAGCATACTGGGCGTTCCTCACCCGCCTGGCAATCCCTTGTATATTTTGCTTGGCCGGGTATTCTCTATATTTAGTTTCGACTATTCTCATGCTGCAGCGGTAAACTTCTTATCCGCAGTTTTCGGCGTTTTCGCAGTACTATTTACTTATTACATTACTGTGAAACTGGTCACAATGTGGGAATATCGCAAAGGTCAATCTTACTTCCCCTATCTTGCCGGTATCTGTGCTGCCCTTTTCACTGCATTTTCCAATACATTTTGGATAAACAGTCTGAAAGGCGAAGTATATTCGGGACTCGCTTTTATCATCAATCTTTCTATTCTGATCACTTTTATATGGGTAGAAAAATCACGTAAGTTCTCACATCAGAATTATCTGGTTCTTGTGCTCTACCTCTTATTTTTGGGGATCGGTATTCATCAGACCAGTCTGCAAATTGCTCCGGCACTTTTGTTTATCGTAGTTTATCCTTATATAAAAGAAAATATCAAAACCGGTGGATTCTGGGTAAAGGTCGGGATTTATATGATAATTCTGATCATCGTCTATCTGATTTTCCAAGAGTTTGGGAAAGTATGGGACTTACCCGAACTTCCCAAATATATGTTCGCCATTGGTTTATCTTTGATCGTCTATTTTTATATGAAAGACAAAGTAGCCCCATCTGCTTGGTGGTTAGCGATCCTGTTCATTACTATCGGTTTCAGTACTCACTTGTTTCTCTACATCCGTTCTGGATTACGTCCTTTTATAAACGAAGGTCATCCCCATACACTCAGAATGTTCACAGATTATATCCTCAGAAGGCAATACGGACCTACCAGTTTCTTTATCAGAAGGGCTAGTCTGGTGTATCAATTTAGAGATCAGCTTCTCACCTATTTCAGCTGGCAATTTTTCAATGCCGAGATACTCTCGCAGTGGCTCAGAATCCCGCAAGCAGTGATGCAAGTCTTAAGTAATCTGCTTGTGACGATATTGGGATTTTCTGGTGTAATCTATCATTATAAAAGAAATAAGCATTCTTTCTTCTATCTGCTTGCACTCTTTATCATGGCATCATTCGCTATGGTTTTCGTGATGAACCTCTCAGATGCAGAAGTACGCACTCGGGAATACTTTTTTGTAACTGCTTATAACATGTGGGCGATTTGGATGGGTATCGGTGTGATCGGCCTGATCCATCTGGTTAAGAAGAAATGGCGCTATCTGCAAATTCCGGTCATCATCATCTTGTTATCACTTCCGATAATCAATCTTGCCTCAAATTATCAGATCAACAACCGCTCGCGTGATTTCATACCGGCAGGATACGGGCAGAATATTTTGAATAGTCTGGAAGAAAATGCCATTATCTTCACCTACGGTGACAATGATACCTTCCCAAGCTGGTATGCGCAAGCGGTTTGGGATCCGGTAATTACCGAACATATCCACCCAGCTCGAAACGTGCAGCCGACCGAACGAACCGAAAGATTGATCGCCGAGGCTCTGGAATACAAAGAGGATCAATGTGAAGGGATTAGACTGGATGTCAGTGTTGCCAATCTCAGTCTGCTCAATACACCTTGGTATATCAAACAGCTGCGCGATCTGGAGGGAATCAAATTCGACTTACCTGACGAGCATATAGAGCTATGTCAGGAGAGTCCGCGTTCCGCTCTCTATCCCAGACGAGTACCGCAAGATACCTCACTGAGGATCAGGGGAAATACTCCCGAAGAGGATTTTACTGTTACCTTCCCAGCCGGCTCCATTTTGATGACCAAAGATCTGGCTACGATCCAGATTATCAGAGACAATTATGGTAAAAGACCAATCTATTTTGCCGTCACTGTTCCCGAAGTGCCCGGTTTTGCCCCTTATCTGCAAAATGAGGGTATGGTTGACCGGCTTGTTCCGACCAGTGGACGGAATCAGATCGATATCGAGCGTTTGGTCACCAATATAGACAGTATCTATAATTATATCGGTGTGTTCGATGAGACGGTTTACAAAGATCTGAATACACGTCGACTACTAAATAATTATGGAGCTGCATATTTCAGAGCTTCTCAGTATTATCATAATCTAAATGATTATGAAAAAGCAGTAGATTTCATGGTGCGCGGTATAGAATTCGTCGATGGGAAAGAGCGCTTTTATCCCGGTTTGGCACAGCTACTTACCGAGGCTTCCTATCAAGCTGTGGATGATGATAATATAGAACGAAGCTTTGAATACATCGAGCAGGCTATCCAATACGATCCTACCGAAACTGATATAATCTATACAATACAAAGTATAGCATCATATACAGGTGAATTTGAGAAAGGAATCGCTCTGCTCGAAAGTCTGAAGCAATATCAGGATCAGCGAGGTGTAAATCAGATCGATATGATCATCCGAAGCCTCTCCCGCTCTTTAGATGAATAAATCGACATAGCTCGGATAGGAGAACTTTACGGAGATCCAATGAAAGAGAATATATACATCCAAGGTGCTCAAGAGCACAATCTGAAAAATGTAACTGTAAGTTTACCCAGAAATAATCTGATAGTGATCACCGGAGTCTCCGGTTCGGGTAAATCTTCGTTGGCTTTCGATACACTATATGCCGAGGGACAAAGGCGCTATGTAGAATCTCTATCTGCCTATGCCAGGCAATTTTTGGGGCAGATGGAGAAACCCAAAGTAGATCATATCGAAGGACTCTCTCCTGCTATTTCCATAGAACAAAAATCTGCCAGTAAAAATCCGCGTTCAACTGTAGGAACGGTTACGGAAATATACGATTATCTGCGAGTACTATACGCAAGGATAGGCAAACAATATTGCTATAAATGCCACAAAGAAGTGGGATCTCAAACTGTAGATAATATGGTAGATTCAATCCTGAAAAGTCAATCGAATACCAGAATAGAGATTTTGGCACCCATAGTGCAAAATAGAAAAGGTGAACATAAGGAAGAATTGGAAGAAGCCCGACGCGAAGGATTTGTACGTGTAAAGATAAACGGTAGAATGCATGATTTATCCGAAGATATTAGCTTGGATAAGAAAAGTAAGCACTCTATAGATATCGTCATCGACAGACTTGTGCTGAAAGAAGGCATCAGAAGTCGATTGACAGATTCGATAGAAACTGCTCTCAAGATCACCGAAGGTGTGCTAAAAATCAATTATGTAGATGAGAAGAGGACAGAATTTTTGTCCGAGACCAATACCTGTATAGATTGCGGGATCAGTTATCCGGAGCTAACTCCGCAGCATTTTTCTTTCAATAGTCCGATAGGCATGTGTGCTTCTTGTAATGGATTGGGCACTCGGATGGAATTTGATCCGGATTTGATCGTTCCCGATCAATCACTATCGATTATGCAAGGTGCCGTCATACCTTGGGGAGTGCTGAATAAGAAACGAGGAAGTTGGCAATTGAAGAAACTTCATGCTCTATCAAACAGCTACAATTTCTCACTTCACACTCCTTGGTATAAACTTTCCGAAAAGATCAGAGATCTGTTAATGCATGGCTCACGTAGTAGACAAATCACCTTCAAGTGGCAATCCGGCGCTTCCAGCGGACAGTTTTTCACTCATTATGAAGGTTTGATCCCCACACTGAAAAGGCGGATGAACGAAACAACATCTGAGTACATGCGCCGATACTACATGCAGTTTATCAGTGACAAAAACTGTCCGACCTGTGACGGTAAAAAGCTCCGCCCGGAAAGTCTGGCGGTAAAAGTAGGAGAAAAGACGATCGATCAGCTTACACAGATGTCGATCAGAGATGGCAAAGATTTCTTTGGCTCCCTCGCTCTACAAGGTAACGATCGTATCATTGCTGCGGAAGTATTGAAAGAAATCAACAACCGTCTTTCATTTCTTATAAATGTCGGCTTACATTATCTTACTCTCGATAGAAAAGCGCCAACCTTATCCGGCGGTGAATCTCAGCGTATCCGCTTGGCAAGCCAGATAGGCAGCAGTTTGGTCGGAGTGATGTACATACTCGATGAACCGAGTATAGGTTTGCATCAGCGCGATAACAGCCGCCTGATCGATATGTTGAAAAATCTGAGAGATCTGGGCAACACGGTTATCGTGGTAGAACATGATGAAGAGATGATCCGCAACGCTGACCAAGTGGTGGATTTCGGTCCAAAAGCGGGAATCTATGGTGGTGAGATAGTTTTTCAGGGCAATGTATCGGATATGGAAAAATCCGAAGTCTCACTCACAGGCAAGTATCTATCCGGGCGAGAAATGATCTTATATCCCACAAAAAGGCGAAAAGTAACCAAGAAGAAACTCACGATCAAATCAGCCTCTCAGAATAATCTAAAGCACATAGATGTAAATATACCAGTAGGTTTATTCACTTGCGTTACAGGCGTTTCCGGCTCAGGTAAAAGTTCGCTGATAAACCAATTATTATATCCGGCTCTTGCGAACAAGCTGATGAATTCTACCAAGAAAGAGGGACAGTATGGTGAAATTGTCGGGTATCATCATTTCGACAAAGTAATCAGCATAGATCAGCAACCGATAGGAAAGACTCCAAGATCCAATCCGGCTACCTATGTCAAAGTATTTGATCCGATCAGAGAGCTTTATTCTCAGCTTCCTGCATCCAAACTACGCGGTTATAAACCGGGCAGGTTTTCTTTCAATGTGAAGGATGGACGCTGCGAAGCTTGTCATGGAGCGGGTGTAAAACAGATAGAGATGCATTTTCTTCCCGATATATTCGTCACCTGCGAAGAATGTGGCGGTAAGAGATTCAACAGAGAGACTCTACTTGTACGCTACAAAGATAAAAATATTGCCGACATATTGGATATGGATGTTCAAGAAGCGATAGTTTTCTTTGCCAATATTCCCAGAATAACCAAAAAATTACAAACCCTTCTCGATGTAGGTTTGGAATATATAAAGTTAGGACAGCCCTCCACAACTCTCTCCGGAGGTGAAGCTCAGAGAATCAAACTATCTCGGGAACTTAGTAAAACCAGCACCGGCAACACATTATATATATTGGACGAACCGACAACCGGATTACATTTCGATGATATTAAGAAGCTATTATCAGTTTTACAAAGATTGGTAGATATGGGAAACAGCGTTATCGTGATCGAACACAACCTTGATGTGATCAAATGTGCAGATTATCTTATTGATCTAGGACCGGAAGGTGGCGATGAGGGTGGCAGAGTAATAGCTACCGGCACACCGGAAGCAGTAGCAAAAAAACACTCTTCCTATACGGGGCAGTTTCTCAATAAAGTATTAAGGAGTAAGTAATGTTAGAAGCAAGAATCAATCAACTATTTGAAAAATCAACATTCACAAAAGAAGATGAGATACTGTTTTGTGAATTCAAACAAGCTTTGAATAAAGGACAGATAAGAGCGGCAGAAAAATTAGATGGTAAATGGAAGATAAATTCATGGGTCAAAAAGGGGATACTACTCGGATTCAAACTTGGTTCCACTACCAAAATGTCCGCCGGTCAAATGCCTTTTTATGACAAAGATACATATCCGCTCAAAGATATTCATTTGAAAGACAATATCCGTATCGTACCGGGTGGCAGTTCCATTCGCGACGGATCTTACGTCGGCAGTTCCGTGGTCATCATGCCACCGGCTTTCATCAATGCAGGAGCTTATGTAGATGAGGGCACTATGATAGATTCTCATGCTTTGGTTGGCTCGTGTGCTCAAGTCGGAAAAAGAGTGCATCTGAGCGCTGCTTCACAACTAGGTGGTGTTTTGGAACCGATAGCTGCACGTCCGGTTATAATCGAGGATGATGTATTCATCGGTGGCAATTGCGGCATCTACGAAGGAGTGCTCATCCGTAGCCATTCGGTCATTGCTGCCGGAGTTATTATCACCGCCTCTACCCCGATTTACGATGCTACCAAAGGGGAATTTCTTCCCAGAGATCCAAACTCTGCTCCGGAAATCCCGCCAAATGCGGTAGTGATACCCGGTGCTCGTTCGCTAAAAAAGTTTCCGCATATTAGCATCTCTTGTCCGGTGATCATAAAATACCGTGATCACAAAAGTGATAAAAAAGTAGAATTAGAAGAGTTGTTGAGATAGTTACTATGTCAGGACAGAATAATATCCCGAGAAACAATTTGATACCCAGATTTGAAAAATGTTTTGACTTTTTATTACTATACACAAATTTAAACCGATAGGGATGAAAAAATGAAAAAAATATTTGTTTTGGTGGTAGTTTGTATAGTAATGGCGAATATGATTCTTCTTGCCAGGGAAGATGTATCTCACACTATGATACCATCAAAAACAAATGTCGACTCATTAATCTCACTCGCTACCTCATATACCGAATACTCTTATGAAGAATGTTTAGAATTCGGAGAACTGGCGCAACAGTTGGCAGCCGGTTTGGATTATGAGGAAGGAGAAGCTGATGCTATTTTTAGCATCGGACTGACTTATGATTATATGCAGGATTTTTATCAGGCAATTACATATTATGAACATGCGTTGGAGTTATATGAAAAATTAGAAGATATCGAAGGGATTTTCATTACTACGAATAATCTGGGATTAATATACAAAGAATGGGGTCAATATACAATCGCACTCGATTATTTTTTCAAAGCACTGGAGCAAGCAGAGATAAAAGAAGATCCCTATGACCTGGCTACCCTATACAATAATATCGGATTGCTCCATAATTTGACAGATAATCTGGATCAATCTGCCGAGTATTTCCAAAAAGCTTTAGACTTATCAACTCAGTTCGATGATACACCACTGACCATCTCATTATATCTGAATACCGGGTCTGTATGTTTTGATCGAGAAAACTATGAGGAAGCTTTGTATCATTATCAAAAAGCTTATGAACTATCCGAGCAATACGATGACCAAGAAAGCCTTTCCAAAGCAATCCATAATATTGGTATGATCTACCATCATAATGAACAATATGAAGAAGCTTTGAAACACTATGAGCGTTCTTTACAAATAGCCCAAGAATTGGAACTCTACAATGATATCGCAATTTCATATTCAAATATTGGATTATTGTATTATGATCAAAACAATTTCTCAAAAGCAATCGAGTTTTTTCAAAAAAGCAATCAGATATCGGAAGAACAGAACTTCACGATCATCTCTAGTGATAATCATCTCTATTTATCAGAGATCTATGAAAAAAAGCAACAACTTCAAAAAGCGCTCTCACATTTTCAGAACTACAAAGAGCTAAACTCTGCTCTATTAGAAGAGAAGTATCAGAAAAGATTGAATGCTCTGCAGCATCATCTGGAATTGCGCGAACAGGAGATAAAGCAATACCAGCAAGAAGCTGAAGCCCAAGTCTCTCACCAGATTACCATCAGAAATATCATAGTTGTTATTATGCTGGTTCTGATGAACATTATCTTCATGATCTATATCCGCTACAAGCAGAACATCAAAATGCATAGTGATACCGAAACCAGAAGTGAGGAAATGGAAAAAGCCAACCAAAAGCTGAAAGAGACCAATCTGAAACTTCAAAACACCAACAAGGCACTCCAAGAAGCAAAAAAGAAGATCGAAACTTTGGCAAAAACCGATCCGTTAACTAATCTTGCCAATCGCCGTGAAATGATGGAGAAGATCTTTTATGAGAAAAAAAGATTCGATCGAACCAAAAGACCTTTTACTCTTCTCATTGCCGATATAGACCATTTCAAAAGAATAAATGACAATTATGGTCACGAAGTCGGAGATTATATTTTAGTCTCTCTTTCCGAAATTTTCGTTTCTATAGTAAGACACATTGATGTAGTTTCTCGCTGGGGTGGAGAAGAATTTCTTATCTTATTACCGGAGACAGATATCGAAGGTGGTAAAGTGGTAGCAGAAAAGCTCCGTGATTTGATCTCTATCACTCCGTTCTATCACGAAGATAAGACCATCTCCCTCACTATCACTTTAGGTGTAAGTGAATTTAAAGAAAACGATAGTATAGATGCCTGTATCAGGCGAGCAGATGAAGCACTTTATAGAGGAAAGGAAGGCGGTCGAAATCGAGTGGAGCTAGAATCTTTTAGCTCATAACCAGCATTTTCATGGTGGACACAGCCTCATCTAAACCATAGAAAACTGCTCTGGAAACGATACTATGCCCGATATTGTATTCCTCGATTATATCGAGTTTCACCAAAGCTTCTATATTGTGATAATTTAAGCCATGTCCTGCTACAACGCGCATACCGGCATTCTTTATCAATTTGGCAGCTTTGAAGATCCGTTTGACCTCCATTGCTAGCTCTTCCTTATCTTTCAGATTAGCGTATTTTCCGGTGTGGATCTCGGCTGCGTCTGCCTTTAGCTTTGCAGCCATTTTGATAATCTCTGCATCAGGTTCGATAAACACACTCACCTCGATACCTGCTTCACGTAACTCTTTGATTGGCTCTGCCAGATCATCGGTGAGGAGTAAACCACCTTCGGTAGTCAGCTCTTCTCTCTTTTCCGGTACCAAAGTAACTGTATCCGGTTTCACCGACTTTGCGATTGCAACCATCTCGGAAGTGGCAGCCATCTCCAGATTTAGCTTCGTAGCTACAGTCTGCTTGAGTAGTTTCAAATCTCTCAATTGGATATGTCTTCTATCTTCGCGCAGATGAATAGTAATCTGATCTGCACCGTTTTGTTCAGCTATAAAAGCAGCAAAGACCGGATCAGGCTCGATTCCCATCCGTGCTTGTCTGAGTGTAGCTACATGATCCACATTAATCCCTAATAATGTCATTTTTACTCCATCCTTTTCTGTATTCAGACAAGATTACAATAGTTCTTCATAAACCACGATATTAGCTTTAGCGCGAATTTTTTTGAGGTAGCGAATCAATTGTAACTCTTTGTCTATTTGCTTCAATCTATTTATCAGACTATCTTTCACTTCTTCAAAACTAGCCAGAGATTTATCTTTGAAATCAGTTACCATGATTAGATGATATCCAAAATTAGTTTTGATCGGATCACTGATCTGTCCGACCTTGAGAGAAAAGGCAGCCTCTTCGATCGGTTTCACCATCTTACCGCGACCAAAATAACCCAGATCACCTCCCTGGCAAGATGTGGGACATTCAGAGCATTCTTTGGCTTTGGCAATAAAATCATCACCACTATCGATAGATTCTCGGATCTTGTGTATCTGTTGGTAACTATCCTCGGAATGTCCTTGCACCAGAATATGATGTGCTTTTACCATATCCTCGGTATAGAAGGCCTCCTTATTCTCTTGGTAGAGCTCACGCAAAGTATCAGTTTTGATCTCATCTCTGGGAGAGAAATTGGAATCTATGAATTTTTTTATCATCAGTTCATTATTGATCTGCTCTCTTAGTTGCTCGCGTGATTGGTTCTGTTTCTTTAAAGTATGGTTAAATTCTTCCTCGGATCCGAATTGCAACATAAAGTCTATCATTCTATTATCGATTTCTTCGGATGTTACATGCATTTGAGAATTTTTGGCGCATTGCAAGAGAAGATACCCGTTTATCAGTTGATCCAAAGCTTGAACTTTCTCCGCTTTCCCAGGCTGTTCAATCCGCTTGTTATGCTTCACTATTTCCAATTCGGCCATATACTCGATATCTGTGATCTCATAATCGTTGATTTTAGCAATTATCATCTGCTCTCCTTTTTATAATATTCATATACTCTCCAATCTCTTTTATTACCTTTGAAATAATAATCTCATCTGCAGACAATGTCAAATCAAATTTGCATTTTCTATACCAGGTGAATTGTCTTTTGGCATAATTTCTGGTATGCTGCTTGATCTTATCTGCCACTTCATGCAGGGAGTTCCTATTTTCGTACAACATCCTGAACTCTTTGTATCCCAAGGTATTGAGACCGGGATCTTCGAATGTATAACCTGAAATCAGCACGTTATCTACTTCCTGAAGTAAACCGCTATCCATCATTTTATCAACGCGGTTATTAATCGCTTCATAAAGTTTATTTCTCTCCCTTGTTACGAAAATGGAAAAGGGGTGGTATTTTTCTTCTCCTCTTTGTTCCTGCCAGTGTTTAGAAATCGGTTTATTTGTATATTCAAAGACTTCTAAGGCACGGATAATACGCTGCAGATCGTTAGGGTCTATGCGGGCAGCAGCGATAGGATCTATTTGTTCTAATCTTTCAAACATATCCCTACTGCCGAGCTTATTACTCTCAGACTCCAGCTTCTCTCTAACATAGTCAGGAATTACCGGCGCTTTGAAAAGCCCCTGTCTCAGAGATTTTACATAAAACCCAGTTCCACCGACTATCAATGGGATTCTATCTCTCTTGTGCAGGTCTGCGATAACCTCATCAGCATCTTCTGTAAATCTCCCTGCGTTGTAATTCTCTTTGGGATCTATGATACTGATAAGATGATGAGGGGTTTTTTTTAACATCCTAAGAGATGGCTTAGCAGTACCGATATCCAAATATTTATATACTTGTCTCGAATCTGCAGATATGATCTCTGTATCCAGAATCTTAGCGATCTCAAAAGCAAATTTACTCTTGCCGACCGCTGTAGGTCCTTCTATCGTAACAATCGGGATCATATTCTTTTAAATCGTTTTTCAAATTCTTCCAAGGGCATTTTGATGATCAATGGCCTTCCGTGCGGACAAAAATACGGTACTTCACATGCAAATAGATTATTGATAAGTTCTAACATCTCACGTTTGCTCATCTTCTTGCCAGCTTTCAGCGCCGCTTTGCAAGATACCGATTTTGCCACACTATCGCGAAAATCTTCCGTCTGTTTATACTCTTGCAACATCTGGGCAAGAATTTCTACAAAGACATCTCCCCCATCCCAATGTTCCAGCTCAGATGGGATTTCATCTATTACCAGAGAATCATCACTAAAGGATTTGAGAGAAAAGCCGATATTATTGAAGATCTCCATATTCTCTCTGATAATTTGCGGAACAGTTAACTTCATATAATTAGGGAGATTAATGACGATAGGAAAAAGTAGCTTTTGCGTTGTCGGTGGAGCACCGTGAATTCTATGAAGCATTTTCTCATACAAAATCCGCTCATGGGCAGCATGCTGATCTATTATGATAAGACCGTCCTCTACTTGCACGAAGATATAGCTCTGGTGCAACTGCCAGGGGTTGATGATATCTTCTTCCGGTTTAACGAATATATAAGGTTTATCTTCCGTCTCTGCTACCTTCTCACTCTCTTTGAAAAGGTCGGGTTGATATAGTTCGGTCAGTTTCTTCTTATACTCTTTTGTGCTGGGCTTAGGTGTACGTTTTTTGAAAACCACATTTTCGTGTGAGGTCGTTTTCTGCTTTTCTGCAGTACCTTTCAGTTTGGATTGAATAGAGCGGAATTTTGTTTCCTCATATTCCATTAAAGCATTACTCAGAGCATTTTTCACAAAACTATGCACCATGCCCGGATCCCTGAATCTCAGTTCTAGTTTGGCAGGATGAACATTGAAATCTACTTGATGTGGATCGACACTCAAAAACAGTATAAATGGTGGCAACTTGTTCTGTTTATACATGCGCGTTTTTTTTATGAATGGTTCATAAGCAGTTCGGATGCTATGAAAAATTATTCTGTCTTTGATAAACCTACCGTTGACAAAGAGATAACGATAATCTTCCAACTCGGAAAATTCATCTTCCAATCCACCGATATATCCATCTATTCCGATGTTATTCTTATCAATTTGGATTGGTATCAGGTCTTTTTTTAGGAAATTGCTGCCAAAAATAGCTGCCAGTCTCTCTTCTTTACTTCCTACTGCCGGATAATTCAATTTTTCCGAACCATTTACTATGAATGCGAAGTGGATCTTGGGATACTGGATTGATTGATAATGGATATAATCTATGATATGTTTGTATTCTGTCTGATCGGTTTTCAGAAATTTCTTTCTGGCCGGGATATTGGCAAATAGGTTTTTCACTGTCACGATGGTGCCTGTATTGGAAGCCGTTTTAGAAACATCTATCAGTTTGCCGCTTTTGAATACGATTTTAGTAGCCATAGAGTTTTGCTCTGCTTTGGTTATCAATTCCAGATTACTGACAGATGCAATGCTAGGCAGAGCTTCTCCTCTAAACCCCAAAGAAGAGATGCTGAATATATCTTCCACCGTATTGATCTTACTGGTAGCATGTCGTTCAAAAGCCTGTAGAGCATCATTCTCGCTCATTCCATATCCGTTATCTACAACTTGGATAAGTCTCTTACCGCCACTTTCGATCTTTACTGTGATCGCAGTAGCTTTAGCATCGATAGAGTTTTCTACCAATTCCTTCACTACCGATACCGGTCTTTCAACAACTTCGCCTGCTGCTATCCGATTTGCTACTTCTTCCACTAAAACTTTTATCTTATTCACTATCCATCCTCATAATATAAAAATCCCCTTCTTTTCGAAGGGGATTATATACTTTTGTCCCATCTTATTAGAGCTGAGACAATTTTTTGTAGTACTCATATCTATCTTTTACATATTCCTCGAATTGCTTGGCAAATTGCTCCGCTCTTTCGGGGAAACTAGATTTTAGAGAACTGTATCGTTTTTCACTTTCCAAGAATTCTTTTACAGGAAGCTTTGGTTCTCTTGTTTCGAACACAAGTGGATTCTTGCCTTCTTTCTTCAGTTCCGGATTGTAACGATACAAGAGCCAATAGCCACTATCTACAGCACGTTTCTCTTCTTCCTGTGTTTTTGCCATATCGATACCATGATTGATACAAGGGGCATAAGCCATTACGATCGAAGGTCCATCATAAGCTTCAGCTTCTTGGATAGCTTTTAGGGTTTGAACCTTGTTTGCGCCCATAGCTACACATGCCACATAAACATAGCCATAGCTCATCAGCATCAAGCCAAGATCTTTCTTGATAGTGCTCTTACCGGATTCAGCGAAGCGAGCCACCGATCCCAACGGTGTAGCCTTGGATGCCTGACCACCTGTATTTGAATAGACTTCCGTATCAAGAACCAAGATGTTCATATCCTTACCGGAAGCCATCACATGATCCAAACCGCCATAGCCGATATCATAAGCCCAACCATCACCACCGATAGACCATACCGATCGCTTGATGAAAAAGTGCTGCAATTCTATTATCTTCTTCACTATCTTATCGGTTTCTTTGTTACCCAGCGCTTTGGGTAGAGCTTTTTTGATCTTCTCTACTGTCTCTCGCATCTCCTGATCGGTTTTATCCCAATTTTCTAACGCTGTTTTGAGTAACGAAGTAAGCTCTTTATCTTTACCTGCCTCGATCAGAGCTTTCACATTGTTTGTCAGCTGTCTTCGGTTGGCAAATTCCGCCAGTTTCATGCCGAAACCATATTCGGCATTATCTTCGAAGAGTGAATTTGCCCACGCCGGTCCTCTGCCATCTTTGTTTTGACAATACGGAATTGTCGGGAATGTACCACCCCAGATAGATGAACAACCGGTAGCATTAGCGATTATCATACGATCACCGAAAAGCTGAGTAAGAAGTTTCACATAGGGAGTCTCACCACAACCTGCACATGCACCGGAGAATTCCAATAACGGTTGTTTGAATTGAACACCTTTCACGGTAGTTTCTTTGTTGCTTCCCATTACATCATTGGGTAGATCATCGAAGAATAACGCATTTTCAGCTTCACCGGCAACACGTTCCTCTTCGATCGATTTCATTTCCAATGCATCTTTGGGACACTCGAGTACGCAATTCTTGCAGCCTTGGCAATCTTCGATGTAAACTTGGATTTTGTATTCATACTCATCTTTGTCTTTGCCCATAGCAGGGATAGTCTTAAAGTTATCCGGCGCATTTTTCAGATCGCCTTTCCTTATCAATTTAGGTCTGATAGCAGCATGCGGACAAACAAATGAACACTGGTTACACTGGATACAATTCTCAGGTATCCAATGTGGGACAAATGGAGCCACTCCACGTTTTTCAAGCTTGGTTGTTCCGATAGGGACGAAACCGTCGTATGGCATCTGAGAGACGGGTATATCATCACCTTTCTCTCGCATGATCAATTCGATTACATTTTTGCAGAAATCATCCGCATCGTCCGGGATCAACTTTTTCCTTTCTGCCGATTTGCCTGGTAGCGAAGATGGGATAGGCACTTCTGACAATGCTTCTTTAGCCCCGTCTACTGCTTTCCAGTTCATCTCCACAATTTCTTTTCCACTTTTGGAGTATGTTTTCTCAATCGCATCTTTGATGTATTTGATAGCATCCTTCGGATCGATGATATTGGAGATCAGGAAAAACGCGGTCTGCATCACAGTATTGATCCTACCGCCCAATCCTAACTCATTGGCTATAGAAAGCGCATCAATCGTATAAACTTTGATGTTCTTCTCGATAATGGTCTTCTGCATAACTTCGGTAAGATTTTCGAATACTTCTTCCGGTTTCCAGTTCGTGTTCAATAAGAGAGTTCCATTATCTTTGATATCATCCAAGATATCGTAACGACCGATAAATGCCTGATTATGACATGCAATAAAGTCTGCATGAGCAACCAGATAAGTAGATTGGATCGGTTTCTTCCCGAATCTTAAGTGACTTCTGGTGATTCCACCTGATTTTTTAGAATCATATTGGAAATAGCCTTGAGCATAAAGCTCTGTATTATCACCTATGATCTTGATAGAGTTCTTGTTTGCTCCTACTGTTCCATCCGATCCCAATCCCCAGAATTTGCAGCTCACTGTACCTTCGGGGATAGTGTTTAACTCTTGTTCTACCGGGATCGAAGTGCCGGTAACATCATCTGTGATGCCCACTGTGAAGTTATGTGTGCCTTTGTTATCGAGATGATCATATACAGCTTTGACCATAGTAGGTGTAAATTCTTTGGAAGAAAGTCCGTACCTGCCACCGATTACCTGAATATCTTTCTTATCTTTCAATGCTGAGGTAACATCAGTATACAGAGGTTCACCGATGGATCCGGGTTCTTTGGTTCTATCCAAAACAGCTATCTTCTTCACACTATCGGGAAGTACATTTAGAAATGCATCTGCATAGAAAGGTCTGTACAAACGAACTTTTATCAGCCCGACCTTCTCTCCTTTAGCGTTCAGATAGTTGATTGTTTCTTCGATAGCTTCACAGGAAGATCCCATAGCTACGACTACTTTTTCTGCATCTTTAGCACCGAAATAATCAAACAGATGATATTGTCTGCCGATAACTTTGGCAAATTCATCCATATAATGTTGAACAATATTGGGTGTTTCCTGATAGTATTTATTCACTGTTTCTCTACCTTGGAAATAGACATCCGGATTTTGAGCTCCCACTTTAGCTCGAGGCATCTCAGGATTCAAAGCACGAGAGCGGAAATCTTCTACATATTGCATCTCTACCATTTCTGCCATAGTTTCGTAGTCGATAATCTCGATCTTCTGAATTTCATGTGAGTTTCTGAATCCATCAAAGAAGTTTAGAAATGGCACCTTTGATTTGAGAGTAGCTAGATGAGAAATGACGCCCAAGTCCATGATCTCTTGGATAGAAGAGGCAGCCACCAGTGCAAAACCTGTATTTCGTGCAGACATCACATCAGAATGGTCGCCGAAGATAGAAAGCGACTGACACGCCAATGATCGCGCCGAGACATGAAATACTGTAGGGAGCATTTCACCCGCTATTTTATGCATATTGGGAAGCATGAGCATCAAACCTTGGGAAGCTGTGAAAGTGGTGGTCATAGCACCGGCAGAGAGTGCACCATGAACTGCACCAGCAGCTCCAGCTTCGGATTGCATTTCTATTACATCTACCGGTTCGCCGTATATATTCTTCCTGCCGGAAGCAGCCCATGCATCAGCTAATTCACCCATATTGGATGAGGGAGTGATGGGATATATGGCGGCAACTTCACTAAAAGCATACGCTACATGCGTAGCAGCGGTGTTACCATCAATGGTTCCTTTTTTGAGCTTTTTCATAATTTTAACCCCTTTTATTTATCTTTTTTCTTCACTTTATCTTTACTTTCAAAGTTTTTTCTCTATTTATTTACGTCAACCAAATTATCGTTTTTATGGTTCGATTTCACCTTGGTCAATCTCATTTTCTTCTGGTTCTTCCGGTGAAATCAGATGAGCATACGGATCTTGCAATATGAGTTTCATTCTCCTGAATTGATTAGTACTCATAGTTTCAGATACGAACCGCTCTTTCAATGCTTCTATCTGTTGGAATATCTCGTATCTCTGCGCCGGGGTGGATTGACGTATCAGCTCTTCCAAAAGATACCAACTGACTATATACTCTTTTTGATCTTCATACAAAGATGCCAGTTTTTTCGTGATCTCATATTTATTCTCGTGCTCGGGATAATTCAAGTACAAATGTATCAGTACATTCTGTGCTTTTTCATACAACTGCTGAGAATGATAACCCAAATAGAGAAGATACAACGCCTCTTGAATATATACCGGATTATATTCTTCTACGATCGGTTCCAAAATGCGGATCGCTACTTCATATTGATTAATATAAATTGAATTAGTAGCATGTTTGAGCTTGATGGACGTAGTATCATCAAAAGATGGTTCTTTCAAAATGGTCTGATAGACATCGTTCGCTTCGTTATATAGTTGATTCTGCTCGTAAACTTCGGCAATTATGAGAAGAAGTTCTATCACGATCGTGTCATTTTCTATCTTATCTATCAGATATGAGAGTAATTCGATAGCCAAATGAGGTTGAACTTCAAATATTTTTGATTTGATCATATTCATGGACAAATTGATAAGTTCCTCATTTTGTTGCTCGATCAGTATGGGATAAGTAGCCCTGATCGCATCGCTCCAATTTTGCTGTCCCATATATGCTCTGCTTTGATAATATGCCACTGAATCGGCATAGAGGGGATGTATATCCATTGTATCGATAATGGAGGTTACCAAAGAATACTCCTGCAAATTGAGATAGAATTTTATCAATTCATTATAATATAAGGATCTTTGTTCTATCAATCGATTATCAGTTTGGGCACTCAGACTAACGGTTAATACCAAAATAATAATAATCAAGAGATTTTTTTTCATAACTCCCTCGCATACAAAGCTGCACCGATCGCACCGGTGATAAAAGGATCTTCGGGAGAAAAAATCTGAGTTTCCATTACCTCTGAAAGCATTTGCTTCATACCCAGATTTTTCGCTACACCACCTGTGAATACGATTGGGGTAATTAAGCTGATTTGAGACATCATTTGTTTTATCCGTTTGGCAATCGAACGATGAACACCAGCGATAATTTCTGACGGTGGCTTTCCGTCGCCGATAAGCCCGATAATCTCAGATTCAGCAAAAACTACACATGTTTGAGTTATCGGGATGACGTTCTCCGCCTGCATCGATAACTCACCTAATTGATCCAAGCTCACACCCAAAATGCGAGCTGTAACTTCCAAAAATCGTCCCGTCCCGGCGGCACATTTATCGTTCATAACAAAGTCCATGACCTTACCTTCGGGAGATACACTGATAACTTTGCAATCCTGCCCGCCGATATCTATGATCGTTCTTACTTCGGAATTGAAATATGAAACTCCCCGACAATGACAGGTGATCTCTGAGATATAACCATCGGAGAAGGAGAGAGATTTTCTGCCATATCCTGTGGTGATAGTTTTTGTGGCAACTTTGGAAAGCAATAGCTCACCTATAGCTTTTTCGATCATATTTCTGACTGTCTGCTCAGAATTCATACCGGTTTCCATCATATCATGATAGATAATATCTTGTTTATCCAAGATCACCAGCTTAGTAGTTCTAGATCCGATATCTATTCCCATATAGATCTCATTCATGCCCGATCAGCTCCTCGACCAACTTCGGTAAAACCTCACCGGATCTTCCCTGATGAAACTCATCAAAAAGATCCACATTTTCCGGCGGTTCCAAATTCACACTGATAGTATCTGCTCCTCTCATCTTTGCTACATAGACAAATTGAGCTGCCGGATAGACCACTCCACTAGTTCCTACTACCATGAAAATATCTACATGTTGGATCAGAACATCTATTTCTTCCAGATGATATGGGATCTCGCCAAACCAGACAATGTCTGGTCTCATAAGACCTCCGCAATGCGGACAAGTTGGTAAGTCCAAGCTAAGATCGAGGGCATCGGTTTTTGTCCGCTTTCGGCAATCAACACAAAAACATTGATTAATACTACCATGCATTTCGATTACATTACGATTACCAGCCATTTGATGCAAACCGTCAATATTCTGCGTTATAATTACAAAATTACTCTGTAAATACTCTTCCAATTTTACCAAAGCCAAATGTCCGTCATTCGGCTTCACTTTACAGACATTTTCATAACGTTGTTTATAAAACTGCCACACCAGTTTGGGATTTCGGTTCAAAGCTTGCGGGGTAGCAACTTCATCGATGGAATGATCTTCCCACAAACCGTTACTATCACGAAAAGTCCGGATACCGGATTCAGCGCTGATACCAGCACCGGTGAGTACTATCAGTTTCGTCTTTTGGTTTAGTCTGAATCTACTCTGCATATTTTCCCTCTTACTAACTAAGTACATGGATGACCAGCTCATCCCGATTGAAATAACTCTTTGCCAATTGATGAATATTTTCGATAGAGACATTCATCAATCTCTCGTTTCTCGTCTTATAATGATCTATCCCAAATCCGACTGCCTCGATAGTAGCCAAGATATCAGCTTGTGATAACATGCTTTCCTCATCGATTATTCTTTGACCAAGTATATAGTTCTTAGTCTTCTTCAGATCTTTTTCGGAAATACCGTTTTCTTTGACACTATCGAGCGCATCCAGAATCAAATTGATCGCTAAATCTTGATTATCCTTATCCACAATGGCATTAGCAGCAAAGAAACCTATATCTTTGATGGAGCTAAAATCATAATCTACCGAATATGCCAAACCACGTTTCTCTCTTAGTTCATTATAGAGAAGTGAATCGGAATCACCACCGATGTATTGGGATAAGACATTGAAAGCAGTAATCTTTTCCTTCTCTTTGTAACCGTCTAAAAATCCGCCCAGTGTTACAATTGCCTGATCATTACCGATATTAACTTTTTTATATTTTTTCGAGGAGGGTTGGATGATTGCGTTTTGTTTACTAAGCTCATCGTTTTTTTCACTACTGATAAAATACTGCTCCACCAATTTCAATGCTTTATCAAAATCGAAATCTCCTACTAAAGCCAAAGTCATATTATTCGGAACATACTGCTCTTTGTGCCAATTCCTGATTTTTTTTCTGGTAATATTCCGCAATGCAGTTTTGGAGCCATATTTATTTATTATATTGCTACGCGATCCAAAGAGCATCTTTTTCCAGAGCATAACTGCATAGTAAGGTGGAAAATCACGAATTCTATCTATATTACTACTATAACTTTGTTTTAGATTATCCAGATAGTCAGCCGAAAAAGTAGGTTCGAATACCGAATCGCTCAGCAACTCCAGACCAAGCTCCAAAGTTTCTCTGAAACAGCGTAGTTTGAAGTTGGTTGTCTCCATTTTCGGAATGATGGCAAACTGGATGCCATTGGAGCTGCATGTCTTCAAAAATTGCTCATAATTCCGTTTCTGATTACCATATAGCATCATACCGGCGGTGATGACATTTATCCCGCGGTTGTGTTCTCGCTCGTTTAGCTGTGAAACGCGAGTAGCCAGAGACATACCAATTGTCTGTTTCCCTTTCACATGCTTCAATATTACTTTCAATCCATTATCGAGCATCTGTTCATGATATTCTTTGTATAGCGATTTTGCCCGCGGCTTGGTAATCTCCCGCTTGATCGCTTGCAACGCTTTATCTTCTGATATCTGTTTTCTGCCGATATGATAGACATGTAGCTTCTCAGGTGTCAGATATTTATCGGTTACCTTATCTATATCTTCCTCATTTATCGAGTTTATAATATGTGGATAATTGTAGTAATTCTCGAAAGAGGAGATCAATTCTTCGTTACCCAAACCGATAGTAATCGAATCGACAAATTCGAAAGAATAGCGATAGGAAAAGACCAACTCTTTTTTATGATCTTCTATCTCCTGATCCGATAGTCCATATTGATGCATTTTTTTTAGCTCTTCTAAAAATGTGTATATAATCCTATCCAGATCTTTGTTCTTTTTCGGCAATACTTCTATCATCGTACAACCATCGTTTATCCCGCTCAGAGAATGTACTTTGATCCCATCTATCAGCTTCTCTTTGTTAAACAACCGGGTAGATAAACGAGAATTTTTCCCGATTGCAAATGCTTTGATGATCAAAGCTAAAATATGAGCTTCCGGCATTCCTTCGGCAACATCGGGTAAGACAAATGCAAGCATGTCATTAGATATTTTTTTAGGGAAGGAATAGACAGCCGGTTGCTGAGGAAAATCACCTTTTACCGGCGTATGGCTGATAGATTCTGTAGATGACCAATCGGAAAAATACTGTTCAATGTACTGTTTAGTCTTACCCTCATCAAAATCTCCGGTAATGACCATAAATGAATTTTGTGGTCGGTAATACTTTCGATAGAAGCTGTACAAGTCTTCCATTTGGGAGTGGGATAAGGTCTTGATATTCCCAATGATCGGATTTTTGTAAGGATTAAATCGAAAATAATGCTTGGCGATCTCTTCGATAAAAAAATCTTCCGGATCATTGTTGTATTGTTTTAACTCTTCAATGACCACTGCTTTCTCATTTTGAAAATGCTTTTCATCAAAGTTCGCATTTTGAGCCAATTCAGCTATAGTCTCTACTGCCTTTTGCAAATGTTTAGATGGTATGGTTATGTAAAAGCTGGTCGAATCATATTCTGTGTAGGCGTTTATAGTTCCACCCAAAGATGTAATGTATTCCATCACGGAATTATTTGGATATTTCTCGGTCGATTTGAACACCAAATGCTCCAGAAAGTGAGAAAACCCTGCTTCATTCTCCTCTTCCCAAGCGGAACCGATTCTGATAAACATCTGCACACAAACCAGCGGATTGCTGTGATCTTCAGCTAAGACAACCTTAAAACCATTTTCCTTTATATACGAAGTCGCTCTCATTTATTTTCCTTCTCTTCTGATATTACGCAAGCATAGGCACTATGATTGTGGATAGATTCCTGATTGTCCGATTCTACTACAAATGAACTGATCCGCTCATCTTCTTGTAGTTTGACAGTAACCGCTCGAACGATATCTTCCACAAATGCAGGATTATCATATGCCTTCTCAGTGACATATTTTTCGTCCACTCTTTTGAGAAGCGAATAGATATCGCAACTTGCCGAGTTTTCCACAATCTCGATTATCTCTTCCAACCAGATAAATGCAGCGGACAATACCTTCACCGATACCAAGGAACGCTGATTATGAGCTCCGTAATCACTCACCTCTTTGGAACAAGGACACAAGGCAGTAACCGGCACTTCTACTCCGAGATAAAGCTTGTAATCTTGTTTTAGCACTGCTTCGAAAAAACAATTGTAAGACATCAGTGAGCTGATTTTGGATATCGGCGCATCTTTCTGGATGAAATATGGGAATCTAATGATACAATATGCCACATCCGCATGTAGCGCTTTTTTTATATCTTGCAAAAAAAGTGGCAATTTCTGGATGAGATTCTCCTTATGATAACGGTTCAATACTTCGATAAAGCGACTCATATGTGTCCCTCGATGGTGATGAAACAACTCCACATATATATCCAACTCAGCGATCGTATTTTGTGTCCCATTCATCTTATCGTCCACCACGATCGGATAGCGGACATTTTTCACGCCAACCTTATCTATGGTTATATTCCGGTCATCTTGCATCTTTTGAACATCAATCACTTTCTTCATATAGCTCTTCCAAATATTTTTCTAAACCATCAGACATTAGATATTCTATACCATTCTCATTCTGGTAATGTATAATTGCCTCTGCATCCGGGATAGAATCTACCAGCTTGATAGCTTCTTGTGGTTGCATCACAAATAATGCTGTGGAGAGAACATCGGCATATATCGCTTGTGGTGCGAGTGCAGTAACGGCTACTGTCGGTTTAGCCGGGTAGCCCGTATGTGGATCGATAATATGATGATAACGCTCTGAATCTATTTCGAAATACCTTTCATAATCGCCTGAAGTTACCACAGCCATATCGTTAATACTCAAAACACCTATAATCTCATTCTTTTGCGAACGTGGATGTTGAATGCCTACTCTAAGCGGATTATCATAACCGAAAATATAGATATCTCCACCTGCATTTACCACTCCGGCAAATATCTCCTTTTCTTTTAGTAATTCCACCACTCGATCAATTACATATCCTTTGGCAATGCTGCCCAAATGGATCTTCATATCTTGCGGCTTGTTCAGCCTATTTCGATCAAACTCAATCTTCTCCATCCCTTGGGTTTGTTTAGCAGCTTCGATCTGTTGGGCAGTTGGGATTGACTGTATGTCGATATCCCACAATTCGATCAGATTTCCGATTGTGACGTCATACAATGAATCTGTCTGCAGAAAGAAATCATAGGCAAGTTCCAAGATCTGATAAAATTCCTCGTCTATCTGGTGAGATACTTGCTCAGCATGGTTTAACTCCCAAAGTTCAGAATCTTCCCGATAGTAAGAGAACTTCTGCTCATACATTTCAATGAGCTCAAAAGCTTCATCAATAGCTTTTTCTATCCTATCGGCATCTTTGCCAACAGCAGTTATCTCTATGATAGTATCCATTCCGAACTGTGTCTTACTGATAGAATGTTTTCTATTCTGATACAAATACCATCCTACTGTAAGAATTATCAGCAGTATTATAATATTGATGACATCTTTTTTCTTCACTTACCTTTACCACCTCATATCTCTTTTTTGTCAGGATTATTGTAGCTTATATTTTGTCAAATAGTTAAATCTTAATTAATTAGCTCGTTTGGCACAAAGCATCTAAGCTTTTTAGTGTGAATTTTTTATGAAAATGATGAGAGAAATGAACTAAAAAAAGATTATTAATCTCTTTGATAGTGTTTGAGCTTATTGTCAAACTATCCAAAAAAATTCCGATCTTGTTTAAAATAGCCAATATTTCAGCAGATTCTTTTGAAATGGGAATTGCTGTATTAACCGGCTTGGAGCAATCTCTACAGGCAAAGCCATCCTTTTGTGGGAAAAAGGCAGCATAGCGCAACTCTTCATCTTCTCGATCGCAAAACACACATCTGTTTAGGTTCATGGGAATACCGAGCATCAGAGTAAGGCGTAGCAAGAAACGCCAAAAAACTGCGACACCATTCTTCTTTACTGTAACAATATACAAGAAGTATGTACTAAGTAGGTTATAGAACTTCTCAGCTTCGTCTTCCGTGATGATAAGCTGTAGATAGATCTCGATACCGGCGTGGATCAAAGCCATAGTCTCATAATTCTGCCCATGTAGATGAGAATGGATAACAGCTGCGGTTTTGAGCACATACCAATCTGAATCCGGATTGTGATACAAAGACATCTCCAATTCATTAGCTCGCTCCAGCATGCCCTGTATCCTGCTTTTCGGTCTGTTGGCACCTTTTGCAATCACGGAGATCTGTCCCCACTCAGAGGTGAATACTTCCAAAATATAGCTTGTTTCTTTAAACGGTGTCTTTCTGAGGATAATCCCCTTTACTTCGAGCTCTCTGCTCATTTTCAGATCATTCCACCGTTACACTTTTCGCCAGATTTCTCGGTTTATCAACATCGAGTCCTTTCAGATCTGCTACATGGTAGGCTAAAAGTTGCAATGGAATCACAGATAGTAGAGGATGCAGATATGGTAGTGTATCGGGAATATAAATTATCCTGTCTGAAACTGTTTGTACCGCTTCATCACCTTCGGTTGCTATGGTGATAATATAACCGCTACGTGCTTTAACTTCCTGTAAATTAGACATTATCTTGTCATAGATAACATCTTTGAGAGCGATAGCAATAACCGGCATATTTTCATCGATCAAAGCGATAGGTCCATGCTTCATCTCGGCAGCCGGATAACCCTCAGCATGAATATAGGATATCTCTTTTAGTTTCAATGCCCCTTCCAGAGCAACCGGATAATTTATACCTCTGCCCAAATAGAGAGCATTTTGTTTGTTCATGATATCTTCGGCAATCGAACGGATCTTATCACTTTGAGAGAGGATCTTTTCTATCTTTTTTGGTATCGAGCGGATCTCATTGATGAAAGAGGCACCGAATTTGGGAGATAGATGTCTCATCCTACCCAAATATACAGCCAACAGTATCAGAATGGTGATCTGAGAAGTGAAAGCTTTGGTAGAAGCCACTCCAATCTCAGCGCCAGCATAAATATAGACTCCCCCATTGCTCTCGCGGGCTATTGTGCTGCCGATAACATTGGTGATTCCCAACACACGAGCACCTTTCGCCTGCGCTTCTCGAATGGCTGCCATAGTATCTGCTGTCTCTCCCGATTGACTGATCCCAAATACTATGGTATCTTCCGGTATAATTGGATTCCGATAGCGGTATTCGCTGGCATATTCTACTTCCACCGGTATCCTAGCCAAGCTTTCGATGACATACTTTCCTACTAATCCGGCTAACATCGAAGTTCCGCATGCTAGTATCTGGATCTTCTTCACTCGGCGCAACTCTTCTCCGCTCATCTGCAATCCGCCTAAACGTGTACTGGAAAGTTTCTCGACCAATCTCCCTCGAAATGCATTCTCGACTGAGATGGGTTGATCGTAGATCTCTTTGAGCATAAAGTGCTTGAAATCACCTTTGTCTATGGAAGAAACATCCCAATCCACTTCGGATACCACTGCCTCCACAAATTCGTTGTTGAGTGTCGTGATCTCAAAATTGTCTTGTTTGATTGTCACTATCTCATTATCTTGTAGGTAGATAACCTTTTTGGTGTGGATAATGATGGCATTTACATCCGAAGTGATAAAGAACTCATTTTTCCCTATGCCGAGTATCACCGGACTTCCGCGTCGGGCAGCTACAATTCTATCCGGATGCTGTTGGCTTACTACTGCCATACCAAAACTGCCTTCGATGAGTTTCATTGTCTCCTGCACAGCCAAAGATAGATTGTCATTGTTAGACAGAAAATACTCTATGCAGTGTGCCATAATTTCCGAATCGGTTTCACTTCTGAAAATATGTCCTTCTTGTTCCAATCGGGCTTTTATTTTCTGATAATTTTCGATAATACCATTATGTACTACAGCGATCTCATCATTACAGTCCACTTGTGGATGTGCATTTGTTGCACTCGGTTTCCCATGCGTAGCCCAACGTGTATGTGCGATGCCCACATGTCCGGCTGTCTCTTGGGGAGAAGGCAGAGCTCTTTCCAAATCTATAATCTTTCCCGATTCTTTGTAAACTTTCAGTTTCTTCTCCGAGTCCAATATAGCTATTCCGGAGCTATCATAACCGCGATATTCCAGTCTTTTTATTCCCTCTATGATAATAGGAGTGGCATTTCGCTCACCGATATATCCTACGATTCCGCACATGAGATTCCCTCCTCTAGTTTCACGGTTTTATTGGTTCTTTCAAATAAATATATCACTACTGTCATCACGATTATAGCCGGTATTGCCAGCCAAAACGATAGAGTGTCTCCACTTAGTAATCTGCTTACTATAGGAATATCTTCACCATAATGAGCAATGGTCAAAGCTAGTCCATTATTCAATATATGCGCAAACATGGGGATGAGAATACTACCCGTTCTCAGCAGCATATATCCCATCCAGAAGCCGAGAAAAGCGGTGGGTATCAATCTAAATGGAGACATGTGGAATAAACCGAAAAGTAAGGCTGAGATGAAAATCGCCTTCCAAAAACCATGTTTGGTAAATGCATTGATAAAATACCCTCTAAATAATATCTCTTCACATATCCCGGGTAGCAAAGCGATGATAAGTATATTTATCCAAAAAGATTCGGATACAAACACCAGTTTATTCATCTCTTCCAACAAGGAGCTGGGCACAGGAAAGATAAGATCTATCACCTGAAACAACAGTGCAGACAAGATCATCATTGGAAGTGCCAGAAAGATTGCCAAAACAAAATTGGATAGTTTGGGTAATCTTAATCTCAGAGCTTTTTTGATATCGGTCTTTGATATTTTCAGAACTAATATGGCAGGCAGCAAAATCAATATAAATTGTGTTTTAACAATACCGGAGACAAAATCCTGCATCTGCCATCTACCTCCGATGTGAAATAATGCTAAAAATAGCAGGATATAAAACATTATGGCAAAATTTGTCGAGAATATATTACGCTTATGCTTACCCCAAAAAGAAAGAGAAGAACTTTCGACTGTTCTGAACATGATGTTCTCATTTTTGAATAATGATAAGCATAGTCTGAAACTGAGGAGAGCCAAGATCAAGTTCGCCACCATTGTAATAATATAATGATCCCAGAGGAAATTACCGATCAAAATATCACGCATCAAAAGTGAGAAATTCAAAATCGGAATTAGCGCGAAGCCTCTATTTAGCGAGAAACCGGGGATCATACTGACCATAGAGAGGATAATGCCCAAAAAGATGATATAGGTCAGATAACTATTAGCTTCTTTGACATTTCTGGAATAAGTTGATACTATCATCAATACAGCCGTAATGAGCATAAGCATAGGAATGAGTAAGATCAATATATTCAAAAGACTGATAAGCGGCAGAGATATCACCTCTGTTAAAGCAGAGCCATTTGCCATGGAAGTCATAACATACTGGAAAGATAAGAATAAACTGACCAAATTCACGATGATGGAAGCAAACGAGATCGTCATGACTGTCATATATTTACCGAGCAGTAGCTCTTCTCTCATCGCTGCACTTACCAAGATAGTCTCCAAAGTCCCGCGTTCCTTTTCCCCCACTACCAGATCGGAAGCGATATAGGCACCACCCGAAATTGCCATCAGGATCAAAATGTAGGGTAATATTCTACCGACTCCTGCTCCCACCATTCTCTCCGGTGGAGCTATATTGTCCTGCTCTATATCTATCGCATGCAATATATCTTCTGAGACTTGAATATCCAAAAGGCGTTGCGAGATCAAATCTTTTTCCAATTCGTTCATGATATCGGATACGCGCCGGTAGGTAATTTGACTAAGTTCATCTACTTGATTATATGTGACTTTTAGCAGATAGATAGGATAGGGGGATTGCATATTTTCTCTATTTATATAAACAATAGCCTCAAGAGATTGATCCTCGATTGCTTTCCGCATAGAAGCCTCATCAAATATTTCCAATTGTGGCATTACGGAGATGTTGTCCTGTTCGGTCAAAGTATCATAGATAATACGGCTATATTCATCCTCGATATCATCGTGTATATAGATTGTCGAGGTCTTTTGTTCCAGCATCACTTCCTGACGCGAAATCAAGGCTGATAATCCGATAAATAGAATCGGATAAAGGATCAGTGGTAGTATAAAGGCGGAGAATATAGTTCGCCGATCACGTAAAATATCCAATATTTCTTTGTTAAATATGGCTCCGACTTTTTTAATGTTCATCTTTGTTCTCTTTTAATCTGTTTACATAGTAGATGAAAATATCATCCAAATCATGTAGTAAAGTATCTTGTTTGAACTCTTCCCAGCTACCTTCGGCAATTCTCTCTCCTTGATGGATCATTACTATCTTATCACCTATTCTTTCGGCTTCCCGCATAATATGCGTAGAAAAAAGCACGCACTTGCCATCTTCTTTGCATTGATGGATAAAATCGACGATATTTTTGGCAGTGAGAATGTCAAGCCCTGAAGTGGGCTCATCGAAGATCATCACCGGCGGATCATGGATTACCGAACGAGCGATTGAGACTTTTTGTTTCATACCTGTAGATAAGAGATCGATCTTTTTGTTCAGGAAGCTATGCATATCCAATAGTTCGGCTAATTCTTCTATTCGCCTTTCTATTTTGTTTGAGGGCACATCATATAGCTTGCCGAAATAAGTGATAACCTCTTTGGGAGTTAGTCTCCCATACAAGCCTGTATCTCCGGATAGAAATCCCAGATTAGCTCTTACTTTTTGGGATTCTTTTTGGATGTCATAACCTTCTATGATTGCAGTGCCGTGGTATGGTTTCAAGACGGTTGATAGCATTCTCATTGTGACTGTTTTCCCGGCTCCGTTTACACCGAGCAATACAACAATCTCACCATGAGAAGCAGTAAAGCTGAGATCTTTGACAGCGAAAAACAGAGAGTTATCTTTCTGTAAAAAAGTCTTTGAGATGTTTTGAACTTCTATCAATTACCTATTCCTTTTTCAAGTATTAAAAAGAGGTAATGAAAATCACTACCTCTTTATGTTAAGTATATATTACGCTTTGGGAATGAAATCCGTATCATCATCGATCAATTCTACGAATTTTGCCAATAGTTTGACAGCCTCATCCAGATCTTTAGTAGAGATTATTTCGTTTGGCGTGTGCATATAACGATTTGGTATGCTGACAACTCCGGTAGCTACACCGGCGCGAGTAACTTGGATAATGTTGGCATCCGTGCCGGTAGCTCTTGGTGCAGCTTCTACCTGATAGCTCACCTTTGCTTGTTTGCCGGCTTCTTTGAGTAGCTGGAAGACTTTAGGATTGATATTGGCACCTACAGAGATAACCGGACCTTTACCGCATTTCACATCTCCCAGCCTATTCTTGTCCATACCGGGATAATCTGTAGCATGAGTGACATCGATAGCGATTCCCACATGTGGATCTATTCCATAAGCACTGGTTCTTGCGCCTCTCAATCCGACCTCTTCCTGGACTGATGATACCGCATAAACATTAGCGGAAGTCTTACTATTTCTCAGCGCGTGCAACAGAGCAGCAGCTACATAGACACCGGCTTTATTGTCTGTCGCTTTAGTAGTGACCAGTTCATTGTTCAAATTTTCCAAACCTGGTGAGAATGTGATAAAATCTCCCACTTCCACCATTTTTTCTGCATCTTTCTTATCTTTTGCGCCGATATCTATCCAGAGGTCGCTGAATTTCGTCGATTTGTTTCGTTCATCATCTCTAAGAAGATGGATCGGCTTTCGTCCGATCACTCCACGATAGACATTTTTGCCATGATAGACATTCACCCTGATACCTGGCAGCATACTACTATCGATCCCACCAATCGGTAAGAAATGAATATAGCCGTTCTCATCAATATGATTTACCATCATACCGATCTCGTCAGCATGTCCGACCACCATAATTCTAAGTTTCCCGCTACCTTGCTTCAATGCGATCACATTGCCTGTTACATCAGTTTCTACTTTGTCCGCATATTTCTTTACAAACTTGCGATAAACTTCCTGAGCTGCTTGTTCAAAGCCGGAAGGACTTGGTGCTTCTACCAGCTCTTCGAAAAATTTCTTCATTGTCTGATTCATTCTATTTTCTCCTTAGCAATTATTTGCAGTTTCGTTTGCGAAAGGATTGACCGATTTTTTCTCTTGCTTTTTCGGTTTATCTAGCGGCACAATGCAGAGAAATCTCATCACACCGTCACCAACATTCTTGAACTGATGTTTTACATTCGGTTCAACGAAAATCGTATCCCAAGCTTTGAAGGGACGCTCACCCCATTCACTCACAAACATACCTTCACCTTCCAGTACAAACACTTCATGTTCAAACTCGTGGATATGAAAAGGTGTGTGCCCATCTTTATCTATTTCGAACATCCTAAGCGCGAAATTTTCCGCCTTATCTTTCTGGGAGATCAGCCATCTTATCTTTGCCCCTTTGGCTCCTTCCATATTCACTTCTTCTAAGGGGATTTCTGTATAATTTGCCAATTTCATCTTTCCTCCTTAAATTCTGTTTAGACAGATACCACTTCTTTTACTTCCGGTATCTCTTCTTTCATAATTCTTTCTATTCCGGCTTTTAGTGTAAGCGTAGCCATCGGACATGTCCCGCATGCCCCTTGCAAGCGAAGCTCCACTACGTTGTCTTTGGTAATATTGACCAATTCACAATCGCCTCCATCTGCTTTCAGCGAAGGCCTTACCTTGTCTAATACTGCCTGTACTTTTTCTCTCGAGATCATCTCTCCTCCATTATTGTCTATTCTTTATGCCATAAAAATATAGTCCGCTTTTTAGTAAAGCAAAATATCCATTTCAGCCTTGTCAGACAAAATGCTTGACTGTTAAACTACTATCTAAAGGTTGGCAATGATAAATAATCAAAAAAGATAAAAAAAGGAGAGGAAGATATGAAGAAGAAAGTGATTATAATGGGCGCAGCAGGAAGAGATTTTCACAATTTCAACATTTACTTTCGTGATAATGATTCTTATGAAGTTGTAGCCTTCACAGCTACCCAGATCCCCGATATCGATGGAAGGAAATATCCGCAAGAGCTTGCCGGTAAATTGTACCCAGAAGGTATTCCGATCTATGATGAGAAAGAGGTCTTATCTTTGATCAACAAACATGATATCGATCAGGTGTTCTTTTCATACAGTGATGTGTCTCATATCAATGTGATGAACAAAGCTTCGCTGGTAAATGCAGCTGGTGCCGATTTTATCTTGATGGGAGCAAATAATAGCCGAATCAAAACCAACAAACCGCTCATTACAGTTTGTGCTGTTAGAACCGGTTGTGGCAAGAGCCAGACTACCCGAGAAGTTGTCAAAGTGCTCAAAGATAAAGGATTGAATGTAGTCTCTATAAGACATCCCATGCCTTATGGCGATTTGGTAGCTCAAAAAGTTCAACGTTTTGCTGAATTGAGTGATCTTGACAAACATAACTGCACTATCGAAGAGATGGAAGAGTATGAACCCCATATCAACATGAATAGCATCATTTATGCTGGTGTCGATTACCAAGCGATCTTGGATGAAGCAGAAAAAGAAGCTGATGTGATAATCTGGGATGGTGGAAATAACGATACCCCCTTCTACACATCAGACAAAGAACTTCAGATCGTAGTAACTGATCCGCACAGACCGGATGATGAGATCACCTACTATCCCGGTGAGACCAATCTCTTACTTGCTGATGTAGTTGTGATAAACAAGATCGATTCTGCAGACCCGGAAGGTATCCAAATAGTCAGAGAAAATATCCGCTCCAGAAATCCGAAAGCTAAAATCATTGATGCCGCTTCACCTTTGACTGTCGATAATCCCGAACTGATCGATAATGCTAAAGTATTGGTAGTAGAAGATGGTCCTACTCTTACTCACGGCGAGATGAAATATGGTGCCGGTGTCGTTGCCGCCGACAAATATGGTGCTGCAGAATTAGTTGACCCGCGTGAATTTGCAGTGGGTACTATTACCGAAACATTCGAGAAATATCCGGAGATCGGAACTCTGCTTCCGGCTATGGGTTATGGTAAAAAACAGATGAAAGATCTGGAAAAGACAATCAATGCAGCAGAATGTGATGTAGTTATCATAGCTACTCCGATCGATCTTCGTAGAATTATCAATATTAAAAAACCAGCCGTACAGGTAAAATATGATCTGCAAGAGATTGGTCATCCCACCATCTCAGATGTACTCAAAGATTTCTAAGATATAAAACAGAACTATAGTGAAGGAGACTCAATAATGAGTCTTCTTTGCTTTTTTTGGAGGTAGCAATGATAAAAAAAGCAGTTTTAGCCTTAGGTGGCAATGCAATCATAAAAGCAGGACAAGATGGCAATATAGCCCAGCAATTTAAGAATACTCGTGAAAGCCTGAGTGGAATTGTGGAACTGATCGAACAAGGTTATAAACTTGCTATAACGCATGGTAACGGTCCGCAAGTAGGTAATCTGTTAATCCAGCAATTAGCCGGCTTAAATAGCAATATTTCACCATTACCTTTGGGTGTTTTGAACGCAGCCACGGAAGGAACAATGGGTTATATGATAGAACAAAGTTTGCAAAACAGACTACGCGAGCACAATATAGAGAAAGATGTTCTTACCATTATTACCCAAGTAGTTGTAGATAATGACGATCCAAGCATCAAAGATCCTTCCAAACCTATCGGTCCTTTTTTCTCCAGAGAAGAGGCTGAAAAACTATCCCAAAAATATAAATGGCACATGATCGAAGATGCGGGCAGAGGCTATCGTCAGGTAGTTCCCTCTCCCATTCCCATTGATATAGTGCCATCAAAAACACTACAAAAACTAGTAGATGACGGTCAGATCATCATTGCCTGTGGTGGCGGTGGAGTACCAGTTTATTTAGATGAAGACGGTAATTATGAAGGTTTGGATGCTGTCATAGATAAAGACCATGCCTCAGCTCTACTAGCCCGCAAAATAGACGCAGAACTGTTGGTTATACTTACTGGGGTGGAGAAAGTATCGTTGAATTTCGGTAAAGCGAATCAAAAAGATTTGGATTATATTACATTAGAAGAAGCTGAGAAATATATGGATGAAGGACATTTCCCAGCCGGCAGCATGAAACCTAAAATAGCTGCTGCCATCGACTTTATTAACAAAGGTGGCAAAAGAGTATTGATCACTTCTATAGATTGCATTGTTGAAGCATTTGAAGGAAAAAACGGAACTGTTATTCACACATAAGCATAAAGAAATCAGGTGGTGAATTTACGGAGGCGCAGATTCACCACCTTTATGGTCACTTGAGGGGGTTGAAGCTTACATATCAAGTATGCTCCTGGACCAAGATCTCCAAATTCTCCCAAAAGATTGGTCTGTTGCGCGGCATGATATCACGAAAGAAAGTAATAATATCAAAAATCCTACCCCCCACGCAATCCTCGTTGATCATGCACAATCTTTTGATAAAATACGAGAAAAAATGCTCACTTACATCTGATTCGGTATATTCTCGGATAAAATCCTCAGTAATGAAGATGGTCAGACTAAAATCACCCGAATCTATAGTGAAAGTACTACGAGGTATTGCTGACAGAGCTTTTTCCGTCAGCTTATTAAGCTTGCCATTATAATCTTCTTCCGAGTTTAATATCTTCTCATAAGTCTGACGATTGATATAATAACGATAAACGTCAGGCGTGATTACTTGCTGATAAAAATCATACAAGATCGGCGGATAATTGCTGAGATTACATATGTATCTGTCTATATTCAATTCGCTAAACGATTCCATCACTCCTCCAAACTCTCTTATTTACCATACTATAGTACAATTATCGTTCCAAAGTTGTAATATTATTTTTTTGATTTCTATAATTAACTGCTATATAGTAACTTATAACTTTACAATAAATCGATTAGCCCATTATTGCCAACTTTGGGAGACACAAAGAAGTCCAAAACCGTGACGGATTTGTCACAGTTTAAGGGGGCAAAATGTCACAGATGTCACACCCTATTATTTTTTTAATTCTAAGATACTGTTTCTCTTTTCTGCACAAGCATTGCAACTATAGCTTTGGCAAAAGTCGTAATATAGTTGGATTAGAGCTTGTTGAATGTAAGCATGGGCATTAATTTTTTTCTTTTGTGAGGAGTCCCCATATATGTTTTCATATAAGTGATGATATGATTTTCGGGTAGTCCTTTGTATTTCAGATATATAGATAGGGCAGTATGTTCCAATTTTTCGTAATCCATTTTTTTAGCATACAGCATAACTAACGGCAAGATAATATTGATAAAGATCGTATCGATGCGCGCTTTACCCATGGATTTCATTTTTGTGGTCTTTTCCGAAGCGAAGAATTCGTACAATTTTTTCATAAAAGTCCGCATTAAAAAAGAATCTTCCGGGAAGGAAAAGAGTTTGAGCAAATGTAGCATTAGCGAATCTTTCAAGCTATCATAAATTATCGGAGCAATCTGAATCATGCGCATACCAGGATGATTGACCGGTCTTATACGGAACGATTTCCACTCTATATTTAGTTCTCTATGGAAGTAGTTCTGCGTGCGGTAGGCATCCTCCCATAGTTCGAGTTTTTCCGGTTCGATATTTTTCTTAACTCCCTCGATCAATCCGGTAGAATAAAGCCAGATAGCAGTCATCTCATCTTGAGTTATCCCTTTGTAATAAAACTCTTTGAGTCTATCATAGGTCAGTTCATTAGCAAAGGATATCATTTGAAACTTGTTTTTACTATATCCCAAAGCTTCCATTATCCCTGAATAGACTAATTGGTCAAAGCTGGAGAAATAGAGTTCAGCTGAGAATCGTTTTATTTTCCTTTCTAAGCGTTCTATTCCCAAATGTTTCATAAGCAGCTCGAATGAGTGCGGCTCCAGCATAGCAAAAAAACTACAAAATTTTTCTTTTTGGGCGAATTCATCTTCCGAATAGAGAGTAAGCAATTTTTCGATATCATCATCCAAGACATTCTTTAGTTCCAAGATCTCAGTTTTACTACCGTTTTCTGTGATTGTGACATCGTAGTTACCATTATGCTCATATACTACATGTAGTATGACATCGTTAAACTGTTGGTTTTCATCATGATTATGATGCTTCCAATCGTTTGTATAGTGATGAACCTCGATATCACCTTTGCAAACTTGATCACCGATTTTCAATACTCCGTTCTTAAAATCTGGTCCGCTAAATGTATTCCACCTACCAGGCGATAAAATAGAGACCGGTTTACCGGATATCGTTTTCGCACTTTTCAAGATATGTTGCGCATCCCAGATATGATAAAGGAATTTTTCGTGAAATTGCATAATCCCTCCTCTTTTTTTTCCGATAAAACTCCTATATATCTACTTTATTTATTGTTTAATAAGACTTGAGACATATTTTCCGATAGCCAACGAAGCTGTCAAGCCCGGAGATTCTATGCCGATGCAATTAACCAGACCAGGAAAGTCTTTTTCAGTCTCTTCGCTGATATAGAAGTCTCTAAAAGCATCCCCTTCTTTTTGAAGCTTCGGTCTGATCCCACAATCATCCGGATGAATCTCATCAGACTCGACATCGAGGTATCTATTGATAGCAGAGACAAACTCCGTCTTGTACTTCTCATCCATACCATAGTCCAATTTATCTACATAATAGGCATTGGGACCGAAACGTACTTCATTATTCAAATTCAATGTTAGATGAATCCCAAGTGATCTTCCGTTCAGATCAGGGGTAGGATAGATTAGATGCTTTATCTCATCAATAGCAGTAGTCTTGTAATACTCGCCTTTGCACCAATGTAGTCTGAGATCATATTTGACTATATCTATCCCAACCAATTGAGCTAATACATCAGCATATAATCCGCCACTATTAATCAACACATTTGCCTTGATTTTTTCACCATTATCGAAATAGACAAGATAGCAGTCATCATTAAACTTAACATCAACAGCATGCATACCAAAGACGATAAATCCATCTTCTGATTCGATTTCTTTATACAAACTATTCATAAGACTGTGTGTATCTATGATCCCGGTAGAAGGCACATAAAGTGCTTGTTTTGCTTTGATATTCGGCTCTAGTTCTCTACAGCGAGACTCATCCAATATTTGCAGGTTTTCTACTTTGTTCTTCTCTCCATTTTCTTTCAATCTATAAATATGATGTACTTCTTCACTATTGTTGGCAACTACGAGTTTTCCTGTGCTTCTAAAGGGAATATCTCTATCTTGCGCATATCTATAGATAAGCTCGTTTCCCTGAACACAGAGTTTTGCTTTCAAACTATTTTGCGGATAGTATATGCCGGAATGGATTACCTCGCTGTTTCTACTACTGGTTTGCCTGCCAAAAGATTCTTCCTTATCCACCACTACCACATCTCGATTAGCGGTAGCCAGCTCTTTGCCTATTGCCAACCCGACTACTCCAGCTCCGATCACCAGTATATCAACCGATTCCATAATCTCTCAAAAATTACTGAATAGCCATATTGTCTATAAGCCTAGTTTTCCCTATATATGCTGCGATTAGGATTCGACAACCTTTTCTAAGCTCAGATACTGCCGAAAGATTCTTTTCATCTACAATGGCGATATAGTCTATCTGCATCTTATTGTCTGTTATTTTTTTTTTGATCTCGGCATAGACTATCTCCGCATCTGAGACCCCATGCTGATACAGTTTCCGGGCATGATTAAGTGCAGCGCTTATCGACAAAGCTCGCCTTCGCTCCTCTAAGCTCAGATATTTATTTCGCGAGCTCATAGCCAAGCCATCCGGTTCGCGCACGATTTTGCAGCCGACTACTTCGTGTGGCATATTCAGATCTCTTACCATCTGTTTGATTATGATAAGTTGTTGATAATCTTTCTCGCCTAAGAAAATCTGATCGGGAGTAGTGATATTGAGTAGTTTTGCCACTATGGTAGCAACACCTCTAAAGTGATCCGGTCTGGACTTACCACACAGAATATCGCTGAATTCATCCACTTTTATCCAAGTTTTGTAGTCTTCGGGGTAGATCATTTTATCGGTTGGGAGGAAAACAGCATCCACTTTCAGCTGAGTTAATAACTCGATGTCACGGTCAAAGTCACGCGGATAACTATCGAAGTCCTCATTCTCACCAAATTGACTGGGATTAACGTAGATACTCACTACCACATGATCAGCTCGGATAGAAGCTTCTTTTACCAGATTGAGATGCCCTTCGTGAAGATAGCCCATTGTCGGTACAAAACCGACAGTCCCAGTTAAACTACCACGAAATTTGCGTATCTCATTGATAGAATTTATGATTTCAGGCATATTAATCTATTTCGAAATAAGATCTATTATCGGGTGAATCTACAACTACGACTTTCGGTTCAAAGTTTTCCAGCTCCGCTTCATCGAGGATACCATAGTTCACGATAATCACCCGATCACCAATACTGACCAATCTGGCTGCCGCTCCGTTCACCCCTATCACTCCGGATCCTGCATCACCTTCAAATATATATGTGGAAAATCTGTTCCCATTATCGATATCGTACACTTCAACCCGTTCATTCGGTCGCATACCGGTGGCATCTAATAAATTCTTATCTATCGTAATACTACCGATATAATCCTTGTCCCTTTGTGTTACATAAGCACGATGAATTTTGGACAACAACATCATTCTTTGCATTGCCATGTCTCCTTCATAGTTTACTCTTATTTCTGCCATATTTTTCGGCATTGATTTTTTGTAAACAATAAATCCGCCAAATTATTCTTTCTGAGATATCGTCCACGATTCAGCATTATCTCGCCCACGTTTCTCATTAACGGTTTGCAAAATCAAACCGCCGGTGACGAAAAAAAACAAAACTGATAAAATCGCATATCTTTGATCTTGGGTAATACGAGCAATTTCGCCATATATGAAAGGACCGGCAATCGATGCCATCTTCCCGGTAAAAGCATAAAATCCAAAAAATTCTGCCATCTTTTCGTCCGGAGTTAGCAGTGCCAACATGGTTCTGCTGCTAGATTGACTGGAACCAATAGCTATCCCGGCAAGTAATCCCACCAGATAAAAATGCGTTATAGTTTGACTGAAAAAAGCGCCTAAGACTACCAATATCCAGATTATCAGAGTGATAGAAATCGTAGTTTTGGCACCGATTCTATCCAACACATACCCAAATATCAGTGCCCCGAGAATCGAAGACAAATTGGCAATAATGAAGTAAACGATCAACTGTTCTTGAGACATGCCAAAACGTGTTGCACCATATATTGCAGCAAAACTGATAACTATGATAATCCCATCATTATAAAGCAGGTAACTGACGAAAAATTTGAGTAACTCTCTGAAGTTCTTTATATTTCTACTCGTTGTATATATCCTCTCATAAGCTATACGAAAGTAGTTCTTTTTCTTTTGCTTTTGCTTCAATTCCTTCACCAAAATAAAAGTAATCAAAGCAAATACCCCGAAAAATACTGCGATAGTAGGAAAAACAAGAGGGGTTAGATCGTTTTGGACTAAAGGTAAAACTAGCACAAGTGACAACAAGCCACCGATGTAACCTACACCCCATCCCCAACCGGAGACTTTACCCATATCTTCGCGGCTAGCCACATCACCAAGAAGAGCATTGTAAAATACATTGCCGCTATTAAAACCAAAATTGGCAATGATAAAAAACAGCATTCCCTTCACTATGTCGCCCTCTCGAACAAAAAACAATAATGCTGTGAATATAACCGCGATATAACAATTTATGAACAGAAATTTTTTTTTGGACTTGGAATGATCAGCGATAGCACCGAAAATAGGCGCAGAAATTGCTACCATAAGCATCGACAAGCTCATAGCTCTACCCCACAAAGCTGTTCCCAGTTCACCCGAACCTACTACTACATCTTTGAAATAAACGCTATAAACAACTGTGACAATTACTGTGACATAAGATGAGTTGGCGAAATCATACATGATCCAGCCGAACATGCTTTTATTAAGCTTCATTTTAACTTCTCCAAATCTATTTTGGGTAAAGAATAGCCTTTGTACATCTCTACATTCGGGGTGGCTACAAAAAGCTGGTAAGAATCGGCGAACAACTTCATCACCTTATCTGCTCTGCTTCGATCCAGATCAGCTAAAATATCGTCGAACATCAAGATTGGTTTCTCATGAATACGAGTGGTGATAATATCGGATTGAGCCAACTTAAGAGTGATCGCCAGTGTTCTCTTTTGACCATGAGAAGCATATCTTTTTGCCAATCTATCTTTGATGATAAGATCATAATCATCTAAATGTGGACCTGCTGAAGTCCTTTGCATCTCTTTTTCGTATTCATAATGTCTATTCAGATGTTCCTGTAGCAAGTTGCCAATACATTCACCTGCTTTATACTTGAAAGAAAAATTGTAGTTTATCCGAACTTCTTCTTCCTCCCCACTTATTATCTCATAATACTTTTTCAATTTATGCTCGAATGATCCGAGATACTCCAACCTCTTCTCAATAAGGTTAGATGCCAGCTTTACAAATCTTGAGTCCCATGATCTTTTCTCTTCAAGATTAAAATCTGACTTTAACAATGCATTGCGCTGTTTTAAAGTATGATTGTATTCTCGCAGAAGATTGAGATATTCATATGAATATTGAGATATAGCCTGATCGAAGAAAATTCGCCGATTGGAAGGATACCCCGAAATGATAGAAATATCCTCAGGAGAGAAATAAATTACTTTTAGATAGTTGTACAATTCGCTGAGCTTGTCCAAATTCGTCTTATCAACTTTGATGCTTTTCCTGTTTTTATCTGCTGCTGCCTCTATTGTATGTTTTTTTTTATTTATCACACAATTAGCGCTAATTCGGAAATGTTCTTGGGAAAAACGGATAAGCTCGGGGTCATAGTGACTTTGAAAAGATTTGCCGAAAGCAAGATAATACATTGCTTCCAGCAAATTCGTCTTCCCAACACCATTCTTCCCGAAGATGCATGCACCTTCGGGAGAAAATGATATTGAGAATTCTTTATAGTTTCGAAAATTTTCTAAACTTAGTGACTCAATTCTCAATTACTGTAACCGTAAGGGCATCAACAAAAATCGTGCCGAATATTCCTCATGTTGCTCTGTGTTATAAAAAAGTACCGGTTGAGTAGATTGTCCCAAATGCATCTCTACTTTTTTGGTTTCGATCACATTGAGAATCGAGATCAAGAATTTATAATTGAATGCTATGGATATCTCTTCACCATTAAATTCAAATTCATCTATCTTTTCGTTAGCCTCTCCCTCCTCTTGCTTGGTGGATTCAATCGAAATAGTATCTTTTCTGATATCGAATTTGATCTTGTTTGTATCTTCGGAAGCTAAGAGAGATACGCGTTTTACCGCATCTCTGAGCAATATTTTATCCACTTTAAGGAGATTGTTGTTATCCGTAGGCATTGCTTTGGTATAATCGGGGAATTGCCCCTCCAATATATGGGTAAATACAGTATACTGACCATATTTAAACATGACACGATTGGACTCTATTAGCACAGAGACCTCATCAATGTCATCTATAACTTTATCCAAAAATATCAATCCTTTAGTGGGAATCACTTGTTCGATCGGTTTTTCGATATCAAAAGCATTGAAAAGCTTGAATTCTGCAATCTTCTTGCCATCTGTAGCTACCATTACCTGCTCTTTCGAGTTCATCTTCCAATATATACCGGTAAAGATCGGTCTGTTTCTCTCTGTTGATACTGCGAAAGTAGTATTATCTATCATTTTTTTGAACATCTGAGCATTAATACTGATCGCTCTGGATTCATCCACCTGCGGTATCAAAGGAAATTGGCTTACTTCGGCACACAATAGTTTGAAGTTTGATTGCTTACATTTGATTACCAGCTCTTCATCATCTAACATAAAGTTGATCAGAGCATCAGGCAGAGAATTGATAATTTCAGTAAGATTTCGTGCTGAGACTGCAATCTTGCCACTTGCGATCACACTGGCATTGAAGGTAGAAATAACAGTGATCTCGAGATCAGTGGCTGTGAAGGTGATTGTGTTTGCCTGCTCGTCTGCTTCTATCAGGTAATTCGTCAAGACCGGCATAGCATTCTTACTTGGTATAATGCTGAACAAATACTGAATACTGTTTTGCAAATCTTTCTTTTCTATAGAGAATTTCATGGTTTCCTCTTTATTTCATTGTTTTTTTTCATTATAATAAAAGAAAAGCAAGAGCTTTAACAATTAAGTAAAACTCTTGCTCATAACTGCTCACAACTACTTAACAGCGTCTTTCAGCTTTTTGCCTGCTTTAAAAACAGGAACTTTAGTTGCAGGTATTTTGATCTTCTGTTTAGTTTGAGGATTTACACCTGTACGTGCTTTTCTGTGACTAACCTTGAAAGTACCAAATCCTACTAACGAAACTTTGTCACCTTTTTCCAAAGCTTTTTGAATTGATTCGAGTGTCGATTGCAAAGCCAAATTAGCTGCTTTCTTTGTGATGTCTGCGTCTTTTGCGATTTTGTTAATTAGTTCTTGACGGTTCATGAATTCCCTCCTTCTCTTATTTTGTGCTTGAAACACGCTTATAAAACTGTATACGTCCTTTTTCTTGTCAACAAAAAAATTACTTTTTTGCTAGATTTTCTTCATTAACTGCTATATTTTGACTGATAAATGTCGTTTTTCAAACGTCGCCCGCAGTATCTATCTTACTATATATAAAGATGTTATAAAAACGCATGCGCTCCACACTCTTCCTGATTTGTAAAGACCAAAAAAAAATTATAATTCTTCTTTTACTCCCAGCAATTCATAGATCTTTATTGGTTTTGTTTTACCCTTTACCATTATTTCATCTATGTATTCGGCGATGATCTTATCTTTGGCGAGCAGATAAGTGGATTCACTGATGATAATATTATGTTTGGTGGGATAATTTCTGGTAGCTGCTTCTAAACGAGCTCCGAGATTCACGGTATCTCCGATTGCCGTATAGTCGAAGATCTGTTCCGAACCCAAATTGCCTACGGTAGCAGTTCCGCTATTTACACCGATCCCGATATCGAAAGGATCTCTTCTTTCACGCTTCCATTTATCCTGCAGTTGCTCCAGTTTCTTCCTCATCTCCAAAGCTGATTTGCATGCCCAATATGCATGGTCTTCCAGATCTATCGGAGCGCCGTAGATAGCTACGATCTCATCTCCGACGAATTTATCCAAAGTCCCCTTGTTCGCCATGATAACTTCTACCATTGCTGTCAGATGTTCTTTTAGAATAGACACAGTCTCCTTAGGTTCATGACTTTCTGTGTAAGGTGTAAACGATTTCACATCTGAGAACATGACAGTTATTTCTCGAATCGAGCCACCATATTCGAGTTTTCTGGGATCCTTGATCAGTTCTTCTACCAATTCCGGTGCGATATACCTTCCGAAGGCATCTTTGATAAATTTCCGCTCTCTCGATGTTTTTAAATAATGCGATACCAAACCGACAAAATAAAAAGTGATGACATAGGTCGGGAGCTCCATGGTAGGTAACAGAATATTTGAGTTAACAAATGTGAGATAAGAGATAATAAAAAGTAGGATGATAAGAACTATACTGGAGAAAAGTGAGACAATCGGTTTCACTAACCTGTTGAAAACAAATATCAGCAAGGCAAACAGCAAACTAATCAGGAAGAAAACAATCCCGGGTAGATGATGGAGATAATCGCGGTTGAGAGCCATCTCGATGAAATTGGCATGGATCTCTACACCGGCAGTCATCTGACGATTATCCAGAAAAAACGGAGTATAATGCATATCATGAAATTCGACCGCCGACACACCTATCAATACGATCTTATCCTCAAAGACACCTTCTTCTTTTAGATCTTCAAATCTGTCTAAATTCAAAAAAGGCATCTCAAATTCTTTATCATCTATCACATCGGCATAGTCATAATAGGTAAATGTCCGATTGGGTCCATAGTAATTTATCAGCGCACTTTTTTTTGTTCTTTTTGGAATAGCATTATTACCGATGACCAATACCTTGTCATGTTCAGTTATCTGCTCCTTCCAGTTTGCTTTGTCGTAATGCTTTGCTAAAGTAACAACTCCGATAGCATAGAAATCTCTCTCGCTCATTGTTTGAGACATCTCGTATCTTCGGACAAAACCATCGCTGTCACTGGAGATATTCACCGTTCCCCATGCCAATTCACGTTGAGTGATCTCTCTGATAGGCGGCAGTATCTGCTCACGAACAGCTTGAGCGTGCATAGTGCGGACTCTTTTGCCGGAGAAGACCACATTCCCTGCTTTTTGAGCAGATTCTGCCAACATCTTGTCTGCTTCTGGATTAGACGACTCTAAAAATTCGATATCGAATACCACCAACCTAGCGCCGGCTTCTTTTAGGTTGTCGATAACCCTAGCATGATATTCTCGCGGGAAGGGCCACTGAATATCCAGAGCTCCGAATGTATCGTCTCCGATCTCTACAATTACGATCTTCTCCGAGAGTGGTTTCTCTCCTCGCAATAAAAACAACAGATCTTGAGTCTTATGCTCCAAATTTTCCCAGAATTCCGTCAGAAACAGAATCTGCCAAACTATGAATATTACCAGAAATAGAGCAAAATATCTCAGTGTTCGCATTTTAATGACCTTTCTTAGAACCTTTGTTCAAACCTAAATCTCCAATTCAGTCTGGAATAATCGCTCTCTTCATTTTCGCTTTGAAATAGTCTCATGCCCAGATCAGTAGCAAATGAAGTGTATCTTGTTAACGAATATCTAGCACCAATATTCATCAACTGTTGAGTTTGTCCGGTAATATCTCCACTATAAAATGAGTAGCGAAAATCGGCATAAGGTCTCAGTCTGTTTTCAAAAAAGTCCATCGTTCCTCTCAACAATACAGAATTATAACCATATTTTTCTGTCTCGATCTGGGGATCCGTCTCGTCTGTAGCTATTGGAATGCGTTCATTTGTGTTCCCGGTATAAGAATAAGAAATGGTAGTGCTGAGAGGTAATTCCTCGAATCTGCTATTCGCACTCAAGGTGACAGTATTCTTCCTATCATCGAAATTTTTGTTGATTTCATCCCGACTGTTTAGGATATTGTAGGAAATATTGAACTGTGTTGGTGCAAGCGGTATTTGCCTCACATCGTATCCCATCCCAAACGTAATGTTACGATTGGTCATGTGAAACTGGCTTACAAACTCATCTTCGCCCGGCTCCGGTGCATCATTCTCCGAGTTCGAATTTGTGAATCCTACTCTGAAAGATGGAAGTCCGCGAGGTAAATATGCTATCTGAGTGAAGTAATTCGTGGAAGTAGTCGTATATTCTTTTTTATTGTAAACATTATCGGAGAGAATTGTCACACCCAGATTGATGGCAAGCTGATTATTCAACAATAGAATATTGTCATAGAGACTGATTATGCGGGCATCTTTGTTGCCATAGTTAGCAGATAAAGAATTGAAACTAGAACCTACAACCGAGTAAGATAAATTCAGATAGTTCCTAAGGAATACAGCTCTGACAAAAGCTTTATATGCAGTATTATTCAGTCCGGGTTTAAGTGGCTCCACATTCTCATTGATCACAAATATGGACTCGATCTCTTCCGGTCCTATCGGGAAATCGACATCCGTATTGAGCTTGGCATTCAACGAATCGAGTGAGAGAGCGCCTCCGATGATATTGGAATTAAAGAAACTCATAGCCACTTCAGCGCCTAAGACCAATCTCTGGCGAAGGAAAGCAAACTGAGCATCTGTCCCGATAATTATGTTATCCTTTGGAGTTACTACAGGCATCTCCGTTTGAGGATTGATATAATGATCTTCACTCAACGAATTGATATTGTCTTTGTTCTTGGCAAAACTGAGCCCCCAGACTGCGGAGCGCTGTTCACCCACTTCCACACGAAAAGCGGTGGTTTGTCTTTCAAATACCCCCCTTTTAGCAAGTGAGTCTCCTTCGCTGGACTCATTCAATATCCCATCGATAGAACGTGCTGAATTCCCATAAGTTGCTGTGAATGACCAGTCTTTTGCTTTGAAAGTCGAAGTAAAACCACGGATATTTTTGCCACTTAGGAGAAAGGAGCTATACTCGGGGATATGATCTCCAAGATATAAATCCCACCAAGGTAAACCCATCTGCAATGAATAGCGATTAACCGGTTGTTTATCTTTGTCTTCCAATGTAGATAGCAATAGTCGTGAGCGAAACCTGAGTCTTCTATATTGTCCTTCAAAACTAAGATTTGCATTGGTATTGAACTCAGTTTCATCCTCTAACTGATCTCCTTTGTAGCTTTGTAACCATGAAGTGGTTGTCAATCTGCCGCTCATGCCTAGTGGTAGTTCTACCGGTTTGATCCGGACATCACTGCTGTATTGCGGTGAACGGATAGTCTCTCCATCTATTGTTTGTGCCGAAATTTGGTAATAGTATTTTCCTGCTTTCGGTTTATCCACACGGTATACTAAGAGATTATCCGTTATCGTAGCTCTGTTTGTTACATCTCTGCCATTCAGCACTAATTTGATAGAATCGTAATCTATAAAATCTGAAATAGCAAAAAGAGAAATCGCTATCACGAAGTTTTCTTTGATATTCGAAAAGTCGGGATCGGGAGAGAGCAAAACAAAATTGTTCTCAGGCTCTCTGGGTGCTTGCACTACTATGGTTCGATAAGGTTGGGTTTCAGGGTTATTCTCCGGTAATGTATAAGATTGCATAAACCTATCTTCGATGACGAAATAGTATTCCAAACCTTGTTTTGGAGTCATGTCTAATACAACGCTAAATATCGGATTGGTCTCTGTTCCTCTTTCCATATCCATCTGTTCATAGCTCGTGCTGCCGATCTCTCTATAATAGATTGTAGCTTTGTCCACATCTTGAAATCCGGATCTGACTTCGAAACTCAACATTGGTGTCTCATTGCTGCGGAAACCGATCGGCGGTAGATGGAAAGCATCAACTTGGGCAAACAATCCAACTGAAACGCTCAGAATAATGAGTGTGATAAATAAATTATTTTTCATCTCGAACTCCTTTATTGTAATTGAATGCGGATAGTTCGAGTTTCACCCTGGTCGTTCTTCAGTTCGATCTCGATTGTTCCGGGTGTCTCTGTACCATCATAATAACCATGATATTCATCAGGGAGTTCGTCTCTGTTGATATCGGTTACATCTATCATACCGACACCGGTAGAGAAGGAAGTTTGACCTTTTTGCACAGTGGCTTCCAGCCCATCAGCTTTATTGCGCATCACAGATTCTCCTGAGAACGTATAAAGCCGAGTATGACCTTGGTCATCTACTTCCAAGAGAATCTCTGTACCACGAACTGAGATGACGGTGGTCGGTGTCTCCACTTCGAAAAGACCGGTTTTTTTGGTCACTTTAGACCATACGGTTCCCACTTCCAAAAAGCTACGCTTATCCAGTTCATCTTCATTTTTTTCTGCATTGATCTGCAAAATACTTAGCGGGAAAAGTCTGAGCACCGAACTACCATCCACAAACTTCACAGCAGCATAAGATTCTTCCATACTTTCCAGTTCGTCCTTATCAATTAGCAATTCACCAGTATTTATCGGGGTACTTTCATCGGCGCGGTTAAGTATAATCTCACCATTAGTTTGCAGTGTCAGTGCCACATGATCCACTTCTGCTCCCATTAATAATGAGGAAATTAATAATATAAATAAAACTATCGTTGTTTTCATGATTCTCTCCTATTCTATCTCAATGCCTTCGATTTCGATCTCGCCCAGAAGGATACTAATCAGAAGATCGTATAATTCCTGAACTGAGATATTCATATTACCAAATTCGATGTTTTCCGGATAGTAACCACTTTGTAACAAATCGATCAGATCACTCAAATCTTCACCACTCATCTGCTGCAAGAAATTAATTAGAGCTTGATTAGTAGCAGAAGTCTGCTGAGAAGTGATAGAAGGTTGAAATAGATAAATCGGGCTTTTCATCGTCGGATCAGAACTTCCGGCCGGATTAGATACTTCTGCATATACTTGCCAAGCATAAATCTGGTTGTCAACCAATGGTGGTGCGTCATTTGGATATGCTAAGACATTGGAAGTGAGATTCTCCATCTCAAAATAAGGTTGATACTGCTCTATCTCGTCAGCCGGTGGGATCGAACCATCAATTTCATATATTTTGAGATGATAATTACTCAGATTGGAGAGCCAGATAAACTGTGGATGGTAGTTCTGGATCTGTTCCGGTCCAAAACTCAATGGATTACCCGGTGATATTAGAGATATAGAGATAGGAATGTTTATGGTAAAACTAAATGTCTTCAAAGCAGATAATTCATTTTCATTATCGTCCACCGTATTTTCGGAACCATACTCAAACGCTTTGATGTAGCAGATGTATTGACCGTCCGGTAATAAACCGGTAGAGAGCACTATATCTTCAAAATCGGGGTTCTCACTCAAGAAATCATCAAAATTATAACCGACTGAAGTAAAGAACGAGCCTTGTGAGGAAAATATATCCCGATTGTTCAGCATGATATTCTGTCCCGGATTGATAGGTTCATTATTGACAGGGCGTATCACCACATTATCTATCAATGTGTTCCCTGCCCACAAAAATCTGAAACTAAATTCATAGTTTAGTGGTTCTTGACTATGGTTCGTTATGTTGATATTGAACAATATAGGTTGAGATTGTGGTTCATCCGGATTAAAATTGGATGGATAGAGATAGTTGTAGATTGCATTCTCCGGTGTAATCGATATTGATATGGGCATATCTGCATAAACCATACCAATACATGCCATCACAAACAAAACAAACACTAATTTTTTCATAATTGTCCTCCTAAAACAATTAGCCATCACTGCACTGAACAGGCAATGATCTCTTCTAACATTTCTATAAAACTAAAACCTGCTTCTTTGGCTGCCATTGGAGTCAAGCTTAGTGGTGTCATACCCGGCAGAGTATTCAATTCTAAGAAATAGAACTTGTTGCCATCATAACGGAAATCGACACGTACATAAGCTTGGCAACCGAGTTGATGATAAATCAGTAGCGCATAATCTTGGATTACGATAGCTCTTCTTTCATCCAACGGTGCCGGAACAATGTACTCTGTTTTGCCGTGAGAGTATTTGTTCGTATAATCGTACCAACCATTTTTTGGTCTTATCTCAACGATAGGTAATGCTTTTTTGCCTAATATACTTACAGTTAACTCCTTACCTTCGATATATTTCTCGCACATGATCACATTATCGTATTCAAATGCACTTTTTATAGCTTCTTCTATTTGGCTTTCATCTTTAACGATCGTAACTCCTACGGAAGATCCCGAATTGTTTGGTTTGATAACCATCGGCAGACCGATCTCAGCTATCAATTCTTCGGTTTGCATGTCAGTTTCTTGCTCGAGTAATATGTGTTTAGGATAGGGGATTTTCAAGGATTTGGCAATTAGTTTGGCAATATGCTTGTCCATAGCCAGCATGCTGGCTTTACTACCTGAGCCTGTATATTTAAGAGAAGCACAATCCATTATAGTCTGGATTGTACCATCTTCTCCATATCCGCCATGCAATCCATTGAAAACGATTAAAGGTTGGTGTCGTTTCACATCATCTATACAACTTATCAAAGTTTCAAAATCGATAGGATCGATATGTCTGACATCATATCCTGCTTCTTCCAGGGCAGTGCCGATCTGTGCAGATGAGGTCAGAGAAACCTCTCGTTCTTCAGAATGCCCACCCTGCAAAACTACGATTTTCTTATTTTTCATAGTTTTTTTTTCTGACATGTGCCGATTTATGTCAAGATTTATCATTGTAAATTTTCTAAATTTTCAAAGAATTCGGGATGTGATTTTTTTACGACATCTTTATTAGCGACATCTATATATGGGAAACGAACTGTGAGCAAAGAAAAAGCCATCGCTATTCGATGGTCACCATGCGAGTTTATTGTATGTGCAATTGGCGCTTCCATCAGTTGTTTGATGGATAGCACTCCGCTTTCGTAACTTGCTTCTGCTCCGAGTTTATTCAGCTCCACACACAAGGCGTTTATTCGGTCACTCTCTTTGTATCTGAGATGCCTAATGCCACTAATCTTTGTAGTTCCTTGAGCGAATAATGCTAAGACAGCTAAAGTGGGAACTTGGTCAGGTAGTCTGTTCATATTTGCAGTTACAGCTTTCAACTCACCCTTTCTGCCCACACTAATACCATCCTCTTTTATATGTACATCCGCTCCCATCTGAGCAAGTATATCCAGAAATTTTATGTCCGGTTGTTTTGAATAAATGCTCACTCCATCCATACAGATGGTTTTTGAGAGAATCAGCCCCAAAGCCCACCAATAACACGCTGATGAAACATCATTTTCGACTCGATATTCACTGGGTATCAGATAACTCTGTCCGGCAGGGATGTAATATCCATCATTTCTCCGTATTGTCTCGATCCCCCAATCTTTCATAATCTGACGGGTTAATTCTACGTAATCTGTTGATACGATGTTTTCTAGGGCAATAAATGTATCCCTATTGTATAGAGGAGCGTTGAGCAACAATGCGCTGACATACTGACTGCTGTAGGAACTATCTAATTTGAATTTACCTCCTGCAGGATACTTGCCGACAAGATGAAAGCCTCGCTCAAATCTGCTGATTCTAGCTCCGATGCTTTTCAATATTTTTATCAGTGGCTGGTGTGGGCGAGTCCATAACTGATTGCCCACAGTAAGGTATGTTTCAACTTCGTCCATCATAGCCAATCGGCAGATTATGAAGCGTAATGCTGTAGCGGAATTCTCGATGTGGAGCTTGATTTTTTGTGGAAGTTGTCGAGGAGGGATGATGCTTAATTCCTCGCCTCTCATCGTTATTTTATAACCCAATGCTTTTTTGAAATCTATCATTTCCCAAATGTCATCACAAATACTACTACAGTAAATCTTTATCGGTTTGCTCAAATTGAAGGAATTTATCATAAGAACTCTATTCATGATCGATTTTGATGCCGGTAAGCTTATCATTTTATTAGCATTCATCATTTTCCAAATTTTTGTAAAACCACTCCATATTCATTACTACTCCTCACGCTACGACATTTATTATTTGAATCATTATTTAAACTTACACTATTAGTTGTCAATTTCTTTGTGAGATTTGATACTCGAGATAACAGATTTTCTTTGACCGCTCGTCTTAGTTTGAATATATTGTAACAAAAATATAAGGATAAAGTATTATGCGAAATAGAACACTGAGTATTGCATTATTGCTCGGCATTTTATGCCTTATCATAGTCAGTTGTCAGACAGATGATAGACCTCCGGGTGTAGAAGCTCAGCAGCGGCAGAAGATGAGTTCTTTGAATGTACAATCTCAGACTAAATGGACTAATGGTGTGAAGAATCAATTTATCGAATTCGATAGAGACGGTAAACGCATCAGAGAATACTGGTATATTCCCAAAGGCGATGTGGTTACCAAACGCTATTTCTCGTATAACGATGCAGACCTGTTAGAAGAAATCGTTTGGTACAATATAGATGGCGTAATAAAGAGCAAATACCGCTATGAATATGATAGCTATGGACGCAAAGAAACCGAGTCCAGATATGATGCACGAGACCGACTGATTAGCAAAACGGAATACATTTATGATGCGGATCATAATCAGATAAAAGAGGTTTCTTCTGATGATAAGAATAATGTTCAATTTGTGCGAGAGTATCAGTATGATGAGAATAACAATCTTATCATGTTAGAAGACCGAACAGATTCAGGCACACTTAGAACCAAACAGAAATACTACTACGATGACAATAACAACAAGATTCGCGAAGAGAGATACGACAGAAGAGAAAACCTGATCAAATATCTTTTATATGAGTATTATGAAGATACCAATCTGCTAAAAAAGATGGTGGAATACTCTGCCGAAGATTCTTTGATAACGAAATACGAAAGTCAATATGATGATAAAGAACTCATAGTCGAAGAGATCTGGTATGATGAAAATGAAGAAATAAATCTGATAAATGAATTCAGCTATGAACACTATGAATAAATGGAGAAAATTATGATAAACAAAGTACTTTTATTGATCTTGGACGGATACGGGATAAACCCTTCTGAGCATGGCAATGCAATAGCGGCAGCCAAAAAACCCACGTTAGACAGTTTTTTCAACAAACATCCTCAAGCAACTCTCGAAGCTTCCGGGCTCTCTGTCGGACTACCGGAAGGAATTATGGGAAATTCCGAAGTAGGTCACCTGAATATCGGTGCCGGACGGATTGTATATCAACTTAATACTTTAATTGATAAAAAAATCGAAACCGGTGAGTTCTATGAGAACCAAGTCTTAAAAGATGCTATCCTTCATGCCAAAGAGAATTCTTCCAAACTGCATCTTTTTGGGCTGCTTTCCGATGGCAATGTGCATAGCAACAATGTACATTTATGGGCACTTTTGGAGCTCTGTAGTCAGATGGAATTCAGTGATGTATATCTGCACGCTTTTATGGACGGTAGAGATACTCTGCCCCATTCCGGGATGGATTTTATCAAAGAATTTCTCCAAAAAAGTAAGCAGTTGAAAGTAGGTAATTTGGCTACTATCTCCGGTAGATATTACGCCATGGATAGAGACAATAGATGGGAGCGAATCGAAAAAGCGTACAATGCCATCGTGCATGGCAAGGGGAGGTTTTATGAAAATCCCGTCCAAGCTATGCAGGAAAGCTACGATGAAAATATTACTGATGAATTCATAGATCCCACCGTTATCACAAATGCTGATAAACCGACAGCTACAGTTCAAGATAGCGATAGTATCATTTTTTTCAATTTCCGTGCCGATAGAGCCCGTGAACTAACCCAGACTTTTATTAATCCCGAGTTCGAACATTTTGAAACAGAAAGTTTTGAAGGCTTGAAGTATACCACATTTAGCCAATATGATAAAAAATTTTCGGATCGAGTACCTGTAGCTTTCAGTTTGCCCGAGTTAAAACGCATTTTGGGTGAGGAGATCAGTAATGCTGATCTGCGACAGTTACGCTTGGCAGAGACAGAAAAATATGCGCATGTCACTTTCTTTTTCAATGGCGGTGTGGAAAATCCCTATCCACAGGAAGATCGCGTCCTTGTACCATCTCCAAAAATAGCCACTTACGATCTTCAGCCGGAGATGAATGCCTTTGAGGTAAAAGATGAATTGATTAAAGCATTGGAAGCTGACAAGTATTCGTTCATTGTCACCAATTTTGCCAACTGCGATATGGTAGGACACACGGGAGTTTTCGATGCTGCCAAAGCAGCGGTGGAAGCAGTGGATAAATGTCTGGCAGAGATCATCCCAATTGCACAAAAAAAGGATTATAATATCATCATCACAGCGGATCATGGCAATGCCGAAAAAATGCTGGATGAAAACGAGAATGTTTTCACTGCACATAGTACAAATCCTGTACCGATAGTAGTAGCACTGAATTCGGACAAGAAATTCGAATTGAATGACGGTATTTTGGCTGATATCGCACCGACAATCCTTCATTTGATGGGTGTGGATATACCCAAGGAGATGACAGGGAGAAATCTGATCAAATACAAAGAGGCTTGAAATGCATAAATTTGACAGAATAGATATCAATCGAAAATGGCCAATCCCGCCCTGGATCAAATTTGTATTACTGATTGCCTTTGTATTGGGACTGCTCATTCGTGGTTGCTGGGTAAGGAGTCACCAAGAGCAATTCACTATCTCTGATGTCGAACTTGGACAAGTTACCAGCGCTTCTATAGACGTTAGATTTACAGTAGCCAATCATACCACGTTGGCTTCGAATCCAGCAGTTTATATTCGGGTTTTCAATACCCGGGGCGAAGTAGTAGCCAGCCGAATTACAGCGGTACTGATAGAAGCTCGTACCCGCAAAAGATATCTAAGAACTATGGATAAGATCATGATCCCATATTCCAGCATAGAAGAGATCACTCATGCTACAGTCGAATTGTACATCCCCTCTATACTGGATTGAAAATTGGAGTGTGTATGATTAAATTTATTCTAATCTTTATGTTATTATCGACCTTGTTAAATGCTCAGATCACGGATGAAGCTATAGAGAATTTTTATCTCGATGATGCTATCGGCAACGAAGAATTGTTCAGGCTTTTTTCCGATTGGCAGATTTACGAAGAGATTACTGCCAAAGATGTATTAAAACTTGGGACGATGACTTTGCAAGATACTTTGGACATACCATTTTGTTATTACATTCCACCGGAGTATTCACCGAGGCATAAAACACCCGTGATCGTATATCTTCATGGTGGTGTAGGGCGATCGGATTTCATAGAAGAGCCTCTTGAGTATGCGGGTTCCAATCCTTTCTTACCTATAGCGAGAGAAAACAATTGGTTTGTCCTATTCCCGCTCGGTCGTGATGATCTTGCCTGGTGGAAACCAACCGGGATGGAAAATATCGAATCCCAGATCATCCAGATGAAACAAAACTACAACATAGATGATGATCGTATTTATCTCACTGGCTTTTCAGATGGAGGATCTGCCTCATTTCATTTTGCTCTTACCGATCCAAGTATTTTTGCCTCTTTTTATCCTATGAGCGGCAATGCAGCTGTCAGTAATATTGTTACCGGATCTCCCACCTATCTTCCCAATTTGCAAAACAGATACACTCGAGCGGTCAATACCGATCTCGATCGCTTATATCCAACTGATAAAATGATCATGATAATGGATCTGGCTCTCGATGCCGGCGCTGATCTTTTGTTTAAATCTTACAATAATATCCCTCATAATTTCGACTATGCAGAGAAAGAACTGCCACACACTATTGCGACTATGCATTCTAATCCAAGGCAACCATTCAGTCCGAAACTATATTGGGAAACTTCCGCACAATCGCACAACAGATGCGACTGGCTTATCATCGATAGCTTAGACACTCTCTCCACTGCTGCAAATTGGCATCAACAGTATTCTACCAGAATACCGGATGACCGTCTTACTTTTGGGATCATCCATGCAGAAGATTATGATGGAGAAGGAGTAAAACTAAAAGAGGTCTATGATGCAACTCCCGCTGCAGTGATGGGACTTAAACCGCAAGATATCATCAGAGAGATGGATGGTAAAATAGTGAATAATATCGAAGAGTTGGTAAAAATCCGAGACAGCAAACAGCGCGGTGATGAATTCCAACTTACCATCAGTAGAAAAGAGAGAGAAGATATCATTACATTAGAAGGCATGTTCCCACCGATCACATATTATAAAGTCTTTCCCGAAACCGAAGTTTCAGGCGCGATCAAAGCAGAATATATCTCTAACACCTTTAGGATAACTACTTCTCGAGTGAGCTCTTTTTCAATATTAATTCATCCCAACATGGTGAATATGAATACGCCGGTACAAATATTTATAAACAGTAAAAAAGTATTCGATGATATAGTAGAAATTGATCGCTCATATCTTACCAATGATTTTAAGCAAAACAAAGATAGATCAGCATTGTGGGTAAACAAACTCTATTTTGATCTTCATAGATAAAGAAGAGAGGGATATGAATAAAAGAATAAACATGGAAAAGATAGTTATCATCATGCGCTATTTTTTCTTGATTCTAACTGCACTAGCGATAGTCGGCAGTATATATTACAGACAATGGGAAACTTTACTGGGTGCATTTCTAACTTTCATCCTGCTTCTATTACCGACAATTTTTTCCAAAAGAACAAAGATATCTATCCCCACACCATTTCAAGTTATTATCCTACTGTTTATTTTTGCTTCCATGTATTTAGGCGAAGTACACAACTTCTTCTACCGTATATGGTGGTGGGATATCATACTTCATTCGACTTCCGCTGTCATTCTGGGCTATCTCGGTTTTATCCTAATCTATGCGTTGAACAAGGATAGAAATATCGATGTGAAACTCAGTCCATTTTTCATAGCATTGTTTACTTTCTGTTTTGCTTCAGCTATCGGTGTGATATGGGAGATATTTGAGTTCGTAGTTGATTCTGCTTTTGGCGTCAATATGCAAAAAGCTCGAGACCTCGAACAGGTGTATGGTTACTTTGATACCAGACTGGGATTGATAGATACAATGCGAGACTTGATCGTCAACACTAGCGGTGCTTTGTTTGTCTCAATTTTAGGTTACTATTATAGTAAGAAAAAAATGGGCTCGGAGAGCACTTTCGTAAAACTCAAAGATCAGTTTATCGAGGAAAACCCGAATCTTTTTGAAAACAAAGATGAGCATAAAGAAAAATGATAGAAATATAAACTGAGGTGAGCAAAGGAGAAGCAGTATGAGTGTAAATATCACCAAAGAACAGTTGATAGATCTTCTCGAGATCAGTACATCCGAACAGTTAAAGGAGATCATTTATGATATTCATCCGGTCGATGTGCTCGATAGCATTGACGATTATGAAGCTAATAAATATCTTTTGTTAAATAAACTCCCATTGGATTACATTGCCGATATCATCGACGAAGCAGAGTATGAGGATAAGTATGAGATATTACAGCTCTTTCCTGCTCACAAACAAAAAATGATTATCAAAGAGATGGCATCGGACCAGTTAGTGGACTTATTGGAAACGATCTCTCCTGAGAAGGCAAAAAGACTTATCGAAGCTCTGGACGAGGAAGATGCCGAAGATGTAAAAGAACTGATGACTTATCATCCTGAAACTGCGGGCGGTATCATGGCAACAGAGTTTGCCATCATCAAAGAAGACATGACAGTCGAAGATACTTTGGAATTCCTCAGAAGAGAGTCTGAAAATATAGAATCAGCTAACTACTTATATGTATTGGATCATGAACAGCATCTAAAAGGAGTGGCGTCTCTCAGAGATATTGCTACCAGTGATCCACAAATTGAGATCTCGGAAATTATGAATGAGAATGTGATCAGCATACCGGTAGATATGGATCAGGAATTGGTTGGTAGATTATTCCAGAAATACGGGCTTTCAAGTATGCCGGTTGTTGATGAAGATAATAAGATGCTTGGTATAATTACTTCCGATGATATAATGGATGTGTTGAGAGATGAGAATACAGAAGACTTTGAAAAAATGGCGGCTTTGATCCATCATGAAGATCAATACTTGGAAACCAGCGTAATAAATTTGGCAAAAAAGAGGATTACTTGGCTTCTATTTTTGATGATCTCAGCAACTTTTACCGGCATTATTATCCAAGGATTCGAAGAAGCACTCGCCTCAGTAGTTATATTAGCTGCATTCATACCAATGTTGATGGATACCGGTGGTAATGCGGGTTCACAAACTGCTACTTTGATCATCCGTGGTATGGCGCTCGGTGAAGTGGAACTGAAAAACGTATTGCAAGTTTTGTTCAAAGAGTTGCGAGTAAGTATCATCGTTGGTTTTGGTTTGGCTGTGATCAATTATTTTAGAATAATCTTACTCGATGGGACGGATAACCATCTCGTTGCCTTGACTGTGTCAATAGCATTGATGCTAACGATAATCATAGCCAAAACAGTGGGATGTGTGCTGCCTATCTTCGCTAAAATGGTAAAAGGAGACCCTGCGATAATGGCAGCTCCTATCATTACCACCATTGTTGATGCTTTGTCGCTAATGATATATTTTACTCTGGCTACTTGGATCCTTAAGATAGGTTAGCGGATCCTCCTAATGTATCTGTTTATCGACATATATGGCAAGTTTGCCCAGTGAGTATACATAGCTGCCGAATTCATTATCATACCAGCCGAATATCTTGGCATGCGTAACCGGGATCTCTATCTGCTTAGATTCATCCAAACCATAGGCAGTTAATACTTCCTTGGGCACACTCATATAACCGGTTCGAGTGTGGGTTTGGTATCCTTCTATTATCACTGCCGCCTCTATCCCTTGCAGACAAGAAGAGACATTTTGTTTGTCTGTATAGAAGAGCAAGTCTTTTTGTGAACCTTTTGCTGCCTCTCTGAAAATATCATTGATCAAATCTTTATTTATCAGAGGTTCTTTGTTTTCCTTCATCGGTGAGTGAAAGGTAACATTAAGCAAAATCAGGGAGACAGTATTAGTGGGGATTCGAACTGAATCAGCCATGAAACCTATTCTTTGGATCTCGGGCAATACTTTTTCCAATGCTTTAGCTGCACCGGTGGTAGAAAGGATAATATTGTTGAACACAGATCGGTTTTTCCTCAAATCACTCGCACCTGCTTTTGGCATGGAATCGAGTATGCTCTGAGTATTTGTCGCTGCATGTATAGTAGCCATAGAGGCAGTAAGTATCCTCGAGGTATGTTCGGATTCCAACAACGGTTTTACCATATGTGCGAGCCCGGTAGTTGTACAAGAAGCAGCAGATAAAATATGATCATTGGTTGGATTGAACTCGGTATGATTGATCCCATAGACAAACATCTTACTATCGGGAGGCATTTTTTGAGATGAATCTTTGATCTTGAAAGGTGCGCTTAAGATCACATGCTGAGCTCCTGATTCCAGATGACCACGCAAACTCCCTTTTGCTGAATTGGCATCAACTGTCGGATCTACAAAAGCACCGGTACAATCTACTACCAATCTTACCCGATGTTTTGCCCAATCGATATTCTTCGGATTACGCTCACTGCGCAAAAATTTTACCGGAACACCATCGATATTGACTATCCCCTTTTCGCGATCAGTTATCTGAACATCAATATCTTTCCCGCGATAGCCATAGATAAATTTACCCATCTCTCCATAAGTGGAATCGGTAAGTACCGAATGAATCATATCATCCAGACTTTTTCCGATCTCCCTGCCAACATTGACTACATAACCATCAAAATGACCTACGGAAATATGATACCACAAAGTCAACTTTCCAATACGTCCCGAACCATTAATCCCAAGTAGGTTTTTGTTTTCCAATGTAGTTTGCATAACGCACTCCTTTTATTTTTTATAACATAGTAAAATCGACATCTTCCAATTTGATCGGATAGTGTCCTTTATAAATATTGCCCAATCTACCGTCAATCGCAATTTTATCACCTGTTTTAAATTTATATTTGTTTATCAGACAGGTTTTTTGAGTTTCCTGAACTTTGAGTTGTTTACAATTTACTACACACACTTTCCCCAGTCTTACGGCTGTAACGGCTGCATGTGAAGTAGAACCGCCTTTTCCTGTGAGCAATCCGTCACACTCGAAGATCATATTAATATCATCCGGCACAGTATCCGGTCTTACCAGAATATGTTTCTCATTAGGATATTCTCTTTCGATCTTTTTCAAATCTTCCAAATCGAAGGCAAGTCGCCCATTTAGCGCACCGCCACCAATACCCATACCTCTGCCCAATAGCACCATCTCCTTCTCATCGATATCGAAGATCATCAACTTATGTGCTTTTTTTATAACTTGATTTCGAGTCTGCAGGATATACAGATCCTCCGGATTACTCGATTCAAATGTAAATTCGATTTCCTGATGGCTGAAATTGTATTTATCGATCATTATTTCTGCCAATTTGTGCAAACGTGAGTAAATTTCGGGAAAATGTTTCTGCATAGATATGGCTGCACCATTGTAATTCTTTTCTTGGATTTCACTTATCGGCAGTGTATTTACCAAGCCTGAAACGACATCCTCGCCTTGACTGCACAAGGAAAAGTCTCCATACAGATTTACTCCCTGACGAGAAACTTTGGGATTGTATGTAAAGCTGACTCCTGTGCCTGAATCATCATTTATATTGCCGAGAACCATTTTTTGGATAAGGACTGCAGTTCCCCATTCTTCAGAAATCTGCAAATACTTCCGATAAACTTTTGCTCGTTCTGAATACCAAGAATCAATTACCGATAGAATACTAAACCTGAGCTGTAAATAAGGATCAGATTCGAAGTAAATATCGCGTTTGTCCAAAAGCTCTTTGTAAGCATAGGCAATCGTACGCATCTGCTCTGGAGTAAATTGAATCTTCAGAGCAACCTTATACTTCTTTTTATATTCCAAAATCAAAGCATCAAATTCATCTCTTTGGATGCCATGTGCCATTCCCCAACTTTGTATAAAGCGCCGATAACAATCCCAAGCTGTCCAACCGTAGTTATATTGTTTACACAAAATTTCTGCAAACTCGTCGTTCATGCCGACATTGAGGAATGTATTCATTGCACCGGGCATAGAAATAGCGCTGCCGGATCGTACCGATAGAAGCAGTGGTTTGGTAGGATCACCATAAGAAAGACCGGTGATCTTCTCTAATTTTTGTACATATTTCCTGACAAGATCATCGATCTCGGCACTCATATTTTTGTTTCCCAAGATTGCTTCCCTATATCTAAAAAGTTCGGTAGTCAAGACAAAACCGGGTGGTATTGGGAAATCATAGCTATACAGTTTTTTCAGATAATATGCTTTTGCTCCCAGAAAGATCTGGTTATCCAAATGTTTGTTTTCTTTATACAATGGACTGCAGATCAAATCGGGGTCATAACTCATCACGCTGTTAATGATCTGTGGTGTGTAGGTATCCACCATTACCCGTAAAGTAGAGAGAATGCTGGAGACAAAGTTGTCAAGTGCCTGAACCAAGAATGTCGAGGATAACAATTCTCGATAAAACTCTTCAGATTTTTTATGTATCAGCTCGTGCACTTCGATTTCGTTCAGTCTATTCTCCTCATCAAAGATTTGGGGGATTACAATTTTGAGGTGGTTATCATAAATTCTGATAAAGTACTCGTTGATGATCTCTTTTATACTATGTGCCATAAACTGAAAAATATTGATATACTGATCTAGAGTGAAACTTGATGATCTAAGGCTATAGCGGAGCATTTCCAGATTTGACTGTAAATTTTGATTGTTGATCCCATCAATTTGGAGACCTGAGTTGAACAATTCCAATATAGTGCAAATCTTTCTAAGTGTTTTGGCAGTGATATAAGATAGATTAACTTCTTTAACCAATTCTTCGAAATAGCAAGAGACTAATTTTTCCATCCTGAAAGTAAGCCCCAAAGCTTCAAATTTTGGTTCGCGATAATTGCCATACATAGATGGTATGCCTGCTGCTATGTGCCGTTTGTAATAAATATCTTCGCGAGCTTTAGTCTTCTCTTCGGATAATATGACCGCTTTCAAATGATCCATACAAGAAAAAAGCATTTTCAAGGCTTCCACCCGATCAATAGTTTCCATGCTTACTCTCAGTTTATTGATCTCTTGCTCAGATATTAGGTTAGATTGCTTTAAAAGTGGGATTATATCTTTTGCATCAAATGAATATTTTTCTTGGAGCAGACTATGGATATGCAATAGATAAAGTATCCGCTTGGCATTCAGATCATCATTATCAGCGATTTGTTTCAATGTGACTTCGATAGTTTCTACTTCGTATTCCAAAAGAGCGTTCACTTTGCATCTCAAGGTAGAGCATAGAGAATGGATCAGTTTATGGATCGGCATAAACCACTCACCATTTAGATTGACAGTAGCCAATACATCATCCGGGATAAAACCTTCCAGTAATGATATGTCTCCCTGATACCAAAACTCCAAAATTCGGGCAGTTAATTCTATATGAGTATTGTTACTCTCCGTATGAGTTTGTTTCCTCAAAAAATGGATGATCCTATCATTCCTATTTGCCAGCTCATCTATTTCAGTAGTAATGTCTCGCAGTTTACCTTCTGCTCCGATCTCATTGAAATATATCGGAAATATTCTGGTTAGTTGTTTGATCTGTTTGAAAAACGGGGCGACATTTGAATTCAATAATTTGGTGATATCTCTTTGAAAGAGGTCGGTATCTGATATGAAGATACCGCCCAGTCGAAGCTGTAAGATCAAAGCATACAAGAGATCTTTGAATTTTATCATATCCAGCTCGATCAGCTCGAGATAAGTTCGTATAAACTTAAGGTGATTTCTATCGACTATAAGCTGCCAATCATTATCGATCTCGACTTTTTTGATATAAACAAACCCGAATTGGATCAATTTATCATTAAAATAGTCGATCACCTCCTGATGTTGGTTGCCGATATATTCTTTTCCCAATGTGAGTATGCAATCTAAGATTGTGCTCATATTCGTTAGTTTCAATTCATCAAATTGTTGGAAAATCGAATCGATAAAATTAAATACACCATCCCCTTCCAATTCATCTTGAACTCTGCGTAGCAATCTATTCAAATCCCACATCAGATGATTTTTCAGATGCGTCATCCCCGCTAAATGCAAGAGATAGAATATGTAATAGATCTTATCCAACACCGTGTCGAACTGATCGGTAAACCTACGATAAGAAGTTGCAATTTCATTATAAAATATTATCTTGCACAAATCTTCCCAACCATCGGCCGCTTCCAATCTATCTCTGAGACTATCAAAAAACATAGTGCCGATCTTGTCGATCCTATCGCTATAATCACGTTGGAACAAATGCTGTTTATTCTGATACCACTTGTTTATATTCGTCGTTGTTTCCCAATACGATATAGTTAGCTCCAAAACTTCCCGCATCAGCTTTGTTACCCGATTTCTAAAATTTTCGTTCTTTGATAGAGTATTTAGATGGGTTTTCAGATATCCTGAGCTTTTTATATACAACTCTTCTTGATTGGAGAAATTATCTTCTAAAATGGAGAAAACCTTATCTATGATTTTATCTGAAACATCCTCTTTGTTAGATAAAACTCCGATAAATTCAATGAGAGTTTGAACTAACCGTTCTTTTTGAACCTCATCAAATTCGATTTTAAATAGGGTTGAGAAGAAATCTGCCAAACTCTCTAATGCTGTGCCCGATTCTTGATGAGAAAGATAAAACCATAGATCGTCCAATGCAATTCTACGCAATAATTCGATTATGACCTGATAGTTTTTATAAGGATGGTTAAACTCTAACAAAAACTCTTTAGTCCGTTTGTGTATACCAAAGTAATCAGCAGACAATTGCAGGAATGCTAAATGTTCCGGTGGGATTTCGATATCTCTTTTGGTTTCAGCTATATTTGCTTCCAAAGCTTTTGATGAGAATTGTTCTTTCATTTTTTATCCTTTTGCATTGATTTCTACCATGAGCACGGTAATATCATCATCGCTTTTATTAGCCAGTGCTTTCTCGATCATTTTCTCTACTTTTTGTTGAGCATCTATAGATTCGGATAGAATAGCGTGAATCTTATCGTCAGTTAGATAATCAGTCAAACCATCTGTACATAAGAGGTAGGTTTGGTTTTCATTTATCTTCTGCTCATTAGTATGTACAAAAACATCTCTGTTCAGTGCCATAGCAGCTGTTAACAGGTTTTTACGTGGATAATCGAGGATTTCATCTTTGGTCAGCAAACCTTGTTTGTATAGTTCCCAAGCTTCAGAATCATCTTCGGTTACCTGTCGAAAACCTTCATCGAGCAGATAGATTCTACTATCTCCCACGCTGGCACAGTAAGCAGTATCTGGGGTTATCAAAAGAGCTACCATAGTTGTGCCCATCCCCACTAAATCCGGATTTGCATTAGCTTTATTATAAAGAGTATTGTTTGTTTTTTTGACAGCTTCTATGAGCCATTTAGAGGGAGAGTTTTTATCATAGTTATTCTCGAATTCATCCGCTAACAATCCGACACAATTACTGCTTGCAACCTCTCCTCCATTATGCCCCCCCATACCATCACAAACTATGAAAAGAGAGGCGTCTTCTCCGAGGTAAGATATGCGGTAACTGTCTTGGTTTACAAAACGTGTTCTTCCTTTGACTGATTTACCGCTATGCCTTATCTTCATAACTCCCTCTTCCCGGTTTTCATCATCATTTATCAGAAAGGATATTTATAATCTCAAGTGCAATTGTCAAGGATAATGTGCCGACCGAAAGACAGAAATAAAACGTGGTTTCTTAAACTTATTGTTCTAAAACTTATTAATAATCTTAACCGCGCAGAATATCAGAAGATTAAAATGATGCTATAGACTCATCTTCAGTCAATAAAAGTTTTCTAAATCTCAGAAGTAAACGTTCTGCTTTGCTCATCTCAAATAATTCATCTCGTACTCTTGATGCCAAACCGGGATAGTCTGTAATAATGCCATCTACACCAAGCTCTATCATCTCTGCAATCGAATCTGCACTGTTAACTGTCCAACCATATACCTCCATATTATTTGCTCGTGCTCTTCGGATAGTTGTGGGCGAAATGTTACGATGATTAATTATCAGTACATCTACAGGTAATTGTTTCATATCGCCCAGGGTAATTGCAGAGACAAAGCCGGTTTTTATTCTATCATTCAATTCTCTTACTCTTTGCAGAGGATTCATACGTAAGGACATAATCATGATCTCTTCCTCTAGATTGCTTTCATTTACAAGGCGCACTACTTCATCAGCCAAATCCGGCTCTGAATTATAGTATTTTAATTCTATCATAAGCTTTATCCTATCTTCAGCTCTTTCGATAAAATCCTGTAAAGTCGCTATCTTTCTTTCCGCAGGATCGGTGCCATCATTCGGAATCTGCACAAGATGAGCTATATCACGGTATCTGACCTGGGAGATACGCCTTGGATCACGTGCCACTCTCATAAGGTCAACATCATGGACAACTACTATTCTTTTGTCACGCGTAAACTGCACATCGATCTCTGAGTAATCAGCACCTTGTTCGATAGCTAATTCCAGGGCAGCGAGTGTGTTTTCGGGTGCCGGTGGCGGACCTCCTCTATGTGCTGCGATTTTCACATCCTGCAATTCTGGTATGCGATCCAACATAATTCCGCTTAAAATTATACTACCTATCAACAGAATGGCCGATATGGGGATGAGATACCTGAGCTTAATCAAAGGCGAGAGTTTTTCTACGGTTTGCATTCTCATTTCTCGGATCTTAGGAGCTATGGGAGCAGCACTATGCAGGTCGGTATCATCATAATAGTATTTGGTGATCAGGGTAGAAACAAAAGAAAAACCCAAAAAGGATACGATAGTCCCAACAATCACAGACACAAGCAGATAAAATCCGGATGTTAGTACGATCAATCTGAGAGAAATAGAGAGGGCTGCGACCAATCTAATCAAAAGGGAAGCTACAAGATAAAGTGCTGCATCCAATATCAATGTCGCCAATAACCATATTCCAGCGGAGATGATAATCAGCCTAAAAAATCTGGCACTGCGATCTTTTGCCAAATACCAAGAGCGCAAAAATGCTTTGCGCAAGGATTTGTAACCATGCAAATATGCGGGAATAGTCATTATACTACGAATCACCAAATAGAAAGCCGCAGCAAACCATATAAGACACCAACCTATAGTAACTATGATGGTATGATACCATTCAGCCGGCTGTGCACTCAGGTAATAATTTATATCATGCTCACCCAGAAATAACAAGTATATCACATAGATGCCAACAATGAGGAAAACTAATAAAAACAGCATGGCAGAAACAGCAAACAAACAGAGCTTTGCCAATGTCGGTATTCTACCCAATAGTATCAAAAAAGTGTGAAACACACTGGTTTTGTAACCTTCTCGGACATCGGAGATGATCTGGAAAATACCGGCATATCGGATTATTATTCCCATCATGATCAGAATAAGTGCCAGTAAAATATAACCTATACCGGACGGTGATTGCAGCCAAGATATCAATTCCATGTTGCTTACTACCAATTGCCCACCACGAAAAATCTGCATGCTCAGCAGTGTAGAAGATATTGGCGTTAGAATGATGCCTATAAAGATAGAAACAATAAGTAACCAGGCAAACATTGGTTGCCAGAGCTGAATAACCCTTCGCCATGATAATAACAGTGTACTATCTAACAAATACTTTTTCAATTTATTTAACGCTTTCATAATTCTGTCGTAACATTATTATGCAATAATAACATTATTTAATAATCCCTTTTCTATCCCTCTTTGCTTTCCATCTGTTTTAGTATTTTTTTGATAAACTCGTCTTTGCCATTGGTATATTCTTCTCTATTGTCTGGGAAACGTTTTTGAAGATTTAATTTAAGGTTTTCATATTCTTTTGCAGTTTCCATATCTTTTCGTAAAAAATCACGGAATTTAATATGCGAAATCCAGATAGGATTATCAATTGCCATCATATGAACATGGAATTTCACGATTTCTGTATCCGGTTTGAAAAAAAACCGCCCGCTATTTTCCTGTTCACCTTTGTAGATGTAGCCGATTTTCTTCATTGGTTCTATGGTCTTCTCGATATCATTTGCATTTCTGAGGGCTACAGCAATATCTATAATCGGTTTAGCATAAATATTCTCTATCGCTGTACTGCCTATATGTTCGATTGCGCATATGTATGGTCTGATAGCATTGCTTATCTTCTCCCTCTCCCGCTGGTAAGCAACTTTCCATGCCGATGTGTAGTTGAGTAGTTTAACTTCATTGTCCGCCAGCCCCAGTTTATTCATATTTTCCTCAATCTTTTTTAAAAATATAAATCCAAGGGTTATATTGCTGTCAATGATTTTTGTGTGGAGAAACTGCTAATTACAATTTAATTAATGAAATTAACCATTCTACCTCACTTCTCTCAGCTAATTATTCCCCACTTTGGAATGAAACATGCTTTCAAAAGGATAAATAAATCGTAAATTTATGGAGGAAATCGATGAATAGATTCGCAATCATGATTATGACAGTGCTTATGATAGTATCAATTCAACTTTCAGCCGAAGAATTATTGCACCAAACACTTGACAACGGCATGGAAGTAGTAGTCAAAGAGAATCGGGAGAATACATCAGTATCATTGTATTGTTTTGTAAAGACAGGTTCTATTCATGAAGATGAATACTTGGGTGCAGGTATATCGCACTATTTGGAACATCTCGTCTCGAGCGGAACGACAGAGATTAGGACTGAATCGGATTATCAGGATTTGGGACAAGAAATCGGTGCCGTTACCAACGCTTACACCAGTCATGAGATCACTGCCTATCATATCACTGTAGATAAAGAGTATCTGGATACTGCGCTTATGATGCTTTCCGAACAAATCCAGTACCCGGTGTTTACCCAAGAAGAAGTAGATCGAGAACGTGAGGTCATCCTCAAAGAAATCGTTATGCGTTCCACACCACCTCGTGCGCAAATGTATCAACGCTTCTTTGAAGTATTGTATCCCCAATCTAACAAGAAATATCCTGTTATCGGATATATTAATCTTTTTAGAGAACTCACACGTAACGATATAGTCAATTACTATAACAAACGATATGTGCCCAACAACATGGTTTTCGTAGCAGCGGGTGATCTGAATGCTACAGAAGTAATGGACAAAATAGAGAGTGCATTCGAAGATTTTGAACGTGGGCGGTTAAAACCAGTCCACCTTCCGAGCCAACCTCGGGTAAGTGGCAATGTCAGAGTTGTGGATGAATTTGCTATCCAGCAGCCTACCGTTATCATGTCAACCATATTACCTAGTGTCGATTATCCTGACACTCCGGCATTACAGACTGCTTTCCAGATCTTGTTCGGACGAAGACAAGCACCACTACGATATAAACTAGTCGAAGAGTTGGAGTTAGTAAACTTCATCCACGCCTATGCAAGCAAATCTCCTACCATGCCGGAAGGCGAGATAACTATCATATTCGAAGCAAAAGATGTGGAAGATATAAACAGGATCATAGATATCATAGATCATGATTTCTCTCTGTATGCTCACGGTGGTATTACTCAGGAAGATATCGACAGTTTTGTCAGTCGTCAAAGAGCACAATTATTGTTGCAAACACCTTCCTCTTCTTCCGAATGTAATAGATTGGGATGGAATATCATCCGTTATGGTACTCCAGATTATCATCTTACTGAATTGGATAAAATGGAAAAACTTACTCCGGAGGATCTGCACCATGTTATCCAAAAGCACATTGTTCCCAAAGATCGGATAGTGTTCACTGCTCTCCCACTAGATAGCAAAAAGAAATTCGAAGAGATGGAAAAAAGAGAAATAACCGAAACTGAAATAACCAAAAGAGAGCTATCCGACCAGCTCACTATGATCCATAGACAAAACACAAGGAACCCGGTTGTACGTGGTCTTGTGTACATGCCGTTAACTACTGATTACGAAACCAAAGAGAATATCGGTTCGCTATCTTTTATGACCGAACTGATGTTCACAGGCTCGAAGAATTATCCACCCTTAGCATTATCTCAATGGCTGGAAGACCATGTAGTTTCCCTTGACGTAGCAATCAGTTCGCATGGGACATTTATCGACTTTCGGTGTCTGAGCGAAGATCTGGATAAAGTGGTAGATATCATCACCGATTGTATTACCAATCCCCTGTTTGATAAACGCGAGCTCTCTCTGGCTCAAGAGCGGGCAAACGAAAACTTCAGACGCTCTCTCAGTAGCGCTTCTACTCATCACTCTGATTTCAGAAGAAAGCATATGTATGATGACAATCCTGCCAGTTTGACCAGTGAGGAAAGATTGGACATTATCAGCGTCTTAACTCAGGAAGATCTTTTTGAGCTCTATAATACTTACTTCAACGCAGATGAAGCTATCATTACATTCTTCGGTGATATTGATATGAACCGAGCAGAACAATACGCGCAAGATATTTTCAGCATAATACCTCAACCTGATATGGAGCATCCCATCTATCCACTTGAAATTACAACAACTAATCAGAGACATATAAATGAATATGGGTTTGAAGAGGTAAATATCGACATAGCTTTTAGAGCACCTACTTCTCAAGATGATGATTTCTATGCATTTACGGTATTGAATCATATATTTGGTTTGCAACGAGGTAGGATTCACACCGCTGTCAGAGGTGAGCGAGATTTAGCATACTTTGCTCAACCACAACATATGTTCGGTAATGATTATGGGATTTTCCGTTTGATCACACAAACTTCTCTTGATAAAATGGATGATTTGATCGATGTTCTTATGAGCGAAGTGGAAAGAATTAAGGTCGAGCCGGTTGAAGAAGATGAGATCAGAACTGCTATCGATGGTTACAATAAAATGCTCAATACAATGCTTACGGATAACAACCTTCCTTATTATGTTACCAGAAACGAAATATTGGGACTCGGTTATGATTTTCACAAAAAGTACGATGAGGTGTTGTATGATATAGATAGTGATGATATAATACAAGTAGCAAACAAATACTTGTCCGATTATATTATCATAGTCTCAAAACCGGATGATGATGTAAAGAGGATGGTAGATTAGTGCAACTCTCAACCGAATTTTACTTTTCGTTTGATGCTCCAATAGTGGCTACAGCTATCCACAACGGTCATCTTCTGAGCAAACCGATCAAAGATAATATTGCCATAAACCAAGAAACTCAATTACGAGAGGAAGATCCATTTACCGAGCATTTCACTTCTATTGTTAATAATCGTATCATCGTTCATACTAGCCGTTTTCAAGTAGATCTAAACCGCTCACGCGACAAATGTTTCTATCAAAAACCGGAAGATGCCTGGGGTCTGAATGTACGAAAAGAAAAACTGCCTAACTTCGTAGCAGAAAAATGCCGTGCCAGTTATGATGAGTTTTATAGTACAGTAAGAGAGTATTTTGATAAGATGGAAGAAAAGTTTGGCAAATTTATCGTGCTCGATATACATTCATTCAATCATAGGCGCGATGGAATAGACTCTTCACCAGCTGATCCTGAAAAGATACCGGATATTATCATCGGAACGAGTAATATGCCAGCTATGTGGAATGATGTTGTCGAAGATTTTCAAAAAAAGTTGGAAGAGCAATCCTACTTTGGAAGAAAATTGAAAGTCGGAAGAAACATCCGCTTTCCCGGTGGTACTTTCCCACGCTGGATACACGACAATTTCCCGGATTCTGCCTGTTGTATAGCTATCGAATTCAAAAAGATATTTATGTGTGAGTGGACTAGCCTGCTCGACCTCTCGGCTCTGCGTTCTTTGCGAGAAGCTCTATCTTCTACACTTCCGTTATTGATAAAGTATCAACAAAACTTGACAACTAAAGCAAATGAGCAAAAAAAGAAAAATCACTATCAGCGGGTGTAGCTCAGTTGGTAGAGCATCAGCTTCCCAAGCTGAGGGTCGCGAGTTCGAGTCTCGTCACCCGCTCCATAATCGAAAAAGGATAGAGTTATGAAATTAATTCTTACCATCATTCTATTGAGTGTTATCTCACTCATGTCTGCCCAACCTTCTGCACCTGTAAGAATGGTAGCAGAATGGGAACCGGCAGCGGGAACATTGATTAGATGGCCTCTCGGCATCCCTTCAACTTTGGTACAAGAATTAGCTGAGGATGATACTCTCTATGTTTTGGCAGAGACAGATGCTCAAATTACCGGTGCTACCAATAGCTTTACATATTGGGGCATGAACTTGGATCATATCGTTTTTATTCAAACACCGACTAACTCGCATTGGACAAGAGATTGGGGTCCGGTAAGTGTCTTCGATGGAGAGGGAATCTGGAGTATTGTAGATTTTATCTTTGAAGGTTACCCTTGGGTGCCACCACGAAACAATCGTAATTGGCAACATGATAATGCGGTTAATTCTGTGTTGGCTGATCATTTCGATGCTCCTCTGTATGACATGCCGCTTTATTTTACCGGTGGTAATGTAATGACAGACGGTTATGGCAGTGCTTTCTCTACCGAACAAATGTTGGCTGAAAATTCACCATTGGCAACTCCACAAGAGTTTTTTGATATCGTCGAAGAATATACGGGTGTTTTTAATTATCAGATCGTCGATAATTTCGAATCTCATGGTATCCAACATATAGATTGCGTAGCCAAATTATTGGATGAAGAAACCGTGCTCATCAAAAGAGTACCACATTGGCATCAAGATTTTGAAAGAATCGAAACTATAGCCGAACAATTCGAAACTATGGAAAACTGCTTCGGCAGACCCTACGAGATATTCAGAGTGCATGATAGTACCGGTGTAGCAGCTTATACCAATTCTCTGATATTGAACGATAAAGTTTTCGTTCCTCTCTTTGATACAGATGACGATGAGGCTGCTTTGCAAGTATATGAGAATGCTATGCCAGGCTACGAAATCATCGGCATATATTACGATAACTGGTATGGTTATGATGCTCTACATTGTAGAACAATGGCTATTTTCGACAGACATATGCTGCATATAGCACATAGACCTTTGGATTCACAAGTTCCGGATAGTGAAGATATCATCATCTCAACCACAATAAATGCTCATAGTAATGAATCTTTGCTCGATGATGACTTGAAAGTTTATTGGAGAATCGAGGATGGACAATGGCAGGAGATACAATTAGAATCTATCGACCAAGATAGTTTTGCTGCCATCATCCCTATGCAGCCTGCTGATACTACTATTCAGTACTATATCGTTGCGGCAGATGATTCGGGAAGATCGGAAACACTGCCCAGAACCGCTCCCAAAACTTATTATGAATTCACCATCTTTTCGAACACTCAAGCGGAAGATGAAGTGTCACATCATCCCATAACCTATTTACGTAATCATCCAAATCCATTTAACCCGGAAACTATCATATCGTTTCACCTAAACCAAAAACAACATGTAATGCTCGAAATAATCAATATTAAAGGGCAGAAAGTGGAGAAATTGTTCGACGGACAATTGGAAATAGGAGACCATAGTTTCACATGGACAGGCAGTGAGGTCAGTTCGGGAATATATTTCATCAAACTAGAAACCGAAATAGAAACAAAGCTAAGAAAAGCTATATTATTGAAATGATTTTTTTCACAATAATCAAATCACCGGTAACAAAACTATTTGTAGCCGCAGATGAAAATGGCATTAGAACTGTGTCATTCAAAATAGAGAAAACATATCCGAGTGACTATATTCGTAGAGATTCTGCTCCCATTTTGATGTATGCCAAAACTCAATTGGAACAGTATTTCAGTGGGGAATTACAAAGCTTCAATCTCCCGCTTAATATGATTGGGAATAAATATCAGCAAAAGGTATGGACAAATCTCTTGAAAATCCCTTACGGAGACACAGTTTCTTACCAAGAATTAGCATCTTATTGTCATTCATCAACTCATGCCAGAGCAGTTGGGAATGCGATTGGGAAAAACCCGATAGCGATCATCATTCCTTGCCATCGTGTAATTCGAAAGAATGGAGCGCTCGGTGGTTTTGGTGGAGGAGTGGGCGTCAAAAAATTTCTATTGGAGCTAGAAAATAAACACAGTAGAGATTACTCTGACTGATAAAAATAAATCAATTAACAGCATGAGGGACAGTAGATTTGGCTACTATCCCCCACCTCGATAATTTTATTTCACTTTTTCTATCCAATAAGCTTGAATAGAAGCAAAACGGGCTTTGAGTTCTTCACCCAAATCTTCTGCTTCTTCTTTGGTATAGCGTTCATTCATTCGAAGTCGATAATATGTCTCTCCTCGAACTTTTGCCGGTACTATCTTCGTTTTATAACCGTACATTTCGAGTATATCTTTTTCCAAAGCTACTCTTGAATAGTCTTTCAGAGATACAAGCTGTAGTTCATATATCTTGTCTTCTTCCCGAACCACTCTTGGTTCACGTTCGTCTATCGGATCACGAAGATCATCTACCGGTTCTACTTCCTCTTCAACTACCGGTTCTACTACTTCTTCTTCGATCACTTCTTCACGTCTTTGACAGCCAATTACTACAATCAACGCGATTATCACGATAATATAAAGGCTCTTATACTTCATTTTGACCTCCTTATTACTATGGTGGTTGATATTGAAAAACAAGATAATATAGTCAATATATTTTTTAAATAATTTACTTTTTTTCGTATATGCTTGGAAAAAATTTGGTAAAAATCTGTTTTATAAACGAAACAAAATCTCTTTGGTACTATTTAATCGCAAAAAGATTTTGAAATTCACAAAAATGGCGAAATTTATCTTGACACGAAACCCTATAAAATGCGTTTGGAGATTCGAAAGTGCGCCCGTAGCTCAATTGGATAGAGCGCCTGACTACGGATCAGAAGGTTGAGGGTTCAAATCCTTCCGGGCGTGCCAGTTTTTTTGGTTATCTTAATATGAAAATGCTACTCTTGGTTATATTTCTGTAACTATATAAGATGTTGTAACATAAAATACAAAGGAGAGATCCGATAGATCTCTCCCTTATCTTTTGTACGATAGAATTTAGATTCTAGCGGTAAGTCTGATTCCGAAGAAAGAGAAACTATCTTCTGGGATTAAACTTCCGTTACCATCAGCATACTCATCATAGGAAGTGATAATATAGTTGAACTGCACCTTGATATTACGGTTAGCATACCAATTCAGTCCAATGGTAATGTTATCGTTAGTTCCGCCATATATTTCCGCATCTTCATCAGTGAGACAAGTTTGGCTATAACGAACAGCTAATTGGAATGCGCCATACTTGTTTCTTGGATGATCAAAGGCAGCAAATTCACCGTCAGCAACATCATAACCTCTAGATTCACCGGTGAGGAAATAGGAAGCAAAAGCATAGAAGCTATAGAATGAGGGATCATCTAAGTCACTATCTCTGTTAATCATCACACCTTTGTACTCACTCTGAAACTGGAAAGGACCATAAACGACGCCAGCTTCAACTCCATAACGATTATAATCGTCCACATCATTAATCCAACCGGTGTGCAGGAATCTGAGTCCACCACTGTTGCTAATTCTCGATTCCGGTCTTGCTCTATAACGTATCCTATAACCATCATCACCACCCATGGTTCTGTGGCTGCCGGCAACTCCGAGGTGAACGATCTTACGATGCTCGAGAATTGGTGCAATAGTCGCTCTCACATTGACACCGACCGGCTCACTGGCTTCTTCGAATCTGTTTTCCGTAATATCATCATGACCATACAGACCAGTAGTTACTGCCCAGTTTCTACCCCAATGATTATAAGAAATACCTTTGTGTCTTCCCGGTTCGAACACACCATCTCCAGCTCTTTCGTTAAACGTCAGCATTCTGGAGCTAGTAAGTCTTTCCAAGCCGAAAGCTTCTTTGAAGTACCCGGCTTGCATAGTACCATTATGTCCGGGGAAATTATACTTAACCCAGGCATCACGAACTTCGAATTCACCTCTTCCGAATCCGAGATCTACTTCGGCTTCCCAATCACGATAAAGTGTCGCTTTGAGGGCGAATGTACCTCTTCTCATCTGAGAACCATTATTTAGTTTGTTATCACCTTCGAAATACATACCCCATTCCCATTGTACTCTCGCATCAAACCAGTATTTGAAATAACCATCTTCTGATTCGAATACCAAAATACCTTCTTGAACTTCCCCGTTCTTCAGTTCCATAGTATGTGGCCAGGCCGCCTCTTCTGCATACAGTGTTGTCAAACCACCTGCAAAAACACATACCATTAAAACTAACAAGATACTACCTTTTTTACTCTTGTTAGACATGACTTCCTCCTTCTTCTTTCTTTTTTTTTGCCATCATAGACTCCTTAACTTTTTTTACCACAATCACCCCCTTATTTCTTTTTTAATTCAGCGTTTTTTAATATAGCCAAATCACCATAAACCTCTTCGTATAAAATGGTTTTGCTGACACATGATATATCTACAATTTCGTTACTATTGTGTTTTTGTTCCCAAACTACATTTTCGGCGCTTCTATAAACAGCCTGATCGAATACATTTTGCATGATGAATAAAAAGAATACAGATACAATCCCGGCGATAACAGGTGTAGTTACCCAACCGGATGCAATCTTGCCCAATACTCCGAATCTGATATTCTTTCCACCTTTGACTAATGCAATCCCCAATATGGCTCCGATAACAGCTTGTGAGCTCGATACAGGGACCAAAGGTATGGGCGGCAGATTATTTGCGACCAACCAATTTCTCAAACCTTCAGAAGCAAATATATATAACACCAGTGAATGAGATAATACTACGATAAATGCTGTTATCGGTGAAAGTCTAAATAGATCTTTCCCTACTGTATTCATCACTCTTCTGGAGTAAGTAAAAATGCCAACTGAGATAGCAAGTCCTCCCAGGATAAACAATTGCTCGGCAGTCGAAACCGTTAATACTTGGCTTAGTTGTATATCTTGGAATGGCACAGAATGAATGAACATCCCCATTACATTGGCGATGTTGTTTGCTCCCAGACTATAGGCTCCAAAAGCACCCACAACTATTAATGCTACGCGAGTGTATGCATCCATCCTCAGTAGATGTATATTCAATTTAGGCAATAATATTTTAGATAATTTATACAGTAATGCAGCAAAGATAGCAGCAAGAATTGGACAAACTATCCAAGTAGAAACTATTTTGGTTAGAGCTGCATAATCGATCGCAAAACCACTAAACAGATTCCAACCGATAATAGCTCCAACCACCGCCTGAGAAGTTGATACGGGCAGTTTGAGTCTGGTCATCAAGGTTACGGTAAATGCAGCTGCTATCGCTACGGTAAAAGAGCCGGCCAGCTCATTAATTGCTCCCAACTCACCTAAAGTATGGGCTGCACCTGCTCCTGACAAATATGCTCCAATTATCACAAACACTGATGCGATTAAAGCTGCTGTTTTGAATCTAACCATTTTTGTGCCGACTGCAGTCCCAAAAATATTAGCTGCATCATTGGCTCCCAATGACCAACCCAAGAATAATCCGCTGGATAGAAACAGAAAAATCATTTATATTTCTCTTTTGATAGCATAGATTGCCAAGCGATCTGCGACTGATTCGGAAGCATCGGAGATCCGTTCTACATGGAAAGTAAAATATCGCAAATGGATCTTGCAGCTAAGGTCCAAATCTTTTTGGAATATCTTCCTTTTGAGCATCACAGCCAGTTTATCGGCTTCTTTTTCATAATAAATTACCTTGTGGAGTAATTCGTTTACTAAATAGAATTCTTTGAAAAAAGCTCTGATCGCTTTTATCAACCATTCTACCGATTGCATGGATGCTTCAGCCAATTCTAAGTAGCTATCATCTAAATCCGTCGGTATCTGAGGGCATTCAACGGAAAATTCCATTAATGTATCTTTGATAGTATCGATAATGTCATCGGTGTTTTCCAATATCGCTAGCACATCACCACGATTCTCCGGAATTAAAGTTCTCATATAGAGCTGTTTCTCTATTTCGAGTCGCAATGCGTCCGCTTTTCTTTCCGATTCGGTTACACTTTGAAGTCTTTGCATAAACCCTTCATTGTCATCTTTTAGATAACATGCCAAAGCTTTTCGGAATTCAAGAGCACTCACCGAAACTTCATTAAGAAATGCTTCTATCTGAGATTCTATCATCTTTGTTAGCTTAAATAGGATTGGCATCCTCAAGCCTCCTTCTTATTTTTCTTTGCTTTTAGAAATGGCCAAATAAATGATACAATTGCCAAAATCAGTATTACTATACTAATCGGGCGTCCCAAGAACAGACTAATCGGTCCTCTTACCAAAGAAAGTCTCAGATTTTCCTCAATCATTCGACCAAGGATCAATCCTAAAACCACAGGAGCAGTAGGGAAATCATTCCTCCTGAGTAACCATCCCAATAAACCAAAACCGAAACAGAAAACAACATCTATCATTGAGCCTTCCAAAAAATAACTACCGATGAATGAGAGAGCAATAATAATAGGGAAAACGATATTTTTTGATACTCCGGTTATCCGTATCCACAGTTTATTGCCAAAACGACCCAGAAAAAACATAAATACATTGGCAATCAGAAGGCTGATAAATAACCCATAGATTATCTCCGGATGTCCACCATCCGCTTTGGACTGAAACAGATTGGGCCCCGGAGTGATCCTATGGATCATCAGAGCACCAAGCAAAACAGCTGTAGATGCGCTACCGGGAATACCGAGAGTTAAAAGCGGTATCAATGCACCCCCGACCGAGCCATTGTTAGCTGCCTCAGGTGCAGCTACTCCTTCCAATGAGCCTGTACCAAATTCCTCGGGATGTTTGCTCGATCGCTTGGCTTCATTATAGGCAATAAAGGTTGCAATGGTTCCACCGGCACCCGGGATACTGCCTATTAATGTACCGATGACCGAAGATTTAAGTATTACTTTGCGCATCTTCCAATATTGTTTTAATTTAGGCACTTCTTTTGATAAAGTCTGACTCACCCATTTATCTTTTTTTGCTTTCTCGATGCTATAAAAAATCTCACCTAATGCAAATAGACCTATCAATGCCGGTATGAAGCTAATGCCATCCTGTAGCTCGGACCATCCGAAAGAAAAACGGGAAAAGGATAATTGAGAATCGAACCCGATGGTTACTATTAGTAACCCCAAAGCAGAAGCTATGAAACCTTTCAAAGTGTTTTTACTCGACAGTGTGGAAACTATAGTAAGACCGAACACCCCTAGCGCAAAATACTCGTAAGATTCAAATCTAAGTGCTATAGCAGCAAGTGGACGTGTAAATAAGATCAGAATAATCGTTCCCACAATACCGCCTACTGTTGAAGAAAAGATAGATGTGCCAAGTGCCAAACCCGGTTTCCCCTTTTTAGTAAGTTCATAACCATCGAAAGTAGTAGCCACCGCTCCGGGTGTACCAGGAGTATTGATGGTAATCGCTGTGATAGAACCTCCATAATTTGAAGAAAGATATATGGATACCAAAAGCACTAGTGCATTTGTCGGGCTCAGATAAAAAGTAAGCGGTAAAAATAATGCTACTCCAATAGATGGTGATAAGCCGGGCAACACGCCGACGCATATCCCTATTATCACTCCTATTATGATCATCAATAACGTAGTCAAACTAAATATTTCGATCAATCCGGACTGAAAACCTAAGATTATACTCGTAATATCGAACATGCTTCATCCCCTTAATTCAAAATAATTCCCAATGGTAGGTGAATACTCAGCAAAATCTGGAAGACGATAAATGACGCTATAATATAACTACTTGAGACAGTTATCATCAATTTCCAATCTCTGCAATGTAATATATACATAGCTACAATCAGAAATATAAAAGTGCTGATATAATACCCTATGGCTACAATACCAATAAAGTACAATAATAACAACCCTAAGATCTGGTAGATTTTGTCAGAACCCGGCTCAGGTCTTGGACCTTCGTTTTTCTTGAACTCTTTGAAGATAAGCAATACTGAGAGGATAATTATGATGAAGATCCAGAGTCTTGGTATTAATGCTGGGCTGGTTATATTTACATCTGCCGGAACTAGAAAACGGGTGGTTTCGAAGAAAAAGAGTAGAGCCGCTCCTATTAGAAAAGTGCAAAAAGTTATCACGGAATTCACTCTTTTACCGGTTATGCGACTAATAGCGATGATTACTGCCAACATTGTAATTGCAATAATCAGAATCATAGTCCACAAAGGCATGTATCTATCTCTCTGATAATCTTCCAACAAACCAGCTTCCCGTAGTAACTCTACAGTCTCCAAAGATTCATATTCTACTAATTCTTGGAATTCTGCATGTCCCAGAAATTTCGGATAAAAATAATTATCTCTAAGATACTTCTGCCACTGTTCAGTCTGACTTATTTTAAAAAAAAGATCTTCCATAAAATCTACATATTCAAGTGGTACACCACGAGCAAATGAGAATCCCCTCCACATATACTCTTCCAAGTCATAACCATATTCGTAGAAAGTTGGAACATCCGGAAAGCTTGCCAGTCTTTCTGGTCCGGCAATTATCGCATTAGCAAGATCATCTTCTCTACCTTTGATATCTAACGGATTTCCTACATAAACGGGTGCTTCTTGTCTCAGCATTGCCAAGATCGATAGCGGTCCGGTGCGATAGTCTATCCATCTGGCTTCTATGCCAAGTGTTTCCCAAGTTTTTATCGCCATCAGATGATCTCTACCACCGGTACCGGGACCGATCCAAACTTGTTCACCATCTTTCTCGATAGCATCTGTAAGCATTTTTTCAAAAGTATTGATCTCAGCATGTTTATTGACTATCAATGATTCGGCATCATGTACCATGTAGGCAAAAAAATGGAAATCATCCATAGTGATATTGCTCCTGTTGACAATCACTGTGGAGAGAAAAGATTTTGTTACTGCCAATATAGTATATCCATCTCTGGGAGAATTGAGTACATACTGCATAGCCACTATCCCCTGAGTCCCGGTATGATTTTCAACCACCATAGTTATGCCAAATTCTTCCCGAGCTATCTCTGCAACCTTTCTTGCCATTAGATCCACTCCTGAACCTGGTTGGGAATGCACTGCTATTATAACCGGATTGGCAGGATATTCACCCTCTACTCTGAAATCGGAATAAACCACTAACAGTATTACTAAAAATAGGATGAAAGTAATGATTGTTAAGACTGTTTTCTGATTCATAATATTTACCTTTTCTATCTTATCAGATCCAATAATAATCCGTGTCTTAAACCTCTGTCGCTGATAGTAAGTCTATCAAGATGAAAAATGGAAAGTACCGATCTTACGATCGCTGCTCCGGCTAAAATTACATCAGCTCGTTTGGGTTGCAAACCAACTATCTCCTTTCGTGCATTTACTGTTTTTTCGGCAAATTGAGCAATCATTTGATCAATTTGAGCAAGAGTGAGTTCTGAACCTTGAATTACTTGCGGATCATAATCTTTCATCTTATGCTTAACAGCACCCATACTAGTTAGTGTACCACCAATACCTACTAATCTTTCTACTTTTCTATTCAAGTCATATCGTTTGAAAAAATCAATAATATATCCAAGCATATTTTTTAATTCTGCATGAGATACTGGATCGCTTTTTAAATACTCTTCCGTAAGACGTACGGCTCCGATATCGAGACTGAGTCTATCTTTGAGCTTCTCACCTTTGCCGAAGATAAATTCCGTACTCCCACCACCGGTATCAAATACTGCGATGTTTTCTTCACCATCCAAAAAGTCTCCCACTACGGCAAGGTAAGACAATCTCGCCTCTTGTTCACCATTTAACACTTTAATATCTATGCCTGTCTGAGATTCTGCTGCTTTGATAAAATCAGCGGCATTCTTAGCAGTCCGAAGACACATAGTCCCAACTGCATGGATTTTATCTACCTGGTGTTTTAGTGCTATTTGTTTAAATTTTTTCAGAACTTCAATATTCCTCGTAAATGCCTCGGGGGAAATGATCCCGGCCTTTTGCAGCCCTTCTCCCAGTCTGGATATCTCATTGGTGTCAATGATAGTGTTAATCTTCCCCTCTTTGATTTCGGCTAAAAAGAACTTAACCGAATTTGTCCCCAAGTCAATTATAGCGTATTTTTGCATGCTCTCCCCTATCTCGATCCCAGATCAGTTAATGTTTTCATTGCTTTGATGTAGTTTATATTTTCTTTCCCATACAATTGCAACTTTTTCAGTACTTTGATTACCAAATCGGGATCTCTGTGTTCCACTGCAATAGTTCTGAATGATTTATCATTAAAACTGACATCCGCGATCTCCACAATAGCTCCATCGATCTCATAACCAAATCTATGCTTTTTCACATTTACCAAATTTAGTTCTCGATTCTTTTTAATCAGATTTTCGATGTATTCTTCATAAGAGTATTCATCTTTTTCCAAATAAGGCATATTGAGTCCGAAAGCCTTGTAAACCACGGCAAGATCATTGATATGGATCGGAAATCCGGCTTTCATAATCACAGTCCACTGCTCCAAACCGACCGGATTAATTCGCAAAGGAGATTTGATATCCATCAATTGGTCTCTGATTTTGGTGTTGTCATCACTTTTTTGGGAAAGGATATAGATCTCTTCACTCTCACGCTCGGATAATTGCTCGTTTTTTTGGATCAACTTCTCTTGTTCCTCAAATTTGTCACCGAAAGTACGCCATTCCCAGCGGGGGATGATTTTTTCCATTTCTCACTCCTCTTTCTTATTAATTAATTCTTCAATATCAGCTTTTGCATGTGAGATTTTCTTCCAGTTTTGCTCCCATTTGTTGTAAAGTATTATCGATGCGGTCTCGAAAAGGTCTTTCATAAGAGGCTCTTTGACAATGTAATGTAGGTTACGCCACTTTTGAGTTCTATCAATGTAACCTCCTTCATACAATATCTTGAGATGCCCCGATAGTGTGTTCTGAGGGATGTTGATAGCTTCTGCTATCTCATTAGCAGTCATAGACTTCTTCTCAAATAACAGATATATAATTTTAATTCGAATCTCGTTCGACATGACGGTAAATAGTTTGGCTAATTTTCTGATCACAAATTCATCAATCATACCCATCACCTCATTTTCTAATTTTATCATATCGGCAATCTATGATATTATAACTTTATCGTCAAGCGAAAAACTCGATATTTTTCTCAATATAACATCCAATTGCTTATTATACAATATGTTAGCAACGTTAGTTTTTTTCACAAATACTATTCTAATGTTGTTTAAATCTGACTAAATGCATTTTCCTCTATCCGATTTGTTTTCTCTTGACGAAAAGGACACTTTGAGACTTTATATAAATAAAAAAAAGGAAAGGTGCTGAAATGCAAAAAATAGCAAGCTTTCTATCCGGATTCCCAAGATTACAGTATGCGGTTTTACCTACTCCTATCTATGAACTGAAAGCTTTATCCAATCAGTTTAACTGCAAAGTATTCTGCAAACGAGATGACCTCACCGGAGTTGCGTTTGGTGGCAATAAAGCGCGCAAACTCGACTATTTGATCGCAGATGCCTTAGAGCAAAAAAGTGATACGCTTATTGCTGTCGGTGCAAACCAATCTAATTTCTGCCGGATGGCTACCGCTTATGGAGCAAGCAATGGTATGGATGTTCATTTGGTTCTTGGTGGTAATAAGCCAGAGAAACCGACAGGTAATCTGCTTGTTTCCACTATTTTGGGAGCTAAATGCCATCATATTGATTCTAAAGATTGGGATGACTGGGAAGAGTATGCGAGTCAGTTGGAATCTGCTCTGCAAAAACAAGGCAGGATTGTTTACCGACTGCCGGTAGGCGGTTCTACAGTGATTGGCACACTTGGTTACTTAGACTGTATGTCAGAGATCATTACCGATCAAGATAAATTGGGACTAAACTTCGATGTCATCATGCATGCATCATCTTCGGGAGGTACACAAGCCGGGTTGGTATTGGGCAAAAGCATCAACGCTATGCAAGCTAAGATTATAGGGATAAGCGTAGCGAAGCAAGAGAATGAACTGAAAAGCGAACTTGCTACATTAATAGACCAAACAGCCGAGCTACTCGGGTATAAATGCAGCCATCCCGATATCATCGTCGATGATAATTTCATAGGAGACGGTTATGCTGCCATAACTAAGGAATGTACACAAGCAATCGAGTTTTTTGCCAAGCGTTTCGGCATTATGCTCGATGATGTTTATAGTGGCAAAGCCGCAGCCGGATTGCTTGACTATCTCCAAAACAACAAATTTAAACCGCAAAGCAACATACTTTTTCTTCATACCGGTGGTAACATAGAGTTATTCGCTTGAATGTAGCGGTTCATCTTTATTTACAATGATCTGAACAGATGAATCATTGACATTAAACTTGCAGTTTTTCTTTTGGTAATTTGAGAAAGAGGAGCAAAGATTGAAGAAAAATATCATCTCGATAGACGGTCTCGAAAAATCATTCGGTGATCAGCTTATCTGCAAAAAGGTAAGCTTTGGTATTCATGCAGATGAAAAAATCGGCATTTTAGGAATTAACGGAAGTGGGAAATCGACTCTCCTGCGCATGTTAGCCGGTATCGAATCACCTGATGAGGGAAAAATTGTCTATCGGAAAAATCTGAGCTTAGCCTTCCTACCCCAAAAACCACAACTTCAGGAAAATCTTACCGTCTATGAGCAACTATATTTTAGCGACAAAGAGGAGTATCGTCTGCTGAGGAAATATCAGCACCTTCTAGCTAAAATGCAGACTGATCCAAGCAAGTCACTGATCGAAGAGCAGCAGAATCTTCTGCGCATCATGGAAGAAAAAGAATGCTGGCAGATAGAGAACAAAGCCAAACGGATGCTTTCTATACTCGGATTGGAAAATCTGAATCAACCGGTCAGCACCTTGTCCGGTGGTAAGAAAAGGAGACTCGACCTTGCCAGAGTGCTTTTGGATGATCCGGATATTCTGCTATTGGACGAACCGACAAACCATCTCGATATTTCCACCATCGAATGGCTGCAGGAATATCTCGCTCAGTATAATGGGATAATACTCTTCGTCACTCACGATCGTTATTTTTTGGATGCCATAGCAGATAGGATATTGGAGTTGGAAGCGGGGATCTTACGCTCATATCAAGGATCTTATGCTGATTACTTGCATCAAAAAGAACTGCAGATGATAGATCAGCAAAGGAAAGAAACCCGCCGTTTAGCTCAATTACAAAAGGAGATCGTGTGGCTGCATCGTGGAGCTAAAGCGAGAACAAGCAAACCGAAGGATCATATCAGAAGAGTGGAAAACTTGATGGAAGATTCCCACAGTCAAAGCGAAAACCAGCTCAAACTTTCATTCTTAACTCACAGACAGGGTAAAACTATCTTAGAAGCTCACCGGATAAGCAAATCATATGATGAAGAGCCTTTGATTTCCGACTTTACTCATATTTTCCAACCCAGAGAGAGAATCGGTATCATCGGAGACAATGGCTGTGGTAAAACCACACTTCTGCGCATCTTAACCGGCGAGATCTCCCCTGATAGCGGAGAGATAAAAGTAGGACAAAATACTCAGTTCATATTTTACCGCCAAGAACCAAAAGGGATGGATGAATCCCAATCTGTGCTGGAATATCTGCAAAAGTATGCCTACAATGTCCAAGCCGCCGATCGTGCCGAATTATCTATCGAGCAAATGTTGCGTCGTTTCCTCTTTCCGGACAAGATGCATCGGATGAAGATAAAAAGTCTTTCTGGTGGCGAGCGAAGAAGATTATATCTTTTACGTTGTTTGTTGTTCGGCGGGAATTTCATCATTATGGATGAACCGACCAACGATCTGGATATCAAAACTTTGGAGATTTTAGAAGAATACCTCGATGAGTTCGAGGGTTGTCTGCTTATAGTATCTCACGATCGCTATCTACTCGACCGTATAACCGATTACCTCTTGATCTTCGAGAATGGAAAGATCCGCAAATTCGCCGCAAATTATTCCGAATATCTCCTCTACAAGAAATATAATTCCTTAGAAAATAAAACCGAAAAAGCCCAGAAGCCTGTCAAACAGATAAAAGAAACCAAGCGGAAAAAATTTGGTTACAAACAACAGCGAGAGCTGAAACTGATAGAAGAGGAGCTGGAAAAACTAACTACCAAGCAGCATGAGCTGGATGAGATTATCTCAAACAAAGCCTCCGAACTATCAGCTGATGAATTTGGCAATATAGCAGATGAGCAAACCAAACTGGCAGCCAGACTCTCCGAATTGGAAGAACGCTGGTTGGAACTCGAAGAATTAAGACAACAAGAAGAGTAATTTTCATGCAGAGAACTCGTATGAACTGTTTTATATTGACTCCAAAACAATCCTACAAAATTTGAGCTGTTATGAAAACTATAGAAACACAAGGGATGGATCTAACGCGCGGAAGTCTTTATAAGAACCTGCTAAGACTTTCGCTACCGATAATGTTATCAAATTTTATGATGACTTTCTATAATATTACCGATGCATTTTGGTTGGGCAAACTCGGAGATAATGCGCGCGATGCCGTTTCGGTAGCAGGATTAGCCTTCCCGCTGATTTTCTTTCTATCATCTTTCGGGTTCGGGTTCGTCATCGCCGGTACTGCTTTGATAGCTCAATACAAAGGTGCCGGGCAATATGACAAACTCAAACAGGTGGTAGGACAATTCATCATAATTATTCTTGTATTCATGGTAATATTCATCAGTGGTAGCCTAATCTTTCTAAACGATATACTCACTCTATTGCAAGTGCCTACGGAGATATTCACCATGGCAAAAGAATATATCTCAGTCATCCTGTTTGGCATTATTTTTATGTTCGTTTTTATGGCATACCAGAGTTTTTCACATGGTTTGGGTGATACAGTTTCTCCTATGAAGATCATGATAATTTCTGTGTTGGTAAATGTATTCATAGATCCTCTCTTCATTTTCGGCATACCTGGTTTTTTCCCCAGACTGGAGACTTTGGGAGCAGCTTATGCTACCCTGATTGCCAGGATAATCGGAGCAATAATGGCAGTGAGTTTTATGTTCAGGAAAAATCCGGATTTGATTCCAAAATTAGCAAATCTAAAGCCGGATTTCGTTACGATCAAAAAAATTCTCAATATTAGCATTCCGGCTTCACTTTCTCATTCTATGACCAGTTTCGGATTTCTCATTCTGCAGGGTTTCGTCAATAGTTTCGGAACGGTCGTAATCGCAATTTTCGCCATCGGCAATAGGATGACAAGTTTGTTTATGATGCCGGCAATGGGTATTAGCAATGCACTTGCTACCATTGTAGGACAAAATCTCGGGGCTGATAATACCGAAAGAGCCGAGAAAAGTGTATCCAAAGCAATGCTTTTAGTTCTTACGATCATGGGCATCGGCTGTACTATACTCTTTTTGTTCGGAGCCGAACTGACTCGCTTTTTTATCAATGATGCAGCTGTGATCGAGATCGGACAGCGGATGTTCAAAGTTACCTCGATCGCATCTTTCCTGTTCGGGATAATTTTTGTATTCATGGGTGTTTTCAATGGTTCCGGTCATACAAAGCCGGCGATGGTTTTCAATATCTCCCGTCTTTGGCTCTTTAGAATACCATTGGTCTTTATCCTTTCCGGTAGGTTAATAAAAAATTATGATTTCACGTTTGATTTTGTGAACGATTTGCTAGTCTTCTTGGCTCAGCCGTTATCAGCTCACCCCTATGATGCCCTCTGGTGGTCGATGGTTATCAGTAACCTGCTGACCGGGATTTGGGCTTTCTTACTCTATAAACGGGGAAAATGGAAAATAGGAAGAATCTGACTTTATTAGACGATATAAAAAAGTATTGACAGTTCTCTCTTAAATATAAATTTATGAGTTATGATCTCAGCATGGAAAGTAGATATGCATGGATTGGTAATAGAATGGCTTTCTAATGCTGAAGGAGAAACAGAAACTGAGAGCTGAGATCGAGGAAAAAACATGGGGGTGCTTATTATGATTATGAACAAGTTTAAGTTTATTGTAATCCTGCTTTTATTATCTTTTTCTTTTGCCTATACAATACACAACTTTGATTATCCAAATACTCGGGCAGACTATGAATTGAAAGATTATTCGACGAGTGGTATATCTTTGCATTTTTTGATAGAAACACCACAGCTTAGCAAAGACAATCTCGATGGAGAAACCATACACAGTTTAATGACGCCAAATGACTTTTTACCAGCTGAAGATGTGCCCGCTCTTCCTACCATCAGCCGCATTGTCGCACTACCGCAAGGTGCAAAAGCGGAGCTTAGAATCACCGATTACCAAATCGAGACAATGGAAAACATATATCTGGAGTTTGAGCCAAAAGTTACTTCCGGTTCCAATAACAGCACATCGGCATACTCCCATAATGCTACCGGCTTTCCCCGAAACGGATTTTATCCGCAAAATCCCTTTACCCTGTCAGAACAAACCAGTATTCGAGGAATGGATATCGTAAAAATAAGCATAGCTCCCTATCAGTACAATCCCGTTTCCAAAGAGCTTATTATCTACCGTGATCTAAAATTGGAAATAGATTTTGTAGGAGGTTCAAATCATTTTGGTGATGATCGTCTCAGAAGTAAATGGTTTGATCCGATAATATTCGATCTGGTTATCAATCCTCAGCAGATACCACCTCTTGATTATTCGGCAAATAATACTCGCCAGGATGGATATGAATACATTATCATTGTACCAGATGATCCTGATTTCATCAGCTGGGGAGATACTATTCGAATTTTCAGAATTATGCAAGGGATCAGAACAAAGGTAGTTACGACCACAGAGATTGGCGGAAATGATCCCGATATGATAAAAGATTATATTTCGGATGCTTATGATAACTGGGATATACCCCCCGTTGCTGTTCTGCTTTTGGCGGATCACGGCTCCTCGGGAAACACTGTTACCAGTCAGATTAGAACCGACCATCCTTTTCATGCAACCGATGAATATGCTTCCGACCACTATTACAGTGATATGAGCGATAATCATCTGCCGGATATAATCATCTCTCGTATCGCTGCTCGAGATGGTGATGAACTCGAAACAATGGTTAACAAATTCATCGATTATGAGACAAATCCTCCTACAAATCCACACTATTACAACCATCCTATTAGCTCTATGAAATTTATTAATCAGGGACTTTCAACTTTACTACCGGAAACCATTAATGGCTTTTGGGAAAATGAGCTTGGTAAAGAGCCGGATAGGCAATATTCTGGTTTGCAACCTATGTTCATGAATTGGACAACTCAATATCCTGATCTTGTCGCACTTTTCGGACCCGACGGACTTGGTTATATCCCAGAGACTCCCGATTTTTTAAACTATTTACCTTGGGATGCTAATGCAAGTACACTGAATAATGCTATAAATAACGGTGCGTTTATGTACCTTTATCACAGCAATGGTGCAATTGATAAGTGGTTAGCTCCTCATTATGAGATCAGTGATCTTGATTATTTGATGAATGAAGACTTGATCTTCGTATTCTCTCTAAGTGACCTGACCGGAAAGTTCGATACCTACCAAGAATGCCTTGTCGAAGCTATGCACCGACATGAATATGGTGCATTGGGAGTAATAGCTCCTTCAGATGTAATTTTTTCTTACGTGACCGAAGTGTACACCTGGGGCATATTTAATAATCTATGGGCTCAATTTTTACCTGAACATCCTACCACACCTCCTTCAAGAAATGTATTGCCCGCTTTTGGAAATGCAGGTGGAAAATATTTTTTGTATCAATTTGATTTAACACTAAATCCACAACACAAACAAATTACTTATTATCTATTCCACCACTTCGGTGATGCCTTCTCTACCGTTTATACCGAAATGCCACAAACACTCACTGTAGAACACGATTCGGTAATCATTGCCGGTGAAAATACTTTCAACTTGCAGGCTAATGAAGGTGCATTGATCTCTCTCTCTGTAGATGGAGAAATTATTGCTACGACTTTAGCTACCGGAAATTATCAGGACGTATCAATCGAACCGCAAGAGGAAGGTACTACTGTAGATTTGGTGGTCACAAAGCAAAATTACTACCGCTATCATCAACCCATTCAAGTACACCCACCTATCGATGCTGAGGATGATCCTGTCCTGCAGAACTATCTGAGTACAAACTATCCCAACCCATTTAACCCTTCTACGACTATATCCTACAGTTTGGCAGAGAATATCAACAATCCGAAAATCGAGATTTATAATCTCAAAGGACAGCTTGTAAGAGAGCTTGAGCTACCGGAAGAGCAGGGTATTAAATCCATCACCTGGGACGGTAAAAATATGCAAGGCAGACCGGTCGCCAGCGGCGTGTATCTCTATAGACTGGTAAACGACAGCAGAGCGGTAGCAAGCCGGAAAATGTTGCTACTCAAGTAAGATGGTGGAAGAAAGTAGGGCAAGATGGCAAATTGCCTGCGAAGGACAAGGAAGATGTTTAGGGTTGAGAGTTTAGAAGTTTAGAGGTCAGAATACGGAAGACAGGAGACAGAGTAATTCTATTGTGAATGAATAATGGATAATGTATAATGGTTAATGCAGTTTAGGGTTTAGAGTTCTGAAGTTTGTCACACTGAGTAGCTTCGGCGTAAGCCGGAGCGTATAGAAGTGTGTCTTGGTGTAAGAGAACCAAGATGATGTTCAATCGTTCAATCGTTTTGGTCATTTGGTCATTGTAGTTTGGGATTTATTTGGTGCTTGGGATTTGGAATTTATATGATATTTTGTGCTTTCTCTCCAAACCAATCCTCCTATCCACCTAACCTCCCATCTTCCCTCTACTCTCTATCCTCTATCTTCTTCGCATGTAAACTCATAACCATCACTCAAAACTGTTTCACTATTTTGTCCCTTAGTCCTTGATCCTTAATCCTTGCCTTGTCCTCCAAAGCCTCCCGAAGCATTTGTGAAGGAAGGCGAAGGAGGGTCACTCGTCACTTGTTACTCGTCACTCGTCACTCGTCACTTTTCACCTGATATCTTCTTGCTTATTTCACTGGAGAATATCACCTGCTCCCACCTACCTTGCTGAACTCATTATGGCAAGCGTGGATTTTTTTTTAAATTTCACTATACTCGTTTTTTTCTTGACTCATATTTGAAAAATTGTTTTTTTGGGATTGCATTATAAATGAAAAAGTTATGAGTTGTTAATATCGAAACGAAGAAAATGAGGTGTAGGGCAGTTTTAGGATCATAAGGAGGTAAGATGATCCTGAGGTTTGGTTACATTTTTTTTGTGTTGGATAAAGATTCGCTATCCTTCTTCATGAGTCATCGCCCATCTTCATATAAAGAAGTAATATTGTGGTCAAGATAACAAGAAAAGAAAGGAGAAAAAGATGCTTAAAAATTGTATGATTGTTTCATTGTTGATTATTTATGTAACCCTTATCGCTCAAACAGCGGTTCCTCCTTCAGATGGGAACGGAACAGAAAATGATCCTTATCAAATCGAAACTCTGGAAAATCTATTTTGGATAAGTGAAAATGAAAATGAATGGGATAAGTATTATGTTCAAACTGAAAACATCAATGCATCAGATACTGAAAACTGGTTTGAAGGTCAAGGCTGGAGTCCTATCGGTAATAGTCAGGAACATTTTTCTGGTAACTATGACGGGCAAGGATATGTGATTTATGAATTACATATAAACCGACCGGAGTCTTCATTAATTGGTTTGTTTGGCCGGCTGCATAATGGAACTATTCGGAATTTAGGTTTAGAAGAAGCTAATATCTTAGGTAATCTATCGGTAGGGGCGCTTGCCGGTATTTTAAGTTCAAATTCTACCATACTTAATTGTTATTCTACTGGTATTGTTAATGGTATTGGTGGTGAAGGGATTGGAGTTACAGGAGATACAGGTGGATTAGTTGGATTTATGAGTTGGAATTCCCGGATAGAATATAGTTATAGTTCCTGCACGGTAATTGGGGTTAATTCCGTAGGTGGATTATTAGGTCGAAGCCAACACCATATTAGTGAAATCATAAATAGCTATAGTATCGGTAATGTTATTGGTAAAGATTTTGTTGGTGGACTTGTAGGAATCAATGGAAATTCAATAATAACAGAAAGTTTTAGCTCTGGCAATATTGAAGGTGAAAACAACATTGGCGGCTTGGTTGGTTATAATGTACTTGTTGGTAAAATTTCAGATACATATGCTACTGGTAATGTAAACGGAATAGAAAATGTCGGTGGTCTCGTCGGATGGAACGGTACCGATTCTTCGATTATGAATAGTTACAGTATAGGTAGTGTTATTGGTGATGACTTTGTGGGCGGGTTAATCGGTAAAGAATCCAATTCTGAAACTGAATATAGTTATTGGGATATCGATACCAGCGGACAGACAAACTCGGCAGCAGGAGAGGGAAGAAATACAGAAGAGATGACCTATCCTTATACAGATAACACATATGTAGGTTGGGATTTCGACAATATTTGGGCAGCTGATGAAGATTATACTATCAACAATGGTTATCCTTATCTTCAAGATCAACCTCTCGTTTCTGCAGAAGATGATATGGTAATGAAGATAAATCAGACCAGGATATCCAACTATCCCAACCCGTTCAACCCGGATACCACTATCCGTCTGGAGCTTGCAGAAGCGGGCAGGATAGAGCTTTCTATCTACAATATCAAAGGACAGAAAGTACGCAATCTTTTGGACGCTCATACCGAGCCGGGTATCTTTACCTGCAACTGGAACGGCAGAGATGACAACGGCAGACCGGTCGCTAGCGGACAGTATTTCATCAAACTGAAACAGAATGATGAGGTGACGGTAGAGAAGATGATGATGGTCAAGTAAGATGGTGGAAGAAAGTAGGGCAATTTGGCAGCTTGCCTTACGGATCGGTGAAGAAGGTCGTAGTTGTGTGTAGTGAGTGATGAGTTTTGAGAAGAGCAGAAAGAAGGAATTGGTAGGAATTTATAGGTATTTGTTCGCTGCGCTCACGGTATTTTTGGCAAAGAGCATGGAGCGTAGGACAAGATATCATCTTGTCTTCGAAAAAATACAAAGAAATTAATTGAGGAATTTATTCGCTGGTACTCATGGACTTTTATTGGAAGAGAAGCAATATGCAGTTTAGAGTTTAGGGTTCAGAGGTCAGAAGACGGAATACAGAAGACAGGAGACAGAGTAATTCTATTGTGAATGAATAATGGATAATGTATAATGGTTAATGCAGTTTAGGGTTTAGAGTTCTGAAGTTTGTCACACTGAGTAGCTTCGGCGTATGCCGGAGCGTATCGAAGTGTGAGTTGGTGCAAGAGTAGCAAGATGATGTTGATTGGTTGATTAATTGATTGGTTGATTGGTTAATTTGTTGATTAGTGCCCTAAACAAATAGCCTCGTCCTTCAGGGCTAGGGCGAATTTTTAATACCAAATTCTTCTACGCCGTTCACGGCGTTGATAAGGTAAAGTCGGGAGATTAGGATGCTAATGCAAGAAGATGTTGAATTGTTGAATCGTTACTCTTCGACTATGCTCAAGGCGAGATTTGTTTAATCCATAAATTCATAGGATTTCGTAAGCTCAATCCTATGCTAACATATTTTTCTGCGTAATCTTTAGATTCTTGCTCTTTTATAAACTACAAAATCAAACTGCGGATAGTTTTGTTTTTGTAGAATTTGCCAGTCATTCCAATCAAATTTCGGAAAGAACTTATCTCCCGAATATTCTCCTTTAATATGGGACAAAAACATATATTCGACCTCATCGATAGTCTGCTCATAGATAGATGCTCCACCGATGATGAAAAGAGGTCTGTTTTGCTTATTAGCTATCTGAAAGGCTTCGCGGATGTTTTTTGCAACCAGAATACCGGAGTGGGATAGTTTTGACCTACTCACTACGATATTGACTCTACCCGGAAGTGGTGCGCTCAATGAATCGAATGTTGCTCTACCCATCAGGACGGTATTCCCCCAAGTAATTTGTTTGAATAGTTTTAGCTCTTCAGGGATATGCCAGGGCATTCTATTTCTTTCTCCGATAACAAAATTTTCACTAACTGCCGCTATTATGATTTTTGAATTGTTCTCCAAATTCATCTTTCCCCATCATTCTTGCTGAAGAGAGTGGTGCTCGTTTGTTTATTAGTTTAGTGATTTTTTGCGATAGTTCTCTGATTTCCCATTGAGCATGGCTGTCTGATCTCAATCTGGCAAAGTGGTGAAATTCACGCAAGTTAGCTTTCATAAGCACTTTACATTTATGCGCATTAGTTCTGGCATAAGCTCCCAAGCCGACTTTGATTCGTTCCAGTTTCTCGCACATTAGTTCCGCTTTCCTCATCAGTTCCGTCAGCTTATCGGCACAATCCGCCTCTTCTACCAATGGTGGCACTATAAATCCATCTGTATAATCGGATTTGATAATCGTACACATGCGATGTCTTTTGAACTGGGCAAAGCATGAGGCAGACATAGTAGCTTCTATGGTAAAATCTACCAATTCAAAACAACGTGGTAAAGTATGAAAACTTCTCATATCTTTATACAAAGATTGATAGATTTGATACTTATCTTCATAAGACAAATCCCGCACCTGATGGATTACATTTTCCAGCTCATCACCGGTAGTTTCAAATATCATTCCGGCGAGGATCAGATCATCCGGATCTGAGGTGGCTGCTACAATTTTGGTATTATCACTTGTTTTAGATGTAGATTTGGGACTAATATTTAGCTTCGCTATGCTCCATCTTAAAAATTCATCCGACTCTGTATAGCGTATCAAAGAGGGAACGACCGGACGAACAGAATCCAAAATCAAGCAATAAAGATTCCTTGCCTCTGCCAGATTCGAGCTATGTAACCTCCTAAGTAAGATAGCCAAACTTCTGGCATTTATCGTCATCCCCATCTGGGTCTGCATAGAAAGTGGTAATACATACCTGGCATCCTCTTTGGCTCTACCTTCCAGCTCTCGCTTTTTCCCTTCAAAACCGATGTTCTCGAGATGGTCTTTTAGTTTTGTATAGATCTGATAATATCCATGGTATGCTTCTTTCACATAGAGTTGATATTCTTTTTTGGATTGCTGATCCACAAGCTCTTGAGGGATTACATAATCATCTGAAAAGGTAACATAACGCTGAGATTTTTCTGTAAAAGAAGCCAGTCTGGAGCGCTGAATAATCTCAGTTAAGATACGGGAAACACCGATAAGATCAAAGTTGAAAACCGCATGTTCGGCTACGGAACTATGACCCATCTCAAAGATAATGTTTCGGTTCGATTTACGCGCTTTAGCGACCTCGGAGATTGCTTCTTCTCTCAATTCAGTCACCGATTTGTCGCTCCGACTTATTCGTGCATAAGAAGCAGAAATAGTCTCGGGAGTTGCTGCTTCTTGATCCGACAATTTATCGATCTGAGTTTTATCCAGATTATATCCGGCAAGACGAACAATCATAACTATCAGCCTCGGATGATCTCGATGCTACTGCTGGCACCGATCCGATTTGCGCCGGCTCTCAGCATAGCAATCGCCGTCTCCTTATCTCTGATTCCACCGGATGCCTTTACACCCATCTTCTTCCCAACTACCGCTCGCATGAGCTTTACATCTTCTACTTTTGCTCCGGCTTTATTGAAACCGGTCGAGGTCTTCACAAAATTAGCCCCGGCTTTCTTTGCCAGTAAGCAGGCAATGACTTTTTCTTTATCTGTCAATAAACAAGTTTCGATTATCACCTTGCTAATCACGTTGTTTTTTCTGCAAAGGGTAGCAATCGCCAAAATTTCATTGTATACATCCCGATATTGCTCACCTTTCAGCCAGCCGATATTCATCACCATATCTATCTCAGTAGCGCCATCGTCTATAGCACGTTGGGTTTCGAGTTCTTTGATGGAAATGTGAGCAGCACCAAGCGGAAAACCAACGACACTACATAGATCCACTTTTTTTGTATAAAGATGAGCCAGTGGGACATGAACAGGATGCACACAAACTGAAGCAAATCCGTGTTCTTCAGCTTCTTCACATATTTTTTGGATATCTTCTCGAGTAGATTCCGGCTTCAGTATGGTATGATCGATATATTGCGCCAGATCTGCTGTATCGCTCGCTAATTGATCCGGCATAGCGGTTCTATCCACAACCGACTCTATACTGATCTCATGTTCACCACCCGAACGTGATGGTTTCTGCTCTTTAATACCAAACAATTCGATAGCTATCTCTTTGATTGTTTTTTTCATAATTTACTCTCCCCTTTTATATTCTGCTGCCAGTTGACCGCAAGCCGCATTGATATCCTGACCTCTACTTTTTCTGAAAGTCACTGCTGCGGATAAATCTTGCATATCGGCGACAAATTTATCTATTTCTGCTTGAGTAGGTTTGGCAAACTCTTTGGATTCCACTCCGTTCCAACTAAGTAAATTGAGTTTACACGATATATCGCCCAAATATCTTTTCAAGGCTTTTCTATCTTCTTTTTTCGTATTGAAACCTCCGATGAGAATGTATTCGAAAGTAATCCGATAAGCTGATTTTTTACGATAATCCAACAGTGCTTTTTTCAATTCGGTCAATCCATACTGCTTGGCTACCGGCATAATCGCTTCTCTTTTTGATTGAATAGCAGAATTAAGAGACACAGCCAGTTTCAGTTTCAAGCCCGTCTGAGCTAATTTCTCTATTCCTTCGATTATCCCCACAGTGGAGAGAGTTATCCTTCGCGGACTGAAATTGAAGGTGCGACCATGTTGGATCAATCTGATAGCGTTGATCACATTATCGAAATTATCCAGTGGCTCTCCCATGCCCATAAACACGATATTGGTTATCTTCTCCGGCTTCAAATGCAGCCAGACAAGGTCTATCTGTTTCACGATCTCTGCTGTGGTAAGATTTCGTCTGAATCCAAGATCAGCAGTTGCGCAAAATTGGCAGCCACGCCTGCAACCCACTTGAGATGAGACACATAGAGTTCTTTTCTGATCATTAGGTATCATCACCGTCTCTATCCGCTCACCGTCTTCCAACTCCAAAAGGAACTTAGTAGTTCCATCCAAGGCGATCTCTGTTTTCAAGACTGTGGGAAGGGAAAAATCATAATCTTCGTGCAATTTGGTTCTTAATGAACCCGGTATATTAGTCATTTCATCCAGATCATTCACTCCACGTCCGTAAATCCATTCATAGAGCTGCATACCACGATAAATCGGTTCTTTGATCTTCTTTAGATGAAGCTGAAACTCATCGGGATGTACTTGCCAGAAATCGGATTTCATATCAACGTTTTTTCAGGTTGTTGAATTCTTCCAAAGTGATTATATTCTGCACATCATCTTCGGATATCAGATGTACCTTATCATTATAATAGTCATTTTTCAAAACGAACATCTTCTTATCGTTCACAAAGACATGTTCGTTTAGTTGCGGGAATTTGGAAGATTTTTGCAGATAGACATCTTCTTCGTAATGCAAACAACACAATAGCCTTCCACAAGGACCGGATATTTTGGACAGATTATTGAGCAGATTCTGATCTTTTGCCATTTTGATGGTAACTTGGTTGAATTTTTTCAGCCAGCTTACACAGCAATAAGACTTACCACACATACCATAACCACCATATCTTCTGGCATCTTCCCTCCCGGATGATTGATGCAATTCTATCCGAGTTCTAAACTCAGATGCCAACTCGCGTACAAAATCTCTGAAATCTATCCGACCATCGGCTGAGAAGAAAAAGGTCAGTTTATTACCATCAAGCTGATAGACAGTGTCCAAAAGTTTCATCTCAAAAGGATATCTCTCTAAGATTTCCAAAAACTTATTTCTGGCTTCCTCCTCTTTTCTTATTACAGCTTCCAGTTGGATATAATCCTCTTTGGTAGCTGTTCTCAGCACTTTCTCACATTCGGTGGTTGCCATTCTTTCTTCCGGCACAGAATCCAAAACGGCACAATTTATCACTTTGGCAATATCTTCACCACGTTCTACTTTAACTACTATATCCATATCCGGCTCGATCTTCATATTGTTGCGATTGATAATAAAACCGGTCCGGTCGGTTCTAAATAACACTTCTATATATTCTTTCATTATTACTCCATCATTATTTATACTGTAACTTTACTAAGAGACATTTCGTATGATCTGATATTGGTGTAAAGCTCTTTTTCCCTATCTGATAAATCTAAGTTCCTTCTTTTTTTTACTTTATCAGCAGTTAGAAAAAAATCCAACTCTCTGTATTCGGCAAAAGAATTTTGCATACCCCAGCTAAACGAAGAGATGAAATGTGCAAAAGGATAGCTACCATAGAGGTTGCAGCCGACTCCGATACAGCATCCGGTGTAAATAGTTGTGTTTATGGCAGTTTTAGTATGATCACCGATAATAGCGCCCAAGAATTGTAGCTTGGTATCAATCTCCCCTTTTTTAGAATAATTATACATTTTTACAGACCCGTAGTTATTTTTCAAGTCGCTGTTATTGGTATTCGCACCCAAATTTATCCATTCGCCCAGATAGCTGTGTCCCAAGAATCCATCATGTTGTTTGTTCGAATATGCCTGCACGATACAACCCTCTATCTCACCACCGATCTTACATATCGGACCGATAGAGTTGTTTTCGTAAATCTTAGCTCCTGCTTTTATCTTGGATTTCTTTCCTATGTATGCCGGTCCGATGATCAAACTATGCGACATAATGGTTGCCTTTTCATCAATGACTACAGGTCCTGCCGAAGCATCTATGACCACCGAAGGCTTTATCTCCACTCCCTCACCAATCCAAATATTGTAAGGATTCAACACGGTCACACCCGGCTCGGTCTCAAAATAATTATCTTTCTCATAAAAGAAATCTTCAAAATCCCGTCTCAGCCACTTTCCGTTTGATTCGATCATCTGCCAGGGATACTGCCAACAGACATCAGCCCCATAGTTCACTAGCTTAGCTTTTTTCATCACAGTGGAGATTTTTTCATAAGAATTTTTCCCGTCTGTAGCTGTGATCTTGGCAGCGATGATGTCATCATTGTAAACCAAAGCTTCTTTTGATCTTAGCTTTCGGATAGCTTCAGTTAACTCATCATCTATCTTCAATCTGCTATTGACCAGACATATTGGCTCAGCTTTTGTCTGATTGATGATCCAATCCGGATGTCGTTCTCGATAAATCGCTTCCAAATTTTCATCTATGATCAGTGCTGTCTGTTCGATATTCAGATAGGCAGCTATTCTTTGGCGTTGTTTTAGAATGCCAACACGCAGATCACCCACTGAACGGGCTAGGGTGAGCGGATAAAAATTTTCGCTTTTATGATCATCAAAAATATAATAGTGCACGATACCTCCTGTCACTTTTTTTCCAGCAGAAATAACTTTCTGATAATATTGTAAAGAATTATAAATGGATGGATGATCAGCCAAATAATGTAAAATGTTATCCGAGAAGATTTGAATTGATTCTCCCTAATCCGAAATACATTGCTACCATGCTTTAAGAGTAAATATTCCAAGAATATACAGATATATCCAAAGGCGAACAATTTGGCAATTATAGTCGCCAACTTAAAAACTAACAGTCTGACATCCTTCATATCCTCAGCGGATAAAGAAGAGTACCAAGCTCTGTCATTTGAGAAAAATTCCGACGCAGCATTGCGATGACTTTTGATCATGCTATGTTCCATAAAAGAAAACTTTGCTTTGCAGAGATTTTTCTGTGCTCTTTTCAGTAATGTATGCCTAAGCTCGTCTGCTGAATTATGCTCTCGATGGTAATACAATAATCTGCCAAATGTCTCAGAATTGATAGCCACATTAGCAGTATCAAAGATAAAACTTTTGCCCTTATAGAGAGCACCGGCACTTACAAAAGAGGAGAACAACATTTCACCATAGTATGCTGTATCCACGAGGTTAGTTGTCACGCTACGAAATATCGGTTCGTTGAAACCGATGAGCAGATCGATCTCTTCATCCATTTGGATAGCCATCGTCTCTATCCATAGCTTAGATATCTCTGCTCCGGCAGAAACAAAAAGAATTAGTTCGCCACGATTTATTTCCGAAAACCGATCGAGAAAATTCTGTTTATCAAACCGGATTATTTGGAAGTTAGCTTTGTTCGCAATGTATCCTCGGATATATTCCCGCACCGAATCGCTCATGTCTTGATCGACGATATAAACCTGATGGAGCTCGCCGGGATAGCTTTGATTAGCTAAGCCAAATAATGTCTGATGCATAGCCCATTGATCGTCCTGCCCGATAAGTATGACAGACACACTTCTTTTGGCATAAGACATTTCTACCTGTGGCGTTGTAATTCCTCTTATCAGCCACCATACATGAATGATATATACCAAAGCCGGTATAAGCGAAAAATAAAAGAGATAATTAATCATCATCTAGATCGTAATCGATAAAGTCATCGCCAAAAATTTGCCTTAAAGTATCTTTTTCCTCTTCTTCTTGCATCATAAGCTGGTAGTACAAACTCTGATTATAATCTTCACTTCGCTTATCATGAAATAGACTGTCCGGTTTATTTACCAACATCGTGCTATCTCTTTCGACAATCTGCTTGTCTTTGTATATCAGCGCACCGCGGAGATCGATCGGTTTTGGTAAAGGTTTGGCTTCCCAAACTACAGAGTCCGGACGACTGGTATCGGGATAGGTAGCGTAATATTCTACAGAATCGGGCCAAGTATATCTTCTGCCGCCGAGATCGATAACCAAGGAATCTCGAGGATTTTCGCGAAACATGCTGGGATAAAAATTGTAAGCCAGACTATCCGATAATGGAGTAGGTTGCGTTCCGACAATAAAATATTCTTCCATAGTCTCTTCGAAACTGGTTTTGGGAAGTAAACCGGTTTCTTTGGAGATGCGAACGGTTACAATATTGTCCGGTCTAGTAAACTGATAGCGTGTACCATCTATTATCGGCTCTCCTTTAGAGTTTTTTGGTGAATCTAATTCGATTGCTTTTTGCATGATCGAGGGCCAGGCGGGCAATGCTGCCGTAGCGCCGGATTGACCTTGTCCCAAAGAAGTGTTGTCATCGAATCCTACCCACACACCGGTTACTAATTGTTTATTGAATCCAATAAACCAAGCATCACGATAACCATCGGTCGTGCCTGTCTTACCTGCACCTTCCAAACGATAACCACGCCAGCGTACACCGGCGCCGGTGCCCTCCTCTATCACCGATTGCAGCATACTGGTCATCAGATATGCTACCTGATCGTTCACCACCCTGATGCGTTCGATCTCGGCAGATTCCAATACTTGACCGTCATCATCCTCAACTCTGCGGATGAAGATGGGCTGAGCTCTCTCTCCATTGTTGGCAAAGGTGGTAAATGCACTTATCAGCTCCATCGGGATCACTTCATTGGTTCCGATAGCGATAGAATAGACATTATAAAGTGGGGTTGTGAGACCAAATCGACGGGCAAATTCTATCACACGCCTTGCTCCGATATCATAGATCAATTTGGCAGCATAGACATTACGTGAATAGGTAACTGCCTCTCTCATGCGGGTATAACCATAATAACGGCGGGAATAATTCTTGGGATTCCAAAACAGAGTGTCGCTTTGGATATAAGATACCGGCTCATCTTTTATCACGGTAGCCGGAGTAAATCCCTCATTCAAGGCAGCAGTGTATAATATCGGTTTGAATGCCGAACCAGCTTGTCGGCGTGATTGGGTCATCCGATTTAGCTTACTATGATTGAAGTTCCGTCCACCGATCATCGCTCGTACATAGCCGGTCTCAGGTTCTATTGTAAATACGCCGCCTTGGACATATTCCGTCTTTATATTAACCGTATCTGCGGGAAAATCTTCGTATTTCACCTCATAATCGTTCCGGTTCTCAAAATCAATCAAACTACGGTTTAGTACCGAATCTGCATGCTGCTGCAGTTCCATGTCCAATGTTGTGTAGATCTTCATGCCTCCGGCGAACAATCGGTTCGTACCATACTTCGGTTCCAAATATCTACGAATATACTCGATGAAATAGTCCGCCGCTCCCCTATCACCGCGAGGTGAATATAGCCTGATAGTATCCTGTCTGGCATGTACATATTGGGAGTCGGATATCACTCCGACATTATGCATGCGGTTCAGCACTATATTTCTGCGTCTATACGCCCGCTCGGGATGATAGATCGGAGAATAGGCATTGGGTAGCTGGATCAGACCGACAAGAAGGGCAGACTCCTCAATGGTGAGATCTTTGGCTTCTTTGCCGAAAAATCTTTGTGAAGCTGCTTCGATACCATACATCCCCGCACCGAAATAGACTTTGTTCAAATACATCTCCAAAATTTCATCTTTGGAAAAATTCTTCTCTATACGTATAGCAAGCATCAACTCCTTGATCTTACGCGGGATCTGTTTATCCAAAGATAAGAACAAATTACGCGCCAACTGCTGAGTTATCGTACTACCACCTTGAGAAAAACGTCTGTGCTTGAGGTCAACATACAAAGCGCGTACCAAACTCATCTGATCCATACCCCAATGATTGTAGAAATTCGTATCCTCAACAGCCAATAAGGTCTCGATCAAGTGATCGGGTATCTCGTGTAAGCGAGCTAATCTTCTATGCTCAAACGCAAAAACATGGATCAGCTCATTATTGCGATCATAAACTTCCGAACCTACCTTCATATCATAATGATGCAGATCAGATAAGGGTGGCAATTCATTACTGTAATAATAAAACAATCCTGCTACGATCCCAACTACGAAAATCGTTAGCAGAAATATGAGATACAGATATCTAATCAGATACCATTTAACCGTTCTTTTTTGTTTTTTCATAAATCCCTATCGCTATGCTACCTGTAATGATACCGGTGATAATTGCCAGTACCAACAACAACGGTAACAGGTAGAACACATTGTTTGTCTTTATCAATACCAATCTTACCATGATCAGTTGTCCCAGATTATGCCCTATAGCACCTAATACACTGATACCGATCAGTCCGAAACCAAGATTCCCCATCTTGGCAGAGATCATCAAAATCAATGCCAGAGTAATACCGGCAAGTGAGAGCAGTATGGTAGGGCTGAGCAAGGTTCCCGAAGCTATGCTGCCTATCAATGTCTTGGCATAGGCAACTAATACCGCTATTTTTACGGGACAGTGCATTATCAAGAGCACGATGATAATATTAGACAGACCGATCTTAAGAAAAGGAACAGGTTTGGGTATCAAAAATTCTGCCATATGCAGCGTTACAGCCAGAGCGGTGTAGAAAGCCAACCGAAGAAGATACTGCTCTCTGGTAGTCCCTCTCAGATCGAAAAGAAAATTCTTTTCGACTACGCTTGCCTGATTATTGATCTGCGAAATATTATCCTCTCTTTATCACTTTTGTCAAAGAAGCACAGGTAAGACGATACCTGTGCTTCCAAGAAATCATTAGTTACACACTTTATTTATTCTTTTTCTCGAAATCTTTCATGAACTCTGCCAAATCCTGGGCAGCTTTGAGTGGAAGTGAATTATACATAGAAGCACGGCAGCCACCTACGCTACGATGACCTTTGAGTCCGATCATCCCTTTTTCTTTTGCTTCGGAGATGAATTTTTTCTCCAGATCCTCTGTAGGCAATCTGAAAGTTACATTCATCAGCGAGCGATCCTCTTTTTCTACTGTTCCGCTATAGAATTCAGACTCGTCTATAATATTGTAGATATAGTCAGCCTTTTGGATATTATGTTTTTCCATAGCTTCCAATCCACCTTTGCGCTCTACAAAATGCAGTACTTTACCGATCACATAAACGGTAAAACTTGGTGGTGTGTTGAACATCGAGTCTTTGTCTATATGGGTTTTATAAGACATCATGGTAGGAAGATTTTCGTTGAATCTATCTGCCAGATCTTTACGTAATACTACTGCAGCACAGCCGGCAGGACCGATATTTTTTTGCGCTCCGGCATACATGAGGGCAAATTTGGTAAAATCGATCGGTTTATGCAGAAAATCGGAAGACATATCAGCTATCAAGGGCACATCATCGGGAAGTTCGGGGATATATTTGAATTGTGTGCCGGCGATAGTGTTGTTGGTAGTGATATGTAAATATGCCGGATTGTTCGATAGTGTAAAAGATTTGGGGATATAGGAAAATTTCTTATCCTCAGAATCGGCAGCTATATGCATCTGCTTACCGATCTTTTTAGCCTCTTTCAAAGCTTTGGTCGACCAAGTTCCGGTGTTGATATAGTTAGCCACCTTATTTTCCGGACAAAGGTTCAAAGGTGCCATATAAAACTGAGTACTGGCTCCACCTTGCAGAAACAATACTTCATAGTCATCGCCGACTTTCATCAGACGTTTAAGAGTCTGCTTGGCATCTGCGAAGATAGCTTGATATTCGGCAGAACGATGACTCATCTCCATCACCGATAAACCATGACCTTTGTAATCAAGCATCTCGGCTTGTACTTCTTTCAAAACTTCCTCGGGTAAAACCGCAGGACCTGCACTGAAATTGTGAACTCTCATGATCCATCCTCCTGAATTATTTTTTTAATACAAATTTATGATTTTCTATTTTCATGCAAGCATTTTTTTATTTTATTTGATTATTATTACTTTTCCGGTCTGATAACGAGAACCATTTTCGACTTTCCAAAGATAGATCCCGCTAGATAACGACATGGAATTTTTGTCCCTGCCATCCCAATTAATCATAAATTCACCCCGATTATGATGATCTTTTAATATACTCTGTACCTTCTGACCTTTAAGGTTAAAGATCGAGATCTCTATTCTCGCTGGTTGAGCTAAACTGTAGCTTATCTTCAGATCATTCTCTGAAAAGTTAACCGGATTCGGATAAACATTTGCTAAACTGAACTTTTCGAACTCGTTTGGTGTGGCGCTGGTAGTCTCTTCGTAGAATTTCAGATCAGTTAGACCTACTCCAACTTCGAATGAATCTATAAACGTATTTTCAAGCATATCATAGAGATATACTGTGGAGTTCTGCACAAAGTCTTTAGCATCACCAATAGCCAGATAGTTAGCGAATGTATTCACCACATTCCCCGGATAGTATATCTCATCATCAGGAGTGATGACGATTTCATAAGAATAGGCATCATAAGCATAGATTCCGGCTGGCCAAGAGTTAGCCAAATAAACCAAATCATCGGTACCTTTGGCGATAGAAGCAGGGGAACCACCAATCTCGATGCTAAACTCGAAAGCCAAATTATCAGCAGAAAATATCTGTACTACCCCGAATTCCGAGACATAATCCCCACTGCAAACTACATGCAGTTTATCATCTATCATTTCCATCACAGCCGGATTGATCGCCGTGTCCAAGGTATCGATAACAGTAAAGTCTGCAATATCTAACACAGATATCGTTCCCGGATCATAGGTATAGTTGGAAAGATCGAAACCTGTATTTGCCACAAGCAGCTTCTCTTCCACGATCGTCATACCTTGAGGCGCTTTGCCTACATCGACACTTCCTACTACTTCATCAGTCTCAAGATCTATTTTATAAACTCTGTATGTTACATTACCGCTTACGTAGGCATAGTTTCCATGAATCAGAATATCATTGGGCATAGCACTGTCTTCCATGTAGATATAACCTACATGACTACCATCGTGTACACTGAGCTTCTGAACAACATTCTCGTATGTGATGACCACATAAATATGCTCATCATAAACTGCCGCTTTGTTCGGCGCTGTGGAGGGAAACTGCCCCAAACCGGCAAAGTTGTTTTCCACCTCGTAATTAGCCAAATCGATTTTGGATAAATTCTGACTGTTCGAGTTTACCACAAACAATGAACTCTCTGCTTGCAAAGATAAAACTGTAGCAAACATAAGTAAATACAATACGATCGTTTTCATCTTTAGTCTCCTTCTATCTATTTATTTTGATAGTGATACCACACTCCCATATCCTACCCGCTGCAGGAGTAAGAGAGTAAAGCTCATATGCTTGGTCGAATAAGTTGTTTATATTCAGATGTAATTTTGCTTCCCAGTCTGCATCGAGCCTAATTGTTTTCGAGTTGAAACAATCAACAATATGATAAGCTGGGATAGTATTGTGATCGGTATATCTGTTCGTCCACTGTTTACCATAGCGTGAGTAGCGAATCTTAGATGTGAAATCTTGCCAGTTCAGTTTGACAAATGCTGAAATTCGAGAACGAGGACGGTAGATCAATGGTCTGTTGTAAGTATTGGAATCGGAGGTTTTGTCCAGAGCGTAGGTTCTGCTCCAATTTGCCCCACTACTCACTATTTGTGATAGTCTTATCTCTGTTTCCGCTTCCAAACTCGTGATCTGTGCCGAAGCAACATTGCCCGGTTTCCAAGCATTCACCGAACGATACCAATAGATCAGGTCTTCTATCTTGTTTTCATAATAACCGAGTCTGAGACGAAAATCGGGGATCTGAAATTCGAAGAAAACATTCCAACCTTTCGAAGTTTCCGGTCTCAAATCGATATTGCCCACCGCTTGAGTATCACCTTTGAAATAGAGGTCGAAGAATGATGGTAAGCTGAACGAAGTACCATAAGCTCCACCTATCCTGAGAGTAAACCGATCTTCAAATAAAACTCGCGGAGCTATCTGCCAAGAAAGGATATCATCGAATTTGGCAGTGTCCGATCTGGCAGTGAAATCGTATCGGGAAGCTAAATTCAATTTTGCCGTCCAACCCTCGTGCTCCATTTCGATTTCACTACCGGCTGAGATAGCATGATTCTGCATAGAAGCATCGATATTATTTCTCTGTGAGGAACGTTGCAAATGCTCACTTTGTGCTTCGTATTTCAAGTTGAGTGCCAACACCTGCCAAGGTAGTTCCATATTCAAACTCGCTCCAAGCTTCTGATAGTCTGTATCAGTCTTCTCATGATGAACAGGCATAGTAGAGCGAGTATTATCATATATGGAACGCTCATCGAAGTAATAAGCATCGCTGTGGATGATGAAGATAGGATTGTTGTACTTCAACATCAGATGATGCCTAGAGCTTTGCATATCCATAGTAGCTCTATCGAACAACTGAACCGAAGAAATAGGACCGGGTAATCCTTTCTCAGCCTTTTTAAGTGAAAATGTGTATCTCGATTCGAGCAGTTTATACCGTTTTGCTAAGACGGAGTGGATATCCCACCCTTTATAGTGATTGTTATCTCTCACCATCTCTACCGATTCGTCACCGACAAGCGGATTTTGGTAAGAAAAATTGTTTTCTGCTTCCTGTCGAGAGATGGAGAGGTTAAAACGCCAAGTCGGTCTGCGAACATTCGTATTTACATGGTAGTGATGTTTACCATAAGAACCACGCTGATATGAAATTGCCGCTTTTTCTTCACCATCAGCTTGATCGGTGATAAAATGAATGATCCCACCAATACCGCCGGAACCTCCCAATATACTCGCATTCTGTCTGATAATCTCGATTTTATCGATGGAACTGAGTGGGATCAGACTCAAATCGAAAGTTTCACCCGGTTTACTTACCACGAGTCCATCTATCATGATGATGGTATGCCGATCGCTATGCCCACCCAATGATACTGTCTGTCTCTCCCCGGAAAGGGTAACTCTACCGATATTTATCTCAGCTCGTTCCGAGAGCAAGGAGTAGAGGTTTCTTGGCTCAGACATATCGATGACGATCTTATCATGGTTACGATAAAATTCCTGATAGGCATCCGAATGTACCGATATACCGCTAATTGACATGGGAGAGATTTCGAGCACTATCCGTTTCGGTATTTCTCCGGCTTTGTAACTGCGAGCAGCATAACCGAGTTTACTGAAGGTAATCTCTTCTTCGTTTCCCCTCACCGATATCTGATAAGCTCCCTTCTCATTACTGAAATAAATCCCGGTTTCCGTGAGAATATTCACATATTCTATCGGTTCACCGTCTCTATCGGTAACTACACCGCTTAGGCGCAGAGCGAATAATGTGATCGGAATAATTCCAATCAAGATAAGCAAATAAAATTTTCTCATGAATAAACGAAATTCGGTTTGCCGCTTATCGGATTTTTAACTATTTGCATCTTAGCATTATACAATTTGCTCAGATTTTCGGCTGTGATGACCTCTTCGGGAGATCCATCTGCCAATATATTACCATTTTTGATCATAATAACACGCTGAGAATATTCTGCCGCTAAATTAACATTATGTGATACCACCACTACCGTTTTCTTCTCCTCTTTATTTATCTGTTTCAAAATCTTCATCAGCTCCATTTGATGATTCAAATCCAGATGCGAGAATGCCTCATCCATCAGTAAAACTTGCGCTTGTTGAGCCAAAGCACGTGCCACTGCTACCCTCTGCTTTTCACCACCACTGAGCTGACTGTACATCTTATCTTTCATCTGGTTAAGATCCATCTTATAAAGCGCCTGTTCGCAATACTCTCTATCTTTTGCACTATAAGTCTGCCAATAGCCAAGATATGGAAATCGTCCCATCAAAACCATCTCATAGATCGGATAATCGAACTGCATCGTAAGCTCTTGCGGGATATAAGAAATGAGCTTTGCCAACTCTTTGTTCTGCCATAATTGCAATGATCTTCCCCTTATGCTAATATCGCCGTCCATAAGTGGTAAGAAACCCAATATGGTTTTCAGAAGCGTAGATTTCCCAGCGCCGTTCGGACCGATTATCATACAAAAATCCGCTTCATTGATTTCACCCGTTATTTCTCTAAGCACTGGCTCAGCAGAATAACCGGCTTTTATTTTCTTCATTTCTATCATAATTTAACTCCATTCTCCAAAAAAATACTTGCCAATTCCTACTATTTTACTATGTTATCACTCAGGAGGTATAAAATGCATCTTTCGACAAAGACAGGTTACGCTCTCAGAGCGCTTGCCATGCTGGCAAGAACGGCTGATGAGAAGCCAATTTCTATTGCGACTATATGTAAAACTCAAAACTTACCTCCTAAGTATATCGAACATTTATTTAGAAAACTCAAACAAAACAATATTATTAAAAGTGTGCAGGGAGCCTTTGGCGGTTATCTCTTGAACAAATCCAAAGAGGAAATCTCACTGAAAGATATCATGCAGGCTGTAGAGGAAGATTATTCTTACAAATACTGTGATGGGCATCAGCAGAAGCCCGAATTTTGCAGCGGCTTCCCCTGCGAATTTTATGCACTTTGGGATGAAATCAACAATAATATCGAGAAGTATTTGGAAACCTTTACTTTGGATATGATAGTAAAAAGAATTGGAGAGTAACTATGAAACCAAATTATTTTGATAACTGCAAAACCACTCAACCTTACCCGGAAGTGATAGAAGCCATGCTGCCATATTTTGTGGACAAATTCCAATATCCGGAAAATTTTATCGAAGCCGGCAGTCGAGCTGAGGAAGAGATAGGCAATTTCAAACAGATCGTTGCTCGCTCTATCGGCGGTAAATCTGACGAAATCCATTTCACCACCGGTGGTACTTCGGCGAATAATTTGGCGATCAAAGGATATTTGATGAAACACTCATCCAAAGGGAGACATATAATCTGTAGTGTGGCTGATTATCCGGACATTCTCACAAATGCAGCTTTTTTTGAAAACAGCGGCTTTGATGTCACCTATCTCAGTGTTGATTCCGACGGTTTTATCGATCTGGAAGAACTGAAACGTTCCATTCGTAACGATACGATACTCTTTATGACCACCTATGTAAATCACACTGTCGGAACTATCCAACCACTGAAAAAGATTCGTGCCATTTTGGATGAAGCAGATGATCAGATTGCCATGTTCGTAGATGCAGGTCAAGCTTATGGCAAACTTCCCATAAATGTGACAGAGCTTGGGATCGATCTGATGTCGGTCAGTGCGCATAAGATCCATGGTCCACAAGGTATCGGAGTGCTGTATCAAAGAAAGGGTATAAGCATAGCTCCCACCAAGCATGGCATTGCCAGAGTAGATAACTTGGAAACGGGCGGTTTGAGCATAGCACTTATCGCCGGTTTTGCCAAAGCTGTAGAGCTCACTTTCGCCAGTTTTGAGAAGGATACAAAGCATTTGCGCAGCTTATCCGACTATTGTCTGAAAACTATCGAAGAGCGGATTCCACATATTATTGTAAACGGACCACGTGGTAAATGGCGTGCTCCTCACAACATGAATATCTCTTTCAAATTTATCGAAGGAGAAGCTATTCTTTTGATGCTGGATCTACAGGGTATCACAGCAGCTACAGGCAGTGCATGTGCCTCGCAAGGATTGAGACCGAACTACATCCTGATGGCTATGGGTAGAACCCACGAAGAATCACACGGATCTATGAAATTCACTTTTAGCAAGTTCAACACTATCGAAGAGATAGACAAAGCAGTAGATAAACTGGCTGAGATCGTTGCTGAACTGCGATCGAGAAGCCCATTATATAAAAACAGGGAGAGATTATGAAGTATTCACAAAAAGTATTGGACCATTTTATGAAACCACACAATATCGGTACAATGGAATCACCCGATGTAGAAGCTACCGAAGGAAGTCCCGCTTGTGGTGACCAAATCACTATTTATTTGAAAATCAATCCGGAGACAAAGGTTATCGAAGACATCAAATTCCAATCCTATGGCTGCGCATCCAATATCGCAACTGCTTCCATTATTACCGATCTTGCCAAAGGGAAAACCATAGAAGAAGCAAAACAGATCAATTGGAAACAAGCAGCCGACGAGCTGGACGGTTTGCCACCTGTAAAGATGCATTGCTCCGTGTTAGCTGCCGATACGCTCCATAACGCCATCAAAAAATATGAGATAGAACACAACTTGGCAGAAGCGGACAAATTCGATAAGAAAGCTATCGTTAATGAACTAAGGAAAGTGATCTATCCCAAAACCGGCGAAGATATCGTCACATTGAAGATGGTGAAATATGTCGGATTCAAAGATGGAACTGCCATTGTCGATGTCGATGTTCCCAAATTCGACCAGTATAGAGAAAACCTGGCAGAAGAGATCAAAGAGCATCTGGAGAAATTCGACGAGATCAAGGATATCAAAATCACTATGTAATTCGCAACACTTTGGCATATATCTCCTATGCCTCCTCAAGCTCCTCCCTCCTCAAACGGGAGGAGTTTTTTTCATCCCACCTATATTGCTATAAAGATCTATTTATTTCTCAACATCAATAATATAAAAAACGGACTGCCTAAAAAAGCTGTAATAATCCCCACCGGTATTTCGATCACAGCCAGATGCATAGCCAAAAAATCGCAAAACAGCAGGAAAATTCCACCCGCAAATGAAGATAACACGATATTTATCCGCTGATTACCGCGCTGTAGAAAACGGACACTGTGCGGTACTATCAGACCGATGAATCCAATGATCCCGGCATAAGAGACTACAATTCCGGTCAGCAGTGAGCAGAGGATAAATAGTCTCTTTCTTAGAGCGGGTACATTCAAGCCCAAACTATGAGCCACCATATCGCCGGTGGAGAGTACCTGCAATCTGATCGCCTGAAAAAAAAGATAGATCATAATCAGAATTATAAAGAATATTAAGATCAAGAAGAAGTTCCACTCACTATGGCTAAAAATATAGCCCAAATTTCCCATCAAAACATTGATGATATGCCCGATATCTTTCTGGTTGAAATACATCAGAAGCGAGATGAATGATGAGAAAAATAACCCGATAATGATACCAGATAAGATCAGTTTTGTTCGACTGAAATAACCTCCGATATGTGCCAGCGTCCAAACCAAGATCATGGAAAGCAAAGCTCCGGCAAATCCAAACAGAGGCATGAGCAGAAACAGTCCCAATACGGATGCTACGATGCTTCCCATGGCAGCACCGGAGGAGATCCCGAGAATATATGGCTCTGCCAGTGGATTATCCAACAAAACCTGAAATGTGTAACCCACGCCGGCAAGCACAAATCCACAGACAAAGGTAAGTACTAATCGAGGTAAACGAATCGCTCTGATAATATGCACCGAAGCTGCATCATATCTCAAATAGATTAACACCATCACGACAAAGATGATGGTAAATAAGATTATGTTGACCAAGGCTCGTTTATTCATAGATCAGCTCCCGCAGAGCTTTGATGCCGTCTATCAGACGAGGTGAAGCTCGCAAAATGATATCCGCATCAATATCATTGACTGTGTAGATTCTCTCATGACGAACAGCGGAGATCACTTCCCATCCCCTTCGGTTCTTCATCTGCTCTTTACTGCCGCCGGGATAGGTAATAATTATAACCTCCGGATCAGCTTCTACCACACGCTCCGGACTTATACGGCTATATTCTCGTGGCAGAGAATCGAAAATATTTTCACCTCCGGCAAGGTGAACAAGTTCTCCCACAAATGAGTCGCGTGATACACTCATGATCGGATTCTGATAAATCTCAATATACACTCTGGGTGAGTTGGCAGGTTGAGAGCGCGCAAGTTGGGCTAACTCATTTCGCAGGCTATCCTGTACAACTCGGGCACGACTCTCTTTATTTAGTAACTCTCCCAATTGTGCTATAGTAGAAAGAAAGGAAGCAACAGATTGGGGATAAAACTCATATACGGGGAGGGAGATTTTCTGTAATTTGGATTTAAGATGCGCTTGCTCCAATCCCGAAATAAATACATGCGTTGGTTGAATAGATATTATCGCTTCAAATGAAACATTACCAAAAGAACCGACTTTTTCCACTTCTTCCAAATAGGTAGGATAATCACATTCTTGAGTAAGCCCGACGATAAATTCACCCGCATCCAAAGCGCAAACTATTTCGGCAATCTCGGGCGAAGTAACAACTATTCTGGGTGGATTAGCTAAAACAATTTTGAAAGCTAATAAAACTAGCGCTATAGTATATACTATTCTCATATTCCTACCTTGTCTTATTTTTTGAGACTCAATGGCAACAAGGCAGCAAATACAAACAGAATGCTCTTCCCTCCTCCGGGGAGTGCATCTCTGGCTGTAATGGCAGGTTTCCTGGCTCGCAGCAGGTATGTAATCAGAGCCTTCCCAAATCTAGTTTAGATCAGTGACTCTGAAACCTATGATTCGCTGCTTACAGTGGCGGAGACCGCTTCCGACTTTCACGGAATTCCCTCTTACGCTTGCACCATTAAGCTTCACTACTATAATCTTCTTGAAGTTATTTTTTTTTAGCTTATCAATATGTCAAGTATCTTGGTTAAGCTTTTCATAAAAATTCAGTTTAAAAAAAAATTACTCCACTTATGAACCTCAGTCTTCCGTTGATAACAGTAGGATAGCATAGATTCATATCTTTCTTATTCACAAGAAATTAAATTTATTACTTGACTTAATAGCTTTAGTCAATTTTTTTGTTTTAAGTATGAAGAAAATAGATAGTTTATTATATTGGTTGAGTTTTACAGGATTATTTAAATACTATAGTTGTAACAAAATTTCGAAGCATTATAAGAAAGGGGAAATATGGGAGCTATTGATAATCAAGAAATTAAATTGAAATTAACGAATCTGACCAAGATATTCGGTAAGAGGACTAAAGAAGCTATTAAGATGCTTAAAGAGGGTAAATCCAAGGTTGAAATTCTCAAAAAAACCGGTTGTACTGTTGGAGTGAACAATGCTTCTTTGGAGATTAAAAAAGGAGAAGTCTTCGTGGTGATGGGTTTATCCGGAAGTGGTAAATCCACCCTGCTACGCTGTGTGAACAGGCTGATAGAACCGACTGCCGGAAGTATTTTGTTGGATGAGAATGATGTAGCTAAAGCCAGTGATGAAGACCTGCGCACGATAAGAAGACACAAAATGACCATGGTGTTTCAGCACTTCGGTTTGCTTCCGCACCGAACGGTAGAGTCTAATGTAGCATTCGGACTCGAGATCCAAGGTGTGCTGGAAGAGAAAAGATTGAAAAAAGCACATGAGGTAATCGAAACAGTCGGTCTGGGTGGATATGAAACTATGATGACGAGTGAACTGAGTGGTGGTATGCAGCAGCGTGTCGGACTGGCTCGTGCACTTGCCACCGATCCGGAGGTCTTGCTTATGGATGAAGCATTCAGTGCTTTGGATCCTTTGATAAGGCGCAATATGCAAGATGAACTTCTGACCTTGCAGGAGAAAGTTCACAAAACCATTATGTTTATCACTCATGATCTGGACGAAGCTTTGAAGATAGGAGACCGTATTGCCATAATGAAAGATGGCTATATAGTACAGATCGGAACTCCCGAGGAGATTCTCTCCCAACCAGCAGATGATTATGTACGTGCCTTTGTAGAAGATGTGGACAGAAGCAAGGTGATTACTGCCTCAGCTATTATGTTCAAACATCCCGAGCGAGTGATAGCCCCCAAAGATGGAGTAGAGTTAGCTATCAGAAGGATGCGAAAACTCGGTCTTTCTTCACTCATTGTCACCGGTGCTAAGGATAAATTCCTCGGATATGTACATATAGACAAATGTGTAGCTCACAAGAAAAGTGGAGGACATGATCTCAAAGATATCATTCAGGAAGATATGCCCAAGTGCCATCCTGAAACTCCGATTGCCGAGCTGTTGCCTTTGGTCGTTAACACCAAATTACCTATTGCAGTTGTCAAAGATTCTGAGGAGATCGTTGGGTTAGTGTCCCGCTCCAGTGTGATCTCCGAGATCACCGGTGAGAATAATACCGAGAAGGAGGAAGAAAATGTTTAAATTACCTATTGGAATTGTATTTGAAAATATAATAAATTGGCTCACTGATAATTTGAGTGGTGTGTTTGACGTAATCAGGATGATCCTGATCTCAATACTCGATCTGTTCGAGAATATCCTATTTTTTATCCCACCCTATGTAATGATAATTGTTTTGGCTCTATTAGCCTGGCGGATCTCCGGTAAAGGAGTAGGATTATTCTCACTTATAGGACTTGCCCTCATATGGAGCATGGGATTCTGGCTGGAGACGATGGCAACTTTGGCATTGGTAGTTTCTTCCACATTCATTGCTCTATTGATAGGTATCCCGGTAGGTATCTGGGCATCCAGAAGTGATTCGGTGGAAAAGGTGGTTCGTCCGATTTTGGACTTCATGCAGACGATGCCGGCATTTGTCTATCTGATCCCTGCTGTGCTGTTCTTCCAGTTAGGAAAGGTGCCCGGCATGGTCGCAACGATCATTTTTGCAATGCCGCCTGCAGTCCGACTTACCAATCTAGGTATCAGACAGGTTCAGAAAGATGTGGTGGAAGCTTCCAAAGCATTTGGTTGTACCGCCAATCAATTATTGTTCAAAGTTCAATTACCGCTTGCCACTCCCACTATTCTTGCCGGAGTCAATCAAACCATCATGCTTGCACTTTCGATGGTAGTAATCGCAGCTATGATAGGTGCCGGAGGTCTGGGACGAGAGATACTCAAAGGTATCACCCAGCTTCAAATCGGACATGGTTTTGAAAGTGGTATTGCAGTTGTAATTTTAGCGATATTTTTAGATAGAATCACCCAATCTATGGGCGAAAAAAGTCAAAACAAAAAACCAAGGAGGAAAAAATGAGAATTCTGATCAAACTATTACTACTAGCAGCTATTGTAACGATGATAAGCTGTGCTCCCAGGACACCCGAAGAGAAGACGGCAAATCTGGTTTATGTTAATTGGGCAGAAGGTATTGCCTATACTAACTTAGCCAAAGCCGTGTTAGAAGACAAGATGGATTTTGAAGTAAACATCACTGCTGCTGACGTAGCACCGGCTTACACCGCAGTTGCTGCCGGCGACCAGGATGCTTTTATGGAAACATGGCTACCTGTGTTGCATAGAGATTACATGGATCGTTATGGAGATGATCTGATAGATCTGGGTCATGTCTATGTTGGAACACAGAGTGGATTGGTAGTACCCGAATATGTAGAGATCGACAAAATTTCAGAGATGAATCAGCATGCGGATAAATTTGACGGACAAATCATCGGTATAGATGCCGGTGCCGGTGTCATGCGTACTACAGCTGAGATCATCGAACTTTATGACTTGGATTTCGAGTTGATCGAATCCAGCGGTCCTGCTATGACAGCTTCTCTACAAAGAGCTATCAGTAACGGTGAATGGGTCGTAGTTACAGGTTGGAGACCACATTGGAAATTCGGACGTTGGGATCTGAAATTCCTCGAGCAAGACGAAGACAAGATGATGTGGGAAACCGGTAATATCCATATCCTTGGCAGACTCGGATTGGATGAAGACAAACCGGAATTAGCACAATTCCTTCGTAATATGCGTCTTACCGATGAAGAACTCAGTGATCTGATGCTGCAAGTTAATGAATCAACTCTGCCTACTATCGAAGTTGCTCGGCAGTGGATGAACGAAAATGAACATGTAATTGAAAGATGGATACCTTAAGAAAAAAATAAAAGGAGGAAATAGGTATGTTTAAAAAATCACTCGCTATTCTCGTATTGGTATTGTTTATAACCCCGTTGGTAGCAGAAGGATTTCATGTAGGAGGCGCTTTGCGCTATAATTTCATTCTGAACAGTTGGGACGATGATAACGCTAACAAAGGTGGCGAATTTGCCTTTGATACTTTCCGACTGAATGTGGATGGAGAAGCCGGTGGGATCACTCTGAGTGCAGAGTACAGATTCTATACCGATGCCTTTGGCGGTAGCTTCTTGCATCATGGTTATATGGGCTATGCATTCAACGAAAATACCGAAATGCAACTCGGTGTTCATCAGGTACCATTTGGTATCCAACCCTATGCATCCAATAACTTCTTCTTCGCAATGCCCTATTATGTAGGACTGGAAGATGATTATGATACCGGTATCAAGTTATTGCACACTTGGGACGATTTCGACTTAGCTTTGGCATTCTACAAAAATATGGAAGTTCCCGGTGCTGGGAATAGCAGATATTCTGTAGATGTTGTCGGCAATAACGAAGAAGTGAATCGCTTCAACCTAAGAGCTGCTTATAATTTGAATGACATTGAAATTGGCGGTTCCGCTCAGTTCGGTCAAGTTTACAATTATGGCACCGAAGAGATGGGAAGCAACTCCGCTTTTGCCGGTCATATCAATGCTAATTTCGGTCAACTCAATCTAAAAGCTGAATACATTATGTATGAATATGATCTTGAAGATGGCATCGAAGATACACCGTTCGTAGAAATGGGTTCTTATGGTTGGCCTTATGAAGTAGCCAGCAAAGCTGATATCATAGTAGCCGGTTTGAGCTACTCATTACCGGTAAATATCGGTCCTATATCTAATCTCACATTCTACAACGACTATTCTATGATGATGAAAGATCATGAAGACTATGAAGACTCGGCCATGAATGTGGTTGGTTGCATGGTTACAGCAGGCAATGTATATACCTACATCGACTTTGCTATGGGACAAAACCACCCATGGTTAGGTGGAGACTGGGGTACAAGCCTCTCAACCGGCGTAGAAGATGCTGATTGGGAAAATCGGTTCAACATCAACTTTGGTTACTATTTCTAAATAGTCTCCAAAAAAATAATAGGCGGGAGTATTGCTCCCGCCTTTTTTCTTCACATTCGTTTAACTGAATTTATCAATCTAACCGAACAGCATAACATACCTAATGTACTCAAACTTGAACAATTCGAACATTTGCTTGACAATTATATCTAAAATTTGTTCTTGTAAATAAAAAAGGTGGAATTGGGATGAAAAATTCTTCTGTTAATATTTTCGATAAAATAGCCGAAGGGTTCCACAGGGTGAGGCTGTTTCTCTACCTATTCCAACAACAAAAGATCCACCGCTATTTCTTAGTACTCGTACTATTAATGTTCATCTCTGCTTTCGTTTTTTTTCTGATAGAGTACGACAATATAATCAGTGCCACAGACACCATACATAGTTCATCAGTATTCAGTAGAGCTATCACAGTGCTGTACTGGTCGGTGGTTACCATTTCCACTACCGGTTATGGAGACATCTTACCTCAGACCGATGGCGGTAGGGTGCTGGTTATCATAATATTGTTCTTGGGGATTGTAACTGTTTCGCTGTTTACTGCAAACTTAGCATCAGCAACAACGACAAAAAAAATACTCGAAGGAAGAGGAATTATGAATCTGGCAAAAGTAAAAGGCCACTATGTAATCTGCGGATGGAAAAAACAGATGGGTAAATTTTTCGAGGATATTATCAAGAGTAATCCGGAAATTGTTTTACGGAAGATAACAGTGATAGCCAATGTGGAACCGGACGAGATCGAACTATTCAGGCAGAATTATCCGCAGTTTGCAGAGATATCTATTCTCCGAGGTGACCATTATAATGAAACTCTGCTCAAGAAAAGCAATGTGCAAAATGCTGCTAAAGTCCTGATCTTAGCCGATGAGAGTCATCCCGAATCCGTAGCTGGTGTCGATTCTCTTACCGTACTCACAGCAATGACCGTACGTGCGATATCTGTCAATGTCGCTATCTCAGCCGAATTGATAGATATCAAGTTTGAGAAGCATCTAAAAAATATCCACGTGGACGAAATAATCTATACTAACGAATACAGCAGCTCACTGATGGCCACCTCTCTTCAGTTTATCGGTCTTACCAAAATAATAAACGATCTCTTGATCCAGCATGGGACTGCTTATCTCTCTACCGAAAAGATCCCTGAAGAATATGTAGAACAGGAGTACAGCATACTGAAAGATCATTATTTCAAGCAAGGCAATGCTTTGCTTATTGGCTTATTGGAAAATGTGGGAAGTTTTTTGAAGCGGAAGAAGGAAGCGATCCGCGCTGCTCAGAAAACTGCCGATGTCAAAACCCTCGTCGATAATCTAAAAATAGCTAAGAATCTGGAGAATAATCAATCAAATATCCTACCCGAAGATTCATATATCGTACCGGGTAATTCGCTCGCTATTGTTATCAGAAAGGAGGATTCGTGATGAGTATATCTGCCAAACTCAAACAGATCTCGATTTTTCTCCCTTTACAAGATGATGAAGAGAAGATCGCTAAATTGGAAGAGATCATCTCCCAAAAGCACTTTGATGCAAAAAAATACATCATCAAAGAAGGTGAGATCGGCAACAAAATGTTCATCCTAAACAAAGGAATCGTCCTCATCGAGAAAAAAACAGCTTTGGGAGATTCTTTCCCGGTAGTTAAATTGACTGATAATATGAATGCCTTTTTTGGCGAGTTAGCACTCTTGGACGATGACCTCCGCTCGGCTTCTGTCTATACCTTGACTGAGGTGGAATGCTTTGTAATCGAAAAGAATGAATTCGATCTGTTCTGCCAAAATTATCCGGAGATCGGCTTTCTGATCATCAGAGAGATTGCCAAATCACTGGCAAGAAAACTTCGCAGTACTACCCATGATAATATGTATCTTATCGGAGCGCTATGTAACGAAGACAGCGACCTAAATCTGGAAGATATAGAAAAATGAGGATGCCCCGAGTATAGCACTCAGAGCATCCATAGTTTTCACACTCTTGCCCATCTCTACCAAATTATTTCATCAGCAGCATTTTTTTGGCGCTCAGGTGATTATCAGTCGAGATTTGATACAGATAAACCCCGCTGGCGACATTTTGACCGGCATTATTTTTGCCATTCCATATCACACTATGTTCACCGGCAGGCATTTGTTCGTTTAGCAGAGTTTTCACCTTCTGCCCGCGAATATTGAAGATCTCGATGCTAACAGATTCGGATTGCTGCATACTGAAAGAGATAGTAGTTTCCGGGTTGAACGGATTGGGATAATTTTGGTGCAAAACTACCGGTTTGGCTATCAACTCATCATCAGCTTGCGATGGAGGTGGATTATGAAAGTCGATATCGATAGCGGCATACATTATTTCTGCACCGGGAGCACCATTTCCCATGACAGAAGAACCGAAAATATGATCATCTAAGAAGAAGAGGTGCATCCTTCCCCATCCTTCTCCCATATCTTCTATTCTAGCAGAAGGATAGACATAAACCGGGAGCATGCCGAACAATTCGGGAGTTTCGTTGCTATTTAGTGAGATAGTTCCTGACCAAGTTTCCCCATTATCATTTGAAAGAGCTATAAGAGTCTCGGGAACTTCAGCCCAGTCTTCATATCCTGCTATTCCTTCAAAGGCATATTTATTCTTCAAGCCATCATGCCAGACAGCGGCAAGCCAGCCGTTATCTTCATTAACAGCCACCTTATGTTTATTCTCATGAAAAGCATCTTCTACATCATGATAATATACCGGATAGCCATTTTCCATAATCACATATCCATCATCATCATGTTCTATGCCTTCGCCGTGAGGATCCCAGGGTAATACGGGAGTATTATGATATAGATCGGGATCGCCTACCAATCCGATATTGTAAAAGGTAAATTCATCTGTATCGAAGTCGAATATAAATACCTTGGGATAACCGAAATACGAGTAGAAAGAGTTAGTTGGCACCTGATTCTCATCACTTGCCTGCAGCCACATATTATGCACTGTCATCAGTTTGGAATCATCATCATAGAAAAGTGAATTTTGATGATTGGAATAGAACACACCCCAATAGAGCTCTTCACCGTCGTTCAGGTCGAAATACGGCGTCCCATCTGCATTGAGCGGATTCTCGGTTTCACCAAGTCCGAAATAGCTCGGAATACTATGATATTCCCATTCGCCTTCGCCATAATTGTGGTTTACAAATACAAAAAGTTCCTCGTCCAGCGGTGAAGCATTCTCATCACCGTCTAAGATGATGTTGTATCCGAAATAAGCAACTTTACCATCGTCGGAAACGGCCATATTCTTGAAAGGACGGCGCAAGCCTTGCAGATGCCATTCATCCATCAGTGGCACACTGGTATAATTCCAGTCCAGATCGGTTTGACTTATCAAATCGCTTTCATCAAAATCCGCATAAGCTATGATTACATTTTCGGAAGGTCCGGCGGTTACCGGATTGTCTTCTGCATTATCAGCTGAGACATAGACTCTTTGACGTCCCGGCTCTGGTGATGGACCAATAAACATAACCGGCCAGATAAACTCATTACCTTCAAATGCAGGATTGGGATGTTGAGATTCATCAGGATCAATCATTTCCACGGGCTGCATCCATAAACCGGGAGTTTGCATCATGCTATATACATCATACGAATATACAACTGCCAGATCGACATTATTTTCCATCAGGCGGTGCCAAGCTACTAATGGATTTCCACTTTGTTTATGCATATCAATACTTACGAATCCTTCATTTCTTTCGACTGTGGATATGCGATCGGAAATATCAATCTCGCCATACTGATTGACATAAGCGTACCAAGCTCGACGGGTAGCTTCTGCAGTCTCTCTGGAAGTGTATGCGATATATATTCCGTCTGCCGCGGGTGACTGCAATTTGATCGGAGTACTATTGTAGCCTCCGGGCATGTAATCATAAAAAGTAGTACCTAAAATTGTCGGATCGACTACAAATTCGTAATGCCTTTGCTGCTCAATAGTTGGTTGTGGAGCATTCCTGATCTGCATTTCGATTGGTTCATAGACAACCGGATTTTGTAAAAAATCGTCTGAAGCTGTCAAACCGACCGTCATCACCACCATGAATAATAGTACAATTTTTCTCATCATTTCCTCCTTTTCTTTATCTGGATATTTTCCTTAATACACCTTATGCCTCTTCTGTGAATGAGCTGAGTTTCACTTTGGTGTATTTCTATCATTTCTTTAATTCCTGTCAAATCTTTTTTTCATGACACATGAAAACATTATATTTATTCTTCTAAACATCCAACCATATCCATAAACCTCTAAACCCTCAACCCTATGCTTCTCTTCCAATAAAATTCCATGAGTATCGGCGAATAAAATCATCAATTTATTTCTTTCTGTTTTTCCGAAGACAAGATGATATCTTGTCCTACGCTTCATGCTCTTTGTCATAAATTCCGTGAGCGCAGCGAACAAATACCTATAAATTCCTACCAATTCCTTCTCCTTCAACCATAAACTTTCAACTGCTTTCTACATTTTTCATTATACATTATTCATTTCCAAGAAATTTCTCCAC